>Ga0210085_1000522_pt1 | contig 16076 bp, 17 predicted proteins | sample China_Galinas_PW_5_FD_184866 | JGI IMG/M metagenome (GOLD analysis project Ga0210085, IMG submission 184866) | Wetland microbial communities from San Francisco Bay, California, USA, that impact long-term carbon sequestration - China_Galinas_PWC_D1... | ecosystem: Environmental > Aquatic > Marine... | reverse complement strand
ACGACCAATACTGGCTCTTGTTTCCTTTTCACTTAGTCTGGGACAAAAAAGCGGAACTTACAGATGCCGGTATGAGACCGTACCCAGTTAGTAAAAAACAGGCACATTGCTTAATTATAAAATATCCGCCATCGGCCGGCGGATATACTCCGGGTGATATTTTCGAATTATACATTGGGAAAGATAATTTGATTCACGAATGGGTTTACAGGCAAGGCGGTAAGAAAAACGGAAGAGCACTGACCTGGGAAGATTATAAAAATTTTAACGGACTTAAAATTTCTACGGTTCATAATGTTGCTGATAAATCTTTTAAATTGTGGTTTTCTGACGTTAAAGTGATGCTTGAATAATTGTCTTTATATTAAGAATAGTTTATTAACTTTATTGCTAATAACATAATATTCTTAACATTCAGGCCAAAAAAGAATATTGTTTTTTCGTTTTATTTTCAAATAATTTTTAGATATAATACCCGAAACAATCACCGGGGGGTAATTGAATCACTACATACTTACAATGCTGGCGGCCATAATAGTAATTGGTCTTTTTGCACAATGGGTTGCCTGGAAATTTAAACTGCCTTCCATTCTGCTGTTATTATTATTCGGTTTTATCGCAGGCCCATTCACCGGTTTGCTTAAGCCTGATGAATTTTTTGGAAATCTTCTTTTCCCCATCGTTTCAATATCTGTTGCAATAATATTATTTGAAGGCGGATTAAGTTTAAAAATCTCAGAATTAAAACAGATTGGGAAAATTGTAAGAAACCTGATAATAATTGCAATCCCGGTTACATGGATTCTTATAACGCTAGGTGCGTATTTTATTCTGAATCTTGAATTTTCACTATCTCTTTTATTGGGAGCAATTCTGGTAGTTACCGGCCCCACCGTTATACTTCCGTTGCTAAGACTAATCAGGCCCACACAAAATATTAATAGCATTCTTAAATGGGAAGGAATTGTAAATGATCCCATCGGTGCATTGATTGCAATACTGGTTTTTGAAGCGCTGATTGCATCAGGTTTTGGTGCAGCTACATTGCAAACAATTACCGGCCTGTTAAAAATTATTCTTATCAGTAGTACAATCGGCGTACTCGGCAGCTATGCAATGATATTATTATTAAAAAACAAACTAATTCCGGACTTTCTGCAAAATCCTTTTTCTCTCACTCTTGTAATCGCTGTTTTTGCATTATCAAATATTATTCAGAATGAAAGCGGTTTGCTTGCCGTTACAGTGATGGGGATTTTTCTCGCCAATCAGAAAAAGGTGAATGTAAAACATATCGTAGAATTTAAGGAGAACCTCAGGCTTCTTCTGTTGTCTTTTCTTTTTATAATTCTGGCCGCCCGGTTACAAATTAGTCACATTGAAATGTTAAACGTCAGTACATTTATTTTTGTCGGCGCACTTATCCTGATAGTAAGGCCTATTGCAATTTTTATTTCAACGGTAAAATCGAATTTAAAATTAAAAGAAAAGATATTTCTTTCCCTTATGGCACCAAGGGGAGTTGTTGCAGCAGCAGTTAGTTCAATTTTTGCACTTGAACTTTACAGGCTTGGCTACAAATCTGCTGAAATTCTTGTGCCCGTTACATTTCTTGTAATTGTTGCTACAATAACAGTTTATGGTCTATCAGCAATACCTGTATCAAAATGGCTGGGTATTGCAGAACCAAATCCGCAGGGATGCCTGATTATCGGCGGCCATCCATTTGCCAGGGCAATAGGGAAAATTTTGCTAAAAAAAGGTGTCCGATGTTTGATTGTGGACACCAACAGACAAAATTTATCTTTAGCAAAAATGGAAGGCCTTCCCGTTTATTATGGAAGCATCGTATCCGACTATGTGATGGAAGAAATTGATCTTGCAGGAATAGGCCGCCTGCTTGCTCTCACACCTAATCCGGAAATAAATTCACTCGCGGCATTACATTTCTTAAAAATTTTCGGCAGAACTGAAGTTTATCAACTTTCAACGGCAGACGAAGAAGATCCGGATAATGATGATTTATCGCACGAATTAAGGGGGCAGACTCTTTTTAATGAAAACATTAATTATGATTTTATAATGGAACATTTCGACCGGGAAATATTTTTACGATCAACAAATATCAGTGAGCAATTTACTTATACTAGTTATATTGAAAAAAACGGGAAAAATAATGTAATTCCACTGTTTTTAATCGATAAAAGTAACAACCTGGAAATTTTCACACATGATACAAAACCGAAACCTGAAGCAGGCGATATGTTAATAAGTCTTATTAAAAAGCAAAGCACATTATAATTTTTATTGCTTATAAAAATTATAAAGTATAATTTATTTCATCATAACTATATAAAGGATGGAAACATGAAAAAGAATATGGGTAACGCGGATAAATCCGTAAGAATTTTGGCAGCTATAGTAATAGCAATACTATATTTTACTAATACCATAACCGGTACGCTGGGAATAGTTCTTGGTATTTTAGCAATTATCTTTTTACTCACAAGCCTGATGTCATTCTGTCCTCTTTATTCACCAATGCATATTAATACAAACAAAAAAGAAAGCAAATAAATATTCTTTTTATTATCAAAGAAACCGGATGGAATATTTTTTCGTCCGGTTTTTTATTCATCAATAAACATTTATGAAAATAGAAAAGAAAAACCTCGGAGAAAAATTTGATCTTATTAAAGATTACTGGAATCCTAAAATTGCAGGTGAAATTAATGAGAATTACTTAAAACTTGCCAAAGTTAAAGGCGAATTTGACTGGCACCATCATGAAAATGAAGATGAGCTTTTTCTTGTAATTAAGGGAAGTCTTTTAATAAAACTGAAAGAAGGTGACAAGAAAATTAATGAAGGAGAATTTATAATTATTCCCAAAGGCGTTGAACACAAACCTGTTGCTGAAGAGGAAGTGCAACTTCTATTAATAGAACCAAAATCTACTTTGAATACCGGTAATGTCAAAAATGAAAAAACAATAACAACTCTCGAATGGATTTAGAATAAACAGGAGTTATAAATTGAAAAAGTTACTTTTCATTCTTATAGCAGCACTATTTTCTCTGAATATTCCAGCTCAAACAAAAACTCAAAATGATCAGATTCAGCTGAATGAAAAAGATCTGGTCTGGAGATCAGGGATGCCCGGCACACTAATTTCTATTCTTGAAGGAGATCCGAAATCAGATTCTCTTTATACTTTGCGATTAAAAATTCCAGCCAATTACATAGTTAAGCCACACTCGCATACAAGCAATGAACGGGTAACTATTTTATCAGGTTCCGTTTATGTGGGATTAGGGGATAAAATTGATAAAAATAACTCTATAAAATTTACCGCCGGTGGATATTACGTTAATCCTCCTGTTTTGCATCACTACGTATGGACAGACGAACCTGCCGAAATTCAGATTACCGGAATTGGCCCCTGGGTTGTTAATTACGTCGAAAAAGATAAATAATCCGCTTTATACTACTATTTGAAACAGAAACGGCGCTTCACAGTACAATATTAAGGTTTATATTATCCGAATTGAAAATTACCAGAATATGAAGTGAAGTATTTAAACGGCTTTGAAAAGCAACTAAATAAAAAACCTGTTTTTCTTTCAATACTAGTTCACATTATTCTACTGATTACTTTTATGTTCTTTCAATTTGGCAATTCATCAACTAGTGAGCCTGGATATTCGACTATATTATTTTCGGAAATACCAGCAAAAACAACTGAGGAAGATAAAACTGTTACCAAAAGACAGTTAGAAAAAGAACCTGTAATAAAAAGTGAAAAGCCGGTAATAGCTGAAAAAATTGTCATTAAACAAACTGAAATAATTATGGATTCATCATTAACCTCAAAAGATACTTCAGTTGTAAGTTCAGTAATTAATGATGATCACTATAATTATTTACAGTTCGCACAATCGTTACTCGACACATTTCTTGTAAGAAACCCTGTGTACGCTAAATTTATTTTGAAGGAGCAGGCTAAGGGTATAGCAAAAAGGAAATTTTCAAGACAAACACTTGTTAAAAAACTAAATGATGAATTACACAAATATTTTAAGGAAAAATACCCCGAGGGATCTGACCAGGCAATAAATGAAAATGTCGGGCCCGGGCTTCAGATACCAATAGGCGATGTAATTAATCTCGTAAAAAAGATATTTGATTAGAATTTTATTAAATAAAGCCTATTAATGGCTTGAATTCCCGGGTTCAAATAGCATATATTTACACTTTCCAATACAGTAAACTCAAATTTTAATTTGACATCTTATTCATTATTCAATAAACAACATTTTTTAATATGAAAAACAAAGCACTTTATATTTCAGTTATATTATGCCTGTTAGCAATGAATACGTTTGCTCAGAAGAAATCCGTAATTCAAAAAAAATCAAATCCTCTTGTAGGTCACTGGATAACTAATGTGTTGAAGGAACAAAAAACAAAAGTTACTATGAATTTTGACAAAAAAGGCAATGTTGAATATAATGTAGCGGTTCCGTTAAAAGGGAACTATCTGTCAAAAGGAAATTCAATTATTACAATGTTCGATGATCCCAGAACAGGAAGCACCGAAGTTGATACAAGCGAGATTATGATTAAAGGCGATACGCTTTACCAGGTAAATCATATCGGGATGCGTAAGAATATCATTAAGTCTGTTCGCATAACACAAGGCCGTGGTTTGGTTGGTACCTGGCTTTCAACTAATTATAACGGGTACCATGCAAGGCAAAGATTTACTCAGTATAATTCTTTATTTGTAGATCTCATTGTCAAATCTATTAAAGGCCAATATAAAATACACGGTAATGAATTTACAATTACATCAAAAGACAATCCGTCTATGACCATCGGTTTTACAATTAATAAGAAGAAAGATCACATTATTATTAGCCGGCCTGGAATTAAAGAGAAACTGGAGTTAATAAAAGTTTTTAAAAATAGCAGATGAAAAAAGATTTACATGTAAAATTTGAAGAACTGGAAAAAAGCAGGGTTGCTTTATTTAAACAACTTGATGGCTTAAATGACAAGGAGATCAACTTCAAAAATGATCCTGCAAAATGGTCTGTTGTACAAATTATTTTTCATCTCGTTAAATCAGAACAGCTGACAGTTATTGCTTTCAACAGAAACCTCGAAAAAACACAAAAACTAAAAAATTCCGGAATAATGGGGTTTTTCAGGCATATTTCACTCTCTATCGCCCTGAAATCATCGTTGAAATTTAAGGCGCCCCGAATGCTTTCAAATATGCCCGATAAATACGACATTCAGGAACTTAAAAATAAATGGGACACTATAAGAAATAATTTTAGCGAAGTTTTAGAAAAATTACCTGAATCCATAGGGAATAAGGCAACTTTTAAGCATCCTCTTGCAGGATGGCTAAACTCAAACCAGATGCTGGATTTTTTAAAGAACCATTTCGATCATCATAACAGGCAAATTCAGAATCTGATGGAAGTACAAAAACAAAATTAAATTTTTATTAAATCACCGGGTTAATTTATATGAAATCAAAATTATACATTCTTTTTATGCTTGCATTTTTATTCCAGTCAGCAATTGTTGCACAGAAAAAACTCCCGGGTATAAAGGGCAGCTGGGATACTGATATAAGATCCTCAAGCGGTATAGGTACTATCTGGAATTTCAAGGATGACGGGAAAATTGAAATTACATCTGCGGCTATGATAGATTATCTATACACTATTTATAAGGATACACTCATTACAGTTTACATAGACAAACAAACCGCAAAAGCACACCCCGATACAAGCTTAATCAAAATAAAAGATGATACTCTTACACAAACCCTTAACTTAAGAGGTAACAAATATACCCGTGTATTAAAACGTGAAGGGAAAGCCACTGACAAAAAAAATAAAGAGCGCGGTTTCTGGAAAGGAAAAAATTCTGCAAAGCAGGATATGACATATAAGTTCACAAAAGACCACCAGTTGATTTTCCGTGTCCCCTTTGAAACAAAGAAAGGAACATACGAACATAAGGGTTCGTCTTTAATAATTATGTTAAAAGGACAGAAATCTCAAACCTGGAATGTCCACTTTATCAATCAAACTATGGTTCTGAAAAACGATTCAACTGGTTCTGAAATCGCATTCGAAAGATCAAAATAAGATTGAATGCTTTTAAGAAATACGCGTTCTTTCCTGTAATTATTGTTTTAGTATTACAATCGACCGGATTTGCACAGAATGATAACAATATTATCGGCAAGTGGGAATCAATAAACAGATCAAACACCGGTATCGGCAGCAGTTATGTTTTTTATTCTAACGGAAAATTTGATTTTATTACCGGTGCTATGATCGATTATATATATCACATCAAAAATGACAGACTAATTACCACATTTGTAAATGTCTTTAATAAACGCGTAAAAAAAGACACGAGTTTTATTGAAATAAAAGACAATACTCTCTATCAAAAGGAAATAGCAAACGGGAAAATTACTAACAAGATTTACACGAGGGTTAATAAAGATTATATAAATAAATTTTCAATAATTGGTAAATGGAAATCACAAAATGAAGCGGGCCAGACAGCTTTTTATAATTTTACAGAAGACGGCATGTTATATTTCCGTCTTCCGTTTGAAATTAAGAAAGGAACTTTTACAATTAAAGGAAATAATATTTCATTTAATTTTAAGAACCGCACAATATCAGAAAGCTTCCGAATTAAAGATGAATTTTTAACTCTCTTCAACAATACAGGTTCTGAACAAACCTACCACAAAATAAAATAATCTACTTTCCTTTAATTAAAGGAATTCCCATACAGGCATTCGGTTCCTGAATTTTTAGCAAATCTGCAATTGTCGGCGCAATATCAACTATGTAAACGGGTTTGTTTATTGTCTGCCTGGGAATATTCCATCCGTAAAAAATTAAAGGAACATGAGTGTCATAGGAATAAAGAGTACCATGTGAAGTGGCGTCTAGCCCGCCACGTGCAAAAATAAAGCCCGGCTGTAATCCGAAAATAACATCACCTGAACGAACAGGGTTAAATCCGTTTAATAATAAATTAGGATTTGTTCTGCCTGCAATTTCTTTTTCAAGGTTATCTCTTTTAAAAATTTCTTTTATTTCAGGAAAGGTTTCTCTTAAATATTTTGCATAAATATCTTCTAAATTACTTAAATCAAGATTTTGTTCTTTTATAACCCGGCGATTAAAGAATATTTGAGAATTTGAAAAACTTTCAATTAACTTCGGGTTATTAAAATTCCTTGTTGTAAAATTTTTTAGAGAATCCCTGACAATATGCGGATTGAACCAGCCTCCGGGTATGTGCTTTTCTTTCAAAAAATCGGGGCTTTCTGCTACTGCATGATCTGCGGAAAGAAACATTAAATAATTTCCTTTGCCGAGCTTTTTATCAAGAAGATTAATCATATCGGCAATTAACGAATCAATTTTAACATAAAGATCTTCAACCTCTACAGAATTTGGTCCATAAGCATGTCCAACATAATCAGAAGCACAAAAACTAATTGCCAGGAAGTCTGTATCCTGATGCTGGCCTAATTTTTCATTTTTAAAAGCCGATTTGACGAAATCAAACTGGAGATCGTTGGCAAAAGGTGTATAACGCAACACACCATATTTATCTCTTTCAGGAACATTTTTAAATGAATGCGGAAATGAAGTTTTGCCTTCCGAAAATACATCTTCTTCATAACCAGCTTCGTCCGGAAGTGTTTGTTTATATTTTTCAATTGGGAAAGATAGTTTCCAGTCCCACTTTGAATATTTATCGGCAAGTTTTTTATTATTAAAATTGGTTACCCAGCCAGGGAGCTCCTTCATATAATAAGTGGAAGTAATAAAATTACCTGATTTGCTATCATACCAGTAGGCCGCATCAGCCATGTGTCCGCCAATCATAATAGCGGCACGATCTTTCAAAGAAATGCTTATAACTTTTGATCTTCCGTTAGTTGAGAGTTTAAGCTGGTCGGTGATTGTTGTAGACAGAAGTCTGCGTGGAGACATCTGTCCGTTTTTATCATCAGCACCAAGAGTGTTTACAGATTTATCCTCTACGCAATAGACTATCTTTTTTGTTTTTTTATCAAACCAGCTATTACCGATTATCCCGTGATAATACGGGGTTGTGCCTGTGTAAATAGAAGTATGTCCCGGACCTGTATAAGTAGGAACATAATTAAAGTGTGTAAATTTAAAATTTGTACCTTCATTCAATAATTTCTTAAACCCGTTTTCACCGTATAAAGATTCAAATTTATATAAATAATCATATCTCATTTGATCAATTATGATTCCAACAACAAGTTTAGGACGTGTAGTTACGGTTTGTGCCTTCGATACAAAGAAAGCAGGCATCATTAAAACAATTAATACGATTGTAATCTTTTTCATTTATGATCCTGAATTTTCAATAGTCTGAATTACTAGTATTTAAATTTACGTGTTTATTCTTCAAAATATGTTAAATAATCGTTAAGATATTATGATTTTACGGGTGTTCTTCACAATTAACTTTGTTTGAAGAGTATGATTTCTTAATTTCCATTCATCAAAAAAACCGCTATTGAGGGAAATCTGAAACACACATCATAAAGGCGATAATTCTAATACCGTAACAATTATTTTTAAAAAATAATTTCCTAAACAAACATTCGGGGGTACGTAATGTTCAAAGGTCATCCAAAAGGACTTTTTGTTCTCTTCTTTACAGAGATGTGGGAGCGCTTCGGCTTTTACACTATGCTGGCCGTTTTTGTCTACTACATGCAGGAAAATTTTGCGTGGGATGCTACCCAGGCAACAAATGTATACGGTCTTTTTATGGCCGGCGTTTATATAACTCCACTTTTAGGCGGCTGGATAGCTGATAATTTTTTAGGTTACGGCAAAACTATTACTATTGGCGCCGTGATTATGGCGATCGGCTACGGATTAATGGCCGTACCTACCAGCACACCTATGACTTTGTATATTGCCCTCACTGTTGTTGCCATCGGTAACGGGTTGTTCAAAGCGAACATTTCCGTACTTGTTGGAAATCTTTATTCACATTCAAGCGGATCTTTAAAAGATGCCGGTTACAATATTTTCTATATGGGAATTAATGTCGGCGCATTCTACGCACCGTTCGCAGCCGCTGGAATTAAGCAATATTTTATAGACAGCTTTGGCGCTTCGCTTGCAAACGGTTATAATGCTGCGTTCGGTATTGCCTCAGCAGGAATGGTAGTTTCATTAATCATTTTTACATTGCTCAGAAGCAAATATAAAGATGCAGATTACCAGGCAAAAAATACAGTTAAAGATGACAAGGATCTGAAGCTTACTCCAAAACAGGAAAAAGAGAGAATTTACGCGCTGCTTACAATTTTTGCAATAGTTATTTTCTTCTGGCTAGCTTTTCATCAGAACGGGGCTGCACTTTCACTTTTTGCAAGAGACTACACTCATAATATTGTCGGCAAATTCACATACATTATTTTTGACATAATAGGACTCCATGCAATACTCGCTGTGTTGTTAGGTACAGGAGTTGTATTGAGCAAAAATGTTTCTGCTAAACTAAAAGGTATTGCCGGACTATTTCTAGCGGCCGGAATTGCAATTATAGTTTATAAACTAAATTATCTTCCTGCAGAAAACACAATTGCCCCTGAACAATTTCAGTCATTTAACCCGATGTTTATCATTTTACTTACCCCAATTATTGTAGGAATGTTTGCGTGGTTAAACAGCAAAGGTAAAGAACCCTCTTCACCTGCCAAGATCGGAATCGGAATGGTTATTACAGGTTTGGCTTACTTGATTATGGTATTAGCCTCAGAAGGATTAATGTCGGTTGAAGCACTGGGCGGACAAGCCTCTTCGACAACCGTAAGTCCATTTTATCTATTATCTACCTACTTTACATTAACAATAGCCGAGCTTCACTTAAGCCCGATGGGACTTTCATTTGTTTCAAAAGTATCGCCTCCCAAAATGAAAGGACTGATGATGGGAGGATGGTTCGGAGCGACTGCGGTTGGAAATTATCTAGCCGGTTTTGTTGGAAGATTTTACCAGCACTGGGAATTGTGGCAGTTTTTCCTTTTATTATTCTTTACTTCCCTTTTCGCTGCACTGCTGTTAAAACTTTCTCTTAAAAAACTGAAAAAAGCTACAGAGTAACATTCTTTGTTTCTTTCCCCCTTCTCTTAAACCTGTTTGTTAATAGCAGGGTGAGAAGGGGGAATAATAAAGTTTGCCGTAAATAATACTTTATTTGAGAATTAATTGGATATGTTATGAAAACAAAATCTCTCCTTTTTATTTTAATTCTTTATTTCGTTTCTCCGCTTTCAGCTCAAAGCAAATCAGCAAATAATCCCGATACATTGTTAACTTCGGCCAAAGAAATAATAATGAATGCCCGGTATTGCGGACTATCGACAAACGGGACGGACGGCTATCCTCATATTCGCACAATGGATGCATTCGCACCTGATGAAAATATGGTCGTCTGGTTTGGTACCAACCCTTTGAGCAGGAAAGTCAGGGAAATTAAAAATGATCCTCATGTGTCGATATATTATGCTGACCAGGAGGGGTTCGGTTACGCCGTAATATCTGGTATTGCCGAAGTAGTAAATGATAAAGCCGAAAAGAAAAAGCACTGGAAAGAAGGGTGGACACGCTTTTACCCGGACAGAGATAGAAGTTATATGTTAATAAAAGTTCAGCCGGTTAAAATTGATTTTATTAATTTTAAGCGTGGGATTAACGGTGATCCGAAAACCTGGAAAGCAGAAGCTATTTATTTTAATAAATAAAAGCCCCTATAATAAAATATATTTGAATCTTTTTTTGACTTTTCTTATCTAATATAACATTCAAAATTAATGTTACATATGTTTAAAGATTTTAAAACCCTTACAACAAAGAAAAAAGCCCTTGTAATAGGCAAAATTATCATCCCGGTTTTTATTGGCGCAATGGGTGGATACGCTTATTATTACTATATAGGATGTGTCTCAGGCACATGCCCGATTACGAGCAACCCGTTTATAAGCACTGCATATGGGGCTGGTGTTGGTGCTCTGTTTATTAACTGGAAAAGCAACCCTAAAAAAAATGAATAATTTTCTTCCAGTTTTAATATTTCCTGACTTCACAATTTGCCTCTCCCGCATTAGAATTTAAGTATCGGTTAATTACTAAGATTCTCTAATAATTTTCCCCTATTTTAAAACAGCAAAAATTTAAATCAGGATTAAAATGCCCTATAAACAATTTGCAGCCGAATTAAAAAAGGCAGGCAGTAAAAAAGACGCTGAGATTCTTCAGTGGTTTTTTAAAACCGGCAAGGGAGAATACGGTGAAGGAGATAAATCTCTTGGTATAAGAGTTCCGAAGATAAGAGAAATTGCAAAGAAGTATAAAAAATTAACTCCCAAAGAAATTAATAAAGCGCTCAAATCAAAATACCACGAAGAAAGACTTTGTGCATTATTAATTTTAGTTGAAAAATATTCCAAAGCCGGTGAAGGTGAAAAAGAAGAAATCGTAAAGTTCTACCTGGCAAATACAAAATATATTAATAACTGGGACCTGGTCGATTTAACTGCACCTAAAATACTGGGTAAACATTTATTGAACAGGAATAGAAAAATACTGACAAAACTATCACGCTCTGAAAATTTGTGGGAACGAAGAATATCAATTCTATCTACTTTTGAATTTATCCGTAACAAAGACTTTTCTGATACTTTGAAAATTTCGAAGAAATTATTAAAAGATGAACAAGACCTTATTCACAAAGCTGTGGGCTGGATGCTGAGGGAAATCGGGAAACGGGACCTGAAAACAGAAGAAGAGTTTTTGAAGAAGCATTATAACAAAATGCCTCGCACTATGTTGCGCTACGCAATAGAAAAATTTCCTGAAAAGAAAAGGCTTGCATATCTTGAGGGAAGAATTTAACCTTTATGGATAACAAACAACTTCCTGATAACAAACCCAATATGCCCGCACCGCCCGGACAATCTCGATACCAGTACTTGATTAATTCCTTCAAAGGTAGATTCAGCTGGAAGAATATATTTCTAGCTCTACGGCATCCCAATTATAAATTATGGTTTCGCGGACAAATGCTTTCATTGTTCGGAACATGGATGCAGCGAACTGCCGAAGGGTTTTTAATTTACGAACTGACGCACTCCCCTCTTTATCTCGGTTATGTAGGTTTCGCTATGGGCGTACCAGCATGGATATTTATGATGTACGCCGGCGTTATTGCGGACCGATTTCCCAAGAGAACCGTACTGATGATCACTCAAACATTTATGATGATCCTTGCCTCCTTTCTGGCAGTTTTAACTTTTACCGGATTGATACAGCCATGGCATATTATTGTGCTAGCGTTTTTTCTCGGTGTCGCTAATTCATTTGATGCACCTGCCAGGCAGTCTTTTATACTTGAATTGGTAAACAGGGAGGATCTCACAAATGCTATCGCACTAAACTCAACAATATTTAATACAGCGACTGCTGTGGGCCCGGCTATAGCTGGAATTACATACGCGCTGTTCGGCCCGGCATGGTGTTTTACAATTAATGCGATTTCCTTTGTTGGTGTAATCATAGCCCTTAAATCAATGAAACTGAAACCATTCATAAAATCAGTTAGCAAAACATCTGCGTACGCCGACCTGGTAGAAGGTTTTAAATATATTTATTCACAAAAAACCGTGCTTACATTGATATGCCTGGTGGGAGTGATAAGCATATTCGGTATTTCATATCTCACACTTATACCGGCTTGGGCGGTTAACATTTTGCACGGCGATGCAGCGACAAACGGATTCTTACAATCGGCGCGAGGTTTCGGCGCACTTACAAGCGCACTTTTTATCGCCTCTCTCGGCAGGTTCGCCTATACCGGTAAACTTTTAACTATCGGAAGTTTTCTTTTCCCACTCCTGCTAATCGTTTTTTCTTTTCTTGAATTACTACCGATTACACTCCTCTTATTATTTTTTATTGGCTTTTCGATTATACTTATTTTCAACCTTGCCAACGCTCTTGTACAGAGACTTGTTCCTGACGAACTGCGAGGTAGAATAATGGGAGTTTACAGTTTTACATTTTTCGGATTTCTGCCTCTTGGTGCATTACTGATGGGTGCCCTGGCTGAAAAATTCACCGAACCAACCGCTGTGCTTATAGGGGCTATTGTTACGTTCTTGTTTTCGGTTTTCGTCTGGTTTAAAGTACCGGATTTAAGAAATCAGGAATAAATGTCAGGATGACATATTAAAATTCGTTTTACTTAATAGAATAAGGACACTGCAAATAGTTTTACGTTACTTAAATTCATAATTATATCTTAGTTCATAATCCGGTTCATTTAAAAGATTAATGCTTGTAATGGATTTTATCCCACCCCTGTCATTGTAATCATAAACAAACTTACTTATCCGCTGATCACCTTCTCCAAATTCTATTTCTGATTCCAGTAACCCTTTCTTATTATAAGTGTATTCCTGTCTTTTTATAGGCGTTTCTTCGCTTTCATAAAACTGGGTTTCAATCAATTCATTTTTAGGATTGTATTTATAAAGTTCTCTCGAGACAACTTCATCGCTGGAGTTCAATTCAAATTTTACAGAGGTGTTTCCCTGCTCATCAAGTTCATATGTAAATTTCTGAATTACTGAACTGTCAGGGTTGCAGTATGTTTCCCTTAAAAGCTTTCCGTTATTGAAGTAATTAAAGAATACTTTTTCTTCAATCTCACCGTCTGCGTTATATTTAATTTTGTTTTCAAGTTTATCACCGGAATAGTTATAAATATGTTTTTCAGACATTTCGCCATCTGGATTATATGTTGCTTCATCTGTTAGAAGATCACCTGAATAACGATATACCATTTTCTTTTCAAGGTCACCCCCGGCAGCATAAAGATAGTAGTCCGTCATATTATTGTTTTTATCGTATTTAAAGGTTTCCTTCTTTTCAATATTTCCGTCATAGTCATAAACAATAATTTCTGTCCTGTTACCGTTGGAATCGTACTGATATGATTCCTTGCTTTTTATAGCGCCGTCGGTTTCGTACTTCATCAACTGAGCCTGGTTTCCCTTGCCGTCAAAAGTGGTCTCAAACATTTTCAAGCCTTTTTCTTCTGCGTTACCAAATTTATAAAGATGCTGCATTAATGATACACTTTTCAATCCCTTTGTTACTGTATTCTTTTTAACATCTTTATTAATAATATTATTGAGAAGTTCTTCCGGTGTTTTCTGGTCTTTAAATTCCTGCGCGCTGGTTTTATTTAAAGGTAAAAGAGATAAAGTGAATAAAACTAAGATTGGTAAAATTGCCCGAGTTTTCATTGTCCTACCCCCTGAGATTTTTTAATCCAGATCAATGTAACACACAAATAGTGCGGAGTTATGTTGATTTAATTTAACAAATCCCGCTGAAACTAGCCATAAGCAATTAGTGCTATAATAAACGAATCCTGGCACTAATGGCTGAAAACTGAGTGCTAAGAATTGGCTGCAGACAGTCATCATAGACCGTTAACTCAATGAAACATACCTTTAAATAAATTGTTTTGGAAAATTCTTGACTCTATAAGCTAAAAGCCGGATTTTGCAGAAATAAAGGCGGGGAAATGCCGGGATCAAAGCTATTAAATAAAGTAAGAACTGAATTAAGGGCAAAACACTACAGCAAAAAGACCGAGCAGGCCTATATAGGGTGGATAAAGAGGTACATTTTATTTCATGGAAAGAGACACCCTGCCGATATGGGCAAGGATGAAATAAAGAAGTTTATAAACCACCTGGCTGTGAATGAAAACGTAGCTTCGTCTACACAAAGCCAGGCGCTACAGGGAATTTTATATTTATATAAAAATGTATTAAAAAAAGATGTTGGCTGGATAGAAGAAATTAAAAGGTCAGCCCGCATCAAGCATTTGCCGGTGGTACTGGATAAAAATGAAGTAAAAGATATTCTCTATGAGTTGAAGGGGAGAAATAATCTAATTGGTTGTTTGTTATATGGAACGGGAATGCGATTAAATGAAGGTTTGAGACTTCGGATAAAGGATCTGAATTTTAGTTATAAAATAATAAATGTACGGGACGGCAAAGGAGAAAAAGACAGGGTTACTATATTGCCCAATATCCTCGTGAATGATTTAAAGCAACAAATTGAGAAAGTAGAGAATTTGCATAAACTGAACGATAAGTCAAAAAACATTGAGGCACCGCTACCTTACGCATTGAGAAAAAAATATCCAAATGCGGGTAAAGAACTTGCCTGGCAATATATCTTTCCTGCTAAGAATCTTGTTTATGTGAAAAAGGAAGGAATTAGATATAGGGTACATTTACATCAAAGTATATTTCAGAAAGAATTTAAGAAGGCATTAACCAGGAGTAAAGTAGCGAAAAATGCATCGCCGCATACCTTACGGCATTCATTTGCCACGCATTTACTGCAGGATGGGTATGATATTAGAACGGTCCAGGAACTTTTAGGGCACAAATCCGTCAGGACAACAATGATATATACCCATGTCCTAAACCGTGGTATATCGGTAAAAAGCCCGCTGGATTAATAGTTTATATATGCGCAAAATAAGCGTATATATAACGGGATACATAGATAGGATAATAGTTTAAGTTATTATATGATAAGAAAATATAAGTATAAAAGAGTTTTACCAGGAATGTTATACACGCAAATATTGCGTGTTTATTTACATTTAATATAATTAACCAGTGCAGTATAAGTAATAGTTAGGTGCTTAACCATAAAAGGAAAAAATACTATGTGGATATTTATAGTAATCCTTTCCCTCGTTGTTTTATACACGATTTTACACTTCTTAGGCAAACCAAGTTTTTGGAAATTGACAAGAAAATATCCCGTTGAAGCATACAATTTTTTTTTAGAAAATGATTGTTGGTTTGTCGTTGATGGTATAAATAATTCTGAACCACCCAAAGACAAACATAATTGGGACGGACCATT
>Ga0210085_1000521_pt1 | contig 16078 bp, 15 predicted proteins | sample China_Galinas_PW_5_FD_184866 | JGI IMG/M metagenome (GOLD analysis project Ga0210085, IMG submission 184866) | Wetland microbial communities from San Francisco Bay, California, USA, that impact long-term carbon sequestration - China_Galinas_PWC_D1... | ecosystem: Environmental > Aquatic > Marine... | reverse complement strand
GTCGAAGCGGTAGCCGACCCCGAAGTGGGTGTGGATGTAGCTCCAGCCGGCCGAGCGCTTCTCCAGCTTCTGGCGCAGCTTGCGGATGAAGACGTCGACCGAGCGGTCGCCGTGGGCCATCGCGTATCCCCACACCCGCTGGTAGATCGTCTCGCGCTCGAGCACCTGGCCCTTGGCCCCGGAGAGGAGCTGCAGGAGCTCGAACTCACGCCGGGTCAGGTCGAGGCTGTCGCCGCCGACGAAGGCCTGGTACTGGTCCGGGCGGATCTCCAGCTCGCCGGCGACCACCGGGCCGGCCTCGGATTCGCTGCGGCCGCGGCGGCGGCGGCGCGAGATCGCTTCCACGCGCGCCATCGCCTCCTCGGGGTGACAGGGCTTGGTGATCCAGTCGTCGGCCCCGAGCCGCAGGCCGCGGACCCGCTGGGCGACGGTCGAGCGCCCGGTGCAGACGATCACGCCGAGGTCGGGGAGCAGCCCGCAGACCCGCTCCAGGTACTCCCAGCCCCCGTCGCCGATCGCGGCCGGATCGAGCAGCAGCGCGTTCAGCTTCATCGCGACCAGCTCCTCCGGCGGCACCGCCCCGGCGGAGACGCGCAGCTGCCAGCCCGCTGCCTCGGCCCGCTTCGAGAGCACTGTGACGAAGCCGCTGTCGGTATCGATGACGGCGAGCCGGATGGTCTGCGGAAGGTTCAAGTTGAGATGGCGCCGGATCGGGTGCTCTGCGCGCTCACCGGCGGGACGAGGCGATTGTAGGGGGGTCCTTCGGTCGAAATCCCTGCTTTCACAGGATTTTCACAGAACTTCAAGCTGGATTTTGCGGAAACGCCAACCTAAAAGGTAGCCGGTCGCAGTCCGGTCGCGATGATCAGGAGGATCGCGACGCCGGCAACATAGCGGTAGAGCACGAAGGGCCGGTAGCTCGTCGTGCGGACCAGGCGCAGCAGAAAGGCGATCGCCAGGTAGCCGGAGACCGCCGCGGCGATCGTCCCCACCACCATCGGACCGGCGACCCCGGACGGCAGCCCTTCTTTGGCCGCGTCGAGGGCTTTGTAGATGGTGGCGCCGGCGACGACCGGGATCAGCATCAGGAAGGAGAAGCGGGCCGCGCCGTCGCGGTCGAGGCCGAGCCAGCGGCCGGCGGTGATCGTGATCCCCGAGCGCGAGGTCCCCGGCGCCAGGGCGAGCACCTGGGCGAGGCCGATGTACACGCCGTCGCGCAGGTTCGCCTTCTCGAGGCCCTTGCGCTGCGGCATCCGGTCGGCCCAGCCGAGCAGGGCGCCGAAGAAGATCAGCTGGATCGCGATCATCCAGGGCTCGCCGAGCTTTTCGTCGATGAAGCTGGAGCCGAGGCCGCCGAAGATCACCGCCGGGACCGTGCTGATCGCGATCGCCACCGAGAGGCGCTCGTCGACGGTGGCGATCGAGCGCTCGCGGACGGCCGAGACGAAGCCCTTGACCAGGCGCACCACCTCGCGGCGGAAGTAGGCGATCGCGGCAACCAGGGTGCCGGCGTGCAGGGCGACGTCGAAGGTCTTGTTGAAGGCCGGGTTTTCGAGCAGGAAGGTGTAGTCCTGCAGCCAGGGGACGACGATCAGGTGACCGGAGGAGGAGATCGGCAGGAACTCGGTCAGCCCCTGCACGATCCCGAGGAGGAGGGCCTCGAGGTTCGACATCGGAGCGGGCATCCTATTTCCCCGGCTAAACGGACCTTGAAGCGGGTGTATGAGGGCCCGCACGGACGCCGGGCGGGTGCGCTAGATTGCCGGGCGTGAAGTCGCCGTCCCGCAGCAAGCGCCTCGCCGCCACGCTCAGCGCGGCCCTCTTCGCGCTCCTCCTCGCCGCCCCGGCCGCGATGGCCGAGAACGGCGTCGGGCTGGCCGGGCCGACCACCGACAAGACGGTGACCTTCTTCTGCTTCGGCGTGATCGGCTTCTTCACCGCCCTGGTGATCGTGCTGACCGTGATCCAGAGCTCGCTCGAGAAGCGCAAGGAACGCCGCCGCTCTGATCTAGAGCGGCTGTCCTAGCCCCTGGCTGCGTCCTCGTCGCTCACAGGAGAACCTCCCCCTTGTTCTCCTGAGATCTTGAGATAGAGGCCGAGTGCAGCGAGGCCGTCGAGAATCCCGGTTGAACGCATAGAGCCGACCGCCGCCGGGAGAGTGCCTTCGGCGCTTGCCGCATAGACGGCCCGCGTGAGGCCAGCACCTCCCGGCGGTGCGAGGCGCCAGAAGCGCCAACAGGACGTGGCGTCTGTGAACGCCACCCTATGAGCACGCGCAACGGCTCCTCGCGGCCGGCTCTTGATCGACCTGAATCGACCAAGGAGGAAGCATGGCACCAACCGCGGGAATCGACTGGGCGAGCGAGGCCCATGAGGTCTGCATCAGCGACGAGGGGCGAGTGGTCGAGCGCTTCTCCGCGCCTCACGACGAGCGTGGGATCCTCGCTCTTGCCGCGAGGCTCAAGCGAGCGGGCATCGCTCGGGTGGCGATCGAGCGCCCCGACGGGATCCTGGTCGAGCGCCTCCTCGGCGCCGGCCTCGAAGTCCTGGCGATCCACCCCAACCAGGTGAAGGCCGCACGCGCCCGCTTCGCGGTCGCGTGCGGCAAGTCCGACCGCTTTGACGCCTACGTCCTGGCCGAGCTGGCCCGCACCGATGCCCACCGCTTCCGGGCGCTGGTCCCAGATAGCGATGAGACCAAGGCGCTCAGGGCGCTGACCCGCTCGCGCGAGGACCTGGTCGGGGTGCGGGTGGAGCTGGCAAACCAGCTGCGGGCTCAGCTCGAGGCCTTCTGGCCCGGGGCGCTGGTGTTCGCAGACGTCGACTCGCCGATCTCGCTCGCCTTCATCAAGCGCTACCCGAGCCCCGATGACGCCAAGGGGCTCGGCAGCGGGCGCATGGCCGGCTTCTTGGGGCGCAACTCCTATAGCGGGCGCACCGAGCCCTCCGAGCTGGTGGCGCGGATGAAGGCGGCGGCGCAGGGCACCGCGGGAACCGCGGAGCAGGGGGCGCGGCGGGCGGTCGGGCTCGGTCTGGTCGCGGCCCTCGGCCCGATCGTCGAGGAGATCGCCGCCTTGAATTCCCAGATCCGCGATCGTCTTGCCGCCCACCCCGACGCGGAGATTCTCCGGCCGCTGTTTCGCGACGGCAAGACGACGATCTGCCCCGCCACCCTGATCGCCGAGCTCGGCGATGCCCGCGGGCGCTACCCGACCGAGGCGGCGATGGCCGCCGACGCCGGCATGAGCCCGGTCGCCCTGGAGTCGGGGAAGCTCCGCGTCGCCACCTTCCGGCGGGCCTGCGACAAGCGACTGCGGGTCGCGGTGGCGACCCTTGCCGACTCGACTCGCCACTGGCACCCGTGGGCGCGGGAGGTCTACCGGCCGGCCCGGGCCAGGGGCCAGGATCACCCCCACGCGATCCGCACCCTGGGTCGCGCCTGGATCAGGGTTCTCTGGCGCTGCTGGCGAGACGAAGTGCCCTATGACCCTGCTCGGCACGGCAACTTCAACCGCCTCCAAGCGGCGGGGGGGTTGACACAGGACGTCTCACGCGCGGACCATCCGTCTTGGCCGGCGAGCTCGGGTGGCCGAGTCCGAACACCTCCCGAACACCGTGACGCTGGGCGCGCGGCTGATGCGTCAGTCCTTTGTCGCGGTATGCGGGACAAAGGACTGACGCAACTCGATCGCGCGGCGCTCGCCGCCGCGAGGCTCCTGCTCGACGGGATCAGCCTCGACGGGGAGCTAAGACAGGCGGAAGCCGCTGAGGAGGCGTTTCTCGGTCTCGCCGTTGACCTGGGCGACGACTTCGACCTTGCCCTCCAGCGGGGTGTCGCGGATCTTGGTGGCGAGCAGGTCGTCGACCTGGAAGATGCCGGCCGAGTTGTTGAGCTCGATCTCGATCCGGACGGGGCGCTCCTCCCCGGCCTCGATCCTGACCTCGTCGATCGCCGCGGCCGAGATCGAGTGGATGCCCTCGTGCCCGGCCTCGAGCGGGATCCGGGTCCGGCCCTGCGCCATGTCGAGCGCGTCGGCGACCCGGACCACGCCGGCCTCGACCGTGTACGGCTCGCCGCGACGGCGGTGGCCGATGATCGCGTGCAGGATCTCGGAGGCGACGACGGTTCGCTTCGGCTCGCTGTAGGTGTCGGCGAGCAGCCGCTCCAGGGCGCCGTTGGCGAGGAACAGCGAGTAGGCCTCGTGGTCGGCGCGGTGGATCGACATGCCGACGTCGTGCAGCAGGGCGCCGCCGGCGACCACCACCTCGGCGTCGCGGTCGCGCATTCCGTGGTCGGCGACCATCGCCGGCTCGACCCCGGCCTTGACCAGCAGGCGCAGCAGCCGCAGGGCGATGTTGAGCACGATCTGGACGTGGACCCAGGAGTGATCGGACATCCTCAGTCGCTCGGACTGAACCTGGGCCATGTACCACCAGGCGCGCACCTGCTCGTCGCCGTTGACCGCGTCGAGGAAGCCCTCCAGCTTGCGGTTGCCGCGGGTCGGCGCCCGCACCCGCGCCTCGGCGATCGCCTCCTTGGGCGGCTTGCGCTTCGGCCCGCCCGCGTCCGGCGCCGGAACCTGCTCCTCCCCCGCTGCCGCCCGCTCCTCGCTCATCGCCCGGATCGTAGGGCAGCGCCCGGGCGCCGCCTCGCCTGGTGGCAGAGGTTGGTAGCGCTATGCGCTACCAACCTCTGCCACACCACGGGGCGAAACGGGAGCGGCTGTCAGCCGCAGACCGGCCAGGGACTGGAGCCCGAGCGGGCGTAGAGGAGGGCGGCGCGGTAGTCCTGCTCGGCCTCGGGGGCCGCAGCCGGGTCGCCGCTGCCGCCCACGGTCGCCCAGGTGCTGGTCGAGAACTGGTATTTGCCGCGGTAGGCTCCGCTCGCGGAGACGGCCGTCGGGTCGCCGCCCGACTCGCAGGCCGCGATCGCGGTCAGCGTCTCGATCGTGACCCCGCCCGGGAGGTCGGCGAACCGTTCACGGCGTTCGCGCCGCTCGCGCGCCTCGCGCCGCTGCGCCGCCAGCCGCCTCGCCTCGATCCGCTCGGCAGCCGCGTCGACGGCCCTTTCGAAGCGATCGACCGAGCCCTGCAGCGGTGCGAGCTCCGCCGGCCGCGCGTTCCCGACCGCAGCCGCGTCCCCAGCGCCCCCTCCGCTCGTCGCCGCGAAGGCGACGGCGGGGAAGGCCAGGGCAAGAACGAGCAGCGGAATCAAATATGAAGGTTTCGTGAGCAAGCGCGGAAGGCTTCCTCAGAAACCGAGATATATGTGTGAGTAGGATCACACAGGCATCCTCACCGCATAATCGGGATGATTCAGCGGTGACCGACCACTCGACCTCGCGGCTGCTGCTTGCCTGCCCTGACCGGCCGGGGCTGATCGCCACCGTCAGCGGCTTCCTCGCCGAGGCGGGGCTGAACATCGTCGACGTCGATCAGCACTCGACCGAGCAGGGGCGGTTCTTCATGCGGATGGTCTTCGACGCGGTGCCGGACGGGGAGCGGGAGGGGCTCGAACGGCGGTTCGAGCGCGAGATCGCCGAGCCGTTCGAGATGGAGCACGAGTTCGCCGAGTCGAGCCGGGTGAAGCGGGTGGCGGCGATGGTCTCGCGCGAAGACCACTGCCTCTCCGACCTGCTCTGGCGCTGGCGCAACGGGGAGCTGGGCGGCGAGCTGGTCGCGGTGGTCTCCAACCACGACGACCACCGGTCCCAGGTCGAGGCGGTCGGCCTTCCCTTCCACCACGTTCCGGTCGAGGCGGGCGGCAGAGAGGAGGCGGAGCGGCGAGCGCTGGAGGCGATCGGCGAGGTCGACCTGCTGGTCCTCGCCCGCTACATGCAGATCCTCTCAGCGCGGTTCCTCGGCGAGCTCGGGGCGCCGGCGATCAACATCCACCACAGCTTCCTCCCCGCCTTCGTCGGCGCCGACCCCTACCACCGCGCCCACGAGCGCGGCGTCAAGCTGATCGGCGCCACCGCCCACTACGTAACCGCCGAGCTCGACGCGGGCCCGATCATCGACCAGGACGTGACCCGGGTCAGCCACCGCGACGAGGTCGCCGACATGGTGCGGATCGGCCGCGACATCGAGCGTCTGGTCCTGGCACGGGCCGTCATGGCCCACCTCGACGACCGCGTCCTGCTCGACGGCGAGCGCACGATCGTCTTCTAATCCTTCCGCTGTTCCTTCGCCGCCCAGGATGGGGACAAGGAACAGCGGAGCAAACTGGCCAGGCAGCCAGTTTTCGCTATGGTCACTCCCGATGGAGCAGGCCACTCTCCCCGGGATGCGGGATTCCGGGGCCCGGCGGCAGGCTTGGCCACCGGGTCCGCGCGTTCCCGCAGCGATGCAGATCCTGCGCTACGCGCGGGACCCGCTCAACCTCCTGACCACCTACCAGCGGCGCTACGGCGACGTCTTCACGCTCCGCTTCCCCTTCTTCCCCCGGCTCGTCTACGTCGCCGACCCCGGCCTGGTCAAGCAGATCTTCACCAGCTCGGCCGGCAGCCTGCACCCGGGCGAGGCGAACGGCTCGGTCCTGGAGCCGGTGCTGGGACCGAACTCGGTCCTCACCCTCGACGGCCGCCCCCACATGCGCCAGCGCAAGCTCCTCCTCCCCCCGTTCCACGGCGAGCGGATCCAGCGCTACGAGGAGCTGATCCGGACCGCGACCCGCAGGGAGATGGAGAGCTGGCCGGTCGGCGAGCCGTTCGCGCTGCGCCCGTCGACCCAGCGGATCACCATGGCAGTGATCCTGCAGGCGGTCTTCGGGGTGCACGACGACGAGCGGCTGGCGACCTTCGAGCGGCTGATCGACCAGTTCACCGCGCGGGTCGAGCTGATCACCTCCTTCCCGCCGCTGCGCCGCAGCTTCGGCCGCTTCAGCCCCTGGGCCCGCTTCGTCCGCGCCCGCGACGAGCTCGACTCCTTCATCTACGAGGAGATCCGGCTGCGGCGGGCTGAGGCCGAGGCCGGCGGGGACGGCGACAACGTGCTCTCGCTGCTGCTCGCCGCCCGCGACGAGGAGGGCGAGCCGATGACCGACGAGGAGCTGCGCGACGAGCTGGTGACGGTGCTCGCCGCCGGCCACGAGACGACCGCGACCGGGCTGGCCTGGGCGATGGAGCGGCTGACCCGCAGCCCGCGGGTCATGGCCCGGCTGCGCGAGTCCCTGCCCGAGGGCGACGAGTACCTCGACGCGACGATCAAGGAGACGCTGCGGGCGCGGCCGGTCCTGGTCGACGTCGCCCGCAAGGTCGTCGAGCCGGTCGAGATCGGCGGCTACCGGCTGCCGCCCGGGACCTTCCTGATGGCCGCGATCACCGCCCTGCACCACCGCGAGGACCTCTTCCCCGAACCGGAGCAGTTCCGGCCGGAGCGCTTCCTCGACGGCCGCACCGACACCTACGCCTGGATCCCCTTCGGCGGCGGCGTGCGTCGCTGCATCGGCGCCTCGTTCGCCGAATTCGAGATGCGGGTCGTGCTGCGGGAGATCGTCGGGACGGCGCGACTGCGAGCCGCCGACCCCGCTCCCGAACGCCCCAAGGTCCGCAACATCACGATGGCGCCGGCGAAGGGCACCGAGCTGGTGCTGGAGCAGCCGCTGACCGATTGAAGCCTTGTGGGGCCCATGGGCCCCACAAGCGTTCAGGGAACGGTCTCGCCCTCGGCTGTCTGCTGGGCCGACTCCCACTCCGCATACAACTCGTCGACCGCCACCTTCGCCTCTTCGTGGCGCTTGCTCGCCCGCTCGGCGCGCCCGGGGCTGGCCCAGGCGTCGGGATCGGCGAGCTCCTCCTCGACCGCCTGCAGCTCCGCCTCGGCGCGCTCGATCCGCTGCTCCAGCCGAGCCGCCTTGCGCGCCGCCTTCTGCGAGGACTTCCTCGCGGCGTGCCGCTTGCCGCCCGGCCCCGGGCCCGACGGCCTGGCCGCCTTGGCCGCCGCCGAGGCCGCCGATTCGGCTTCGTCGCGCCGCCTCTGGTACTCGGCCCAGCCGCTGTCGTGGCTGGTCAGCCGGCCGTCCTCGCAGACCAGGGTGCGGCCGCCGACCGCCTCCAGCAGCGCCCGGTCGTGGGAGATCAGCAGCACCGCCCCCTCGTACTCGGTGAGCGCGTCCTCGAGCGCCTCGCGGCTCTCGATGTCGAGGTGGTTGGTGGGCTCGTCGAGGACGAGGACGTTGGCGCCGGAGGCGACCAGGATCGCCAGCGAGAGCCGCCGCTGCTCGCCGCCGGAGATGTCGGTGAGCTGCTTTTCGACGTCCTCGCCGGAGAAGAGGAAGGCCCCCAGCAGCGCCCGCGCCTTCGGCCCGTTGAGGCCGGTCTCGCGCTGGGCGGCGTCGAGCACGGTTCCGGTGCCGGCGGCGGTCTCGGCGTGCTGGGAGAGGTAGCCGAGCTTGACGTTGTGGCCGCTGCGCACCGAGCCGGAGGCGGGCTCGCGGCGCCCCGCGAGGGTCTCGATCAGCGTCGTCTTGCCGCTCCCGTTGGCACCGACCAGGACGACGTGCTCGCCCCGCTCCAGTTCCATCTCGGCGCCGTCGAGCAGCACCCGCCCCGGCACCTCGATCCGCCCTTTGACCAGTTTCAGCACCACCCGCCCGGGCCGCTCGGGCGGCTTGAAGGAGAAGCTGAGCCGGCGGTTGTCGCGGCGCTCGGCAGCCGGGCCTTCGCGCTTCTTCTTCTCGATCTGCCTGACCCGCGACTGGGCCTGGCGCGCCTTGGTCGCCTTGTAGCGGAAGCGCTCGACGAACCGCTCCATCCGCTCGATCTCCCGCTCCTGGCGCTCGATCGCCTTGCCGAGCGCGATCTGCCGCGCCGCCTGCTCCCGGCGCCAGGCGTGCCAGGGGCCGGCGAAGAAGCGAGCGCGCTGCGCCTCCAGCTCCAGCACCGAGGTCCCGACCGCCTCCAGGAACCAGCGGTCGTGGGCGACGAGGACGACCGCGGCGTCGAGGTCGACCAGGTAGCGCTCCAGCCACTCCAGCGAGGGGATGTCGAGATGGTTGGTGGGCTCGTCGAGCAGCAGCAGGTCGGGCTTGGCGGCCAGCACCCGGGCCAGCGAGGCGCGGGTCAGCTCGCCGCCGGAGAAGGTGGAGAGCGGCCGGCCGGCCTGCTCGGCGTCGAAGCCGAGCCCGCGCAGCACCGAGAGCACGTCGTCGCGCCAGCGGTAGCCGCCGCCGGCTTCGAGGCGCTGCTGGGCGGCGGCGTAGGCGGCCATCGTCTCCTCGCCGACCTCCCCCTCCCCCATCTCCCCCTCCAGCCGGGCGAGCTCGGCCTCGGCCTCGAGCATGTCGGTGCGGCCGGAGAAGACGTACTCGCCCAGCTCGGTCTGCGATTCGCGCGGCGGCCGCTGGTCGTGGAGGGCGATGCGGGCGCCGCGCTGGATCGCCAGCGACCCGGAGTCGGGCGGCAGCTCGCCGGCCAGCACCCGCAGCAGGGTCGACTTGCCGGCCCCGTTGCGCCCGGAGAGGGTCATCCGCTCGCGCGGCTCGAGCTTGAAGGAGACGTCGTCGAAGAGCAGCTTGCCGCCGACGTGCACCTGCAGCGAGATTGCGGTCGCGATCGCCATCGCGCCCACGTTAGTGAGTGGCGGTGCGCGGGCGTACCCTGTGGGCGTGGGAGGACCGCTGGGACATCTCGGCGAGCTGGCGCGGGCGCGGGCGACCCGGCGCTCCTCCGAACGCGCCGGCGGCCAGGTCCTGGGCGAGCTGGAGCGGCGGTCGCTGCAGCTGCCGGCCGGGCTGGAGATCGAATGGCTCGGCGTCTCCGGCTACCGGCTCACCTGCGAGGGCAGGACCCTGTTCGTCGACCCCTACCTCTCGCGGGTTCCCTTCCGCGACCTGCTGCTGCGGCGGCGCGCGCTGCCGGACCCCGCCGCCCTCGACCGCTTCCTGAAGGCGCCCGGCGAGGTGGTCGGCGTCCTCGTCGGCCACACCCACTTCGACCACGCGGTCGACGCGCCGGCGATCGCCCGCCGCCACGGCTGCCGCGCCTACGGCTCGCACTCGCTGGTCAACCTGATGGCGCTGCACGGGCTGGCCGGGCAGGCGGTCGAGGTCGAGCCGTACCGGACCTACGAGCTCGGCCCGTTCGAGGTCTCCTTCACCCCCAGCCTGCACTCGAAGCTGCTGCTCGGCCTCGCCGTCCCCTACGACGGCGAACTGAGCTGCGACCACCTCGACTCGCTCTCGCCGAACGCCTACCGCTGCGGCCAGGTCTGGGGGATCTCGATCGCCGTCGCCGGCCTGCGCCTCTACCACCAGGGCAGCGCCAACCTGGTCGAGGAGGCGATCCGCGAGCGCGACGTCGACGTCTTCCTCGCCGGCGTCGCCGGCCGCAGCTTCACGCGCGACTACTGGAGGCGGATCCTGCCGGCGCTGCGCCCGCGCGCCGTCGTCCCCACCCACTACGACAACTTCTTCGCCCCGCTCGGCGACCCGATGCGCTTCGTCGCCAACGTCCAGCTCGAGCGCCTGCCGGACGAGATCGAGGCGGTCAGCCGCGAGATCGAGGTCGCCGCCCTCCCCCGCGCCGACCTGAGCGACACCTGACGGCGACCGTGGCAGAGGTTAGTCGCGCACAGCGCGACTAACCTCTGCCACGCCGTTCCGGGCCGGTGCGCTTCTCTCGCTACTGGCGCTACCGGCAGTGCTTGGCGGCGATCTGCTCGATCGTGCCCCGGGTGCGCATCGTGCCGGGGCCGAGGGCACGGTCGATCGCCTTCAGGTCGAGGTCGGATTCGGAGATGCCGCCGCTCGGCAGCCAGTACAGCTCCCGGCCCTCGATCGCGAGCCGGTCCTCGTCCGTGGCCAGAGCGAGCGCCTCGCGGCGCGCGGCGGCCGCGGGCTCCGCGGCGAGCAGCTGGACCTGGACCTTGCCCTTCGAGGACTCGACCGCCGCCGGATCGAACGGCCGGCTCGCGGCGATCGCCGCCACCTCGGACGCGGCGCGCAGGAAGACCGGCACCTCATAGCCGAGCGCCTCGCCGAGCCCGGCTTCGATCCGCTCCGCCAGCGCCGCCTCCGCCTCTCCCCCGCCCTCGAAGACGACGTTGCCGCTGGCCCGGAAGGTCGCCACCCCACCGAACCCGAGCCGCTCGAACTCGCCCCGCAGGTCCTCGTTGCGGATCCGCCTCCCCCCGAGGTTCATCCCGCGCAGGAAGGCGACGAAGGTCGGCATGGCCACCAGCCTACGCGGGGCGGCTACCGTGAGGAGATGGACGACGTCCTTCCCGACGTGCTGGCCCCGGGGCTGGTCGTCCTCTTCTGCGGCAACGCGGCCGGCGCCGTCTCGGCACGGGTGGGAGCCCCGTATGCCGGACCCGGCAACGCCTTCTGGCCGACCCTGCACGAGGTGGGGCTGACCCCCGTGCGCCTCGCCCCGAGCGAGTTCCGCCGCGCGCCCGAGTTCGGCCTCGGCCTGACCGACGTCTGCAAGGTCGGCTCCGGCTCCGACGCCGAGGTCGGCACCGGCGACCACGACCCCGAGCGCCTCGTCGCCGCCGCCGAGCGCTGCCGTCCCGCCCACCTCGCCTTCGTCGGCAAGCGCGCCGCCGAGACCGTGCTCGGCCGGCCGGTGGACTACGGGCCGCAGCCGGAGACGATCGGCGGCGCCCGGCTCTGGGCCCTCCCCTCGACCTCGGGCGCGGCGCGCGGCTTCTGGGACATCGGGCCCTGGCGCGACCTCGCGGCTGCGGCTGCGGCTGCGGCTGCGAAAGGGTCGGCGACGCGATGATCGACTACTCCTCCCTGCCGCCAAATCTGCCCGCCCCCGAGGACGACGGGGCGGCGGACCACCTGCCCGGCGCGGCGCTGCCAGCGCTGGCGCTGCCTGCAACGAGCGGTGGGCGGATCGACCTCGCCGCCCTCGGCGAGGACCTGCTCGTCGCCTACGTCTACCCACGCACCGGGACTCCCGGCGCCCCCCTGCCGGAGGGCTGGAACGACATCCCCGGCGCACGTGGCTGCACCCCGCAGGGGTGCGCCTACCGCGACGCGCTCGCCGAGTTCGGGCGGCTCGGGGCGCGCCTGGTCGGGATCAGTGCCCAGAGCCCCACCGAGCAGGCCGAGTTCGCCGCCCGCGAGCACATCCCCTTCCCCCTGCTCAGCGACGCGGACCTGCGACTCGCCGAGGCGCTGCGACTGCCGAACTTCGAGGTCGATGGGATGACCCTGTACAAACGCCTCACCTTGGTCGCCACGGCGGGCATTGTCGTCAGGGCCTTCTACCCCGTCTTCCCACCCGACCGCGACGCCGCCACGGTGCTGGCTTGGCTCGCCTCCTGGACAGCCGGTCGAGGCTGACCGCCGAGCGTGCCACCATGGACCGGTGAGCGTCGGCCGCAAGGTGTTCGCCGCCGAGGGGCGGTGGCTGATGGGGAGGGTCGTCCCGCGCCAGCTGCTGCGGGGGATCGACAGGCACCTGACCGTGATCGCGCCCGACCGGCGCGACGAGCTGACCGAGGGGATCGAAGCCCGGGCCGCGGAGCTGGTCGAGGAGGACGGCGACCTCGCGGTCGACGGCGCCGCCAAGGGGATGCTGACGATGGCGGCGACGGTGCTGGCAGGCTACGAGGCGCTGCTGCCCGAGCTCGACGGCGACGAGCGGCGCACGATCCTCTTCCTCCAGCACGTCTTCGGCGAGGTCCTGGAGCGCACGATCGACGTCGTGATCGCGGCGCTCGCCCGCGGCGACGAACCGCTGGACGCGGTCGAGAAGGCGATGCGCCAGAGCTCCGGGATGTACGGGTCCTACTTCGACTTCGAGTTCGACCGCGCCGACCGCGACAACTTCGAGATGCGGGTCCGCCGCTGTCTGTTCCGCGACTTCTTCGCCCGCCACGACGCCCTGCTGGTCACCACCGTGCTCTGCTCCTGGGACGCCAACTGGATGAAGGCCCTGGACCCGGCCGTGACCGGCCTGCGCTCCGAACGGACCACGCTGCTCTCGCTCGGAGACGACGCCTGCCGCTTCCTCGTCGCCAAGACCGACGACCCGCTCGCCCCGTACGAGGACGCGTTGCCGAAGCGGTTCGTCGAAGGCGCCCCCTGAGCCACCGACTGGTGAGTTGTGGGGCCTATGACCACCACAACTCACCAGTCGGCGCTCGGCCGGGAATTCAATTTCCCGTCGCGAACCGGCCCCCTTGGGGGGCCGGTTCTGGCAGTGGAGGCGCCGAGATTCGAACTCGGATCCGCGGACGCGGCGCGAGGGTATCTACAGGTTTAGCCGGCGCTTGAGTCTCGTCTCCCGGGGTCCGCGCCGGCGGGCACTGCGGGAGAACCAGCCCCTTGAATTTCCCGTGGCGGTCGGGACGGTCCGCCGCGGTGAGCCCGCTTTCTGAAGCCGGTGCCCCTCCCTGCGGGCGAGGGAGGACCGACTCTCACAGCGCTTAGTTTCTAGCTAAGCGGCGAGGGCGAACTCATGGTCCGCACGTATTGGTTTGTGCCGGTTTTTTACGAGGCCTCCGGCAACCTCGACCTGCAACCGTTCGCACGAGTCGACCACGTCGAAGCCTGTCGCCCCCGTGGGAACTGCTGATTCGAATTGTACGGGGCCGGCGCCGCCGCGCCACTCCGTGGTTCCCTTCGGACGCCATGCATCCGAAAGGAACCAAGCGATTCGCTAGACCCTCGACCTGGACTTGAGGTCCTGCAGCAGGTCCTGGGGGAAGCCGGCGACGCCGTCGAGGTCATCGACCGACTGGAAGCCGCCGAGCCGCTCGCGGTGGGCCAGCAGGCGGGTCGCCTGCGTAACCGAGAGGTTCTGTTCGCGCAGCTGCTCGAAGGTGACCGAGTTGAGGTCGACCTGGGCGCCCGCGGCCGGCGACGGCTGCGGGGGCTGTGGCGGCGGACCCGGGCTCGGCTCCGGCGCGGGAGCGGGAGGCTCGGGCGCCGGTGCCGGCGGCGGCGGCGCGGGCGGCGGCGGCGCGGGAGCCGGCGGCTGCGGCGCAGGGGGAGCAGGCGGGGCCGGCTGCTCCTGAATCGGAGCCGGCGGCGGTGGCGGCGTCGGCTGCTCCTGGATCGGTGGTGGTGGCTCCGCCGGCGGCGGGGGTGGAGGGGGCGGCGGCGTGTAGGGCTGCTGCTGGACCGGGGGCTCCGGGGCCGGTGGGGGCTCGGGGGCCGGCGGCGGCTCGGGCGGCTGCACCGGCGCCATCGGCTGCGTCTGCTGGACCGGCTGGGCGGGCGGGGGCGCGCCCCCGCCCTGGACCGAGCGGACCACGGCCTGCTCGGCCTCGGCGGCGCGCCGTTCGGCCTCGCGCGCCCGCTCTTCGGCTTCGGCGACCCCCTGCTGCATCTCCCGCAGCCGCCGCTCGCGCTCTTCCTCCTCGGCGCGCAGCGTTTCCACCCGGCTCGCCTCGGCGGCGCGCTGTTCGGCCGACCTGACCCGCTCTTCAACCTGCTTCAGCCGTTCCTGAGCCTCTTCCATCGAGCGCTCGTGCGCCTGCCGCTCTTCCTGCAGGCGCTGCTCCGCCGAGTGCAGGTCGCCGGGCGGCGGCGCGGCGGCGGCGGCGGCCTGGGCCTGCTGCTGCATGCCTTCCGCGGAGGCCATCCGGCGCTCCGCCTCGGCGGCGATCCGCTGCTCCTCGAGGCGGACTTCCTCGACCTTCTCGCGCACGCGCTGTTCGGCGGCGGCGGGGTCGTACTCGGACGGGGCCGGGGTGACCGCCGGCCCGACCGGGGCGGGCGGCACGGCGGCCGCCGAGGGCTGTACGGCAGGCTGCGGCTGCGCAGGCTGTACTGGCGGTGGCGGGCTGCTGCGGCGCGCCGGCCGGCGGCTGGCCCGGCACCTGCTGCCCGGGCTCGGACGGCTGGCCGCCCTGGGCCTGGGCCATCGCCCGTTCGTTGGCGGCGCGGGCGGCTGCCAGCCGCTGCTCGGCGAGCGCCGCTTCGCGCTTGCGCTTGCCGCCGCCGAACTTGATCCCGAAGAAGCTCTTCTGCTGCACCGGCGGCGGCTCGGCGACCGCGGCGACGCCGGCTGCCCCGGCCGCACCGGCGGCGGGCGCCACCGGCGGCGGAGCGGCCCCCTGCTTGCCGCGCTGGCGCTCCTCGCGGCGCGCCTGGCGTTTCGCGTTGCGCTGGGCGCGCTGCTGCTCGCGCTGGCGCTTGCGCCGTTCCCGCGGGCTCTCGTTGGGCGGCGGGGGCGGCGGCGGAGCAGCCTGAGCGGGCGGCGCCTGGGCGGGCGGCGCCTGACCCGGCGCCGGGGGCGGCTGGGAACCGGCCGCGGCGGCACCGACGGCGGCCATCTCGGCCGTCTGCGGCTGGCCCTGCGGCGGGACGCCCGGGGGCGGCGGCGGAACCGACCCGGGAGGCGCCGCGGCGGCGGCCGCGGCCTCGCGCTTCTCCTTTTCCTTCGCCCGGCGCTGCGTGATGCTGATCACCAGGAGCAGCAGCAGGATCGCCGCCAGCAGCGCCGCGACGAAATAGCTCGTGTGGTCGCTGACGTATTCGCTGACGTCATCCGGCACCGACGCCTGGGCGCCGGCGGGAAGGAGAAGGGCGATCGCGGCGAGTCCCGCGAACAATGACTGGAAAAGCGTCCTGGTCCGCATCATGCCTGCATCCTTGCACGTGGACCGGCAGTTGCAAGCGGCCGGAGGGTGCCCGCAACGGACGTTCTAAACGCGTCCCCGGGCTCAGCGCATGCGGCCCTTGAACTCCCGCTCGACCTCGCGCCGAACGTCGCGGTCGGCGATCTCGCGGCGCCGGTCCCGGCCCTCCTTGCCGCGCGCCAGCGCCAGCTCCACCTTCGCCCGCGGCCCCTTGAAGTAGATCCGGGTCGGGACCAGGGTCAGCCCTTTCTGCGCCGTTTTGCCGATCAGCCGCTCGATCTCCTCGCGGTGCAGGAGCAGCTTGCGCGGCCGCTCCGCCTCGTGCGCGTCGACCGCCGCGTACTCGTACGGCGGGATGTGGAGGTTGCGCAGCCAGGCCTCGCCGTCCTCGACCACCGCGTAGGCGTCGGTCATCTGCGCCTTGCCGCCGCGCAGCGCCTTCACCTCGGACCCGGTCAGCACGATCCCGGCCTCCATCTTCTCGACCAGCTCGAACTTGTGGCGGGCGCGCCGGTTGGTGACGACGTCGCCGGAG
>Ga0210085_1000520_pt1 | contig 16126 bp, 14 predicted proteins | sample China_Galinas_PW_5_FD_184866 | JGI IMG/M metagenome (GOLD analysis project Ga0210085, IMG submission 184866) | Wetland microbial communities from San Francisco Bay, California, USA, that impact long-term carbon sequestration - China_Galinas_PWC_D1... | ecosystem: Environmental > Aquatic > Marine... | reverse complement strand
GACGGCATATTCGTAGCCTTCCTCGACATCCGGCACACTGGTCCAGGCAAGCCACTTGTATGAACCATCATTGCAGCGATAGCGGTTCTCGAAATGCCTTACCGATACCCCTTCTTCCAGTTGTTGCATCACCGCCAGGGTCGCAGCCCTGTCGTCCGGATGCACGAACTCGATAAACGGCGTCTCGAGCAGCACCTGCCTGGAATGTCCGAGGATGTTCTCAAAGGCTGAATTGACTATCCGGAAATAGCCGTCAAAATCCGCCACACAAAGCATATCCAGAGAAAGGTTGAACAGTTTACCGACATCCATTCCCTGATCGCGTCCTGCATGGGCTGCGTGCAGCTCCTGTTCGCCCTGCTCCACTTCCTCACCCCCTGTTTTCCGGCCATCACGGCCATACAAGCCAAGTATTCCAGTCACCTATACCGTAGTTGTAAATAGTCAATCTGGCAAACATACGCAAGCAGTGAATATACTCAAGGGCAGGACCATGCCGGTTAAGCGAATTTCCTGTAGAATATCTGCACATTGATACCGATCGCGACCGCAGGCAATCAGGCTGCGTCAGTCAATATCGGACAGGGTTTATCAATGACCACGCCCGGAAAAGATGTGCGCTGAGCCTCTTTGTGTGATTCGACATGATCGATATTGCAACAGACCTTAAACCCTTCCCGGTGGTATCCCTGACGGCCGGACACTATCTAATGTCCCAAGGAGAAATGACGGACAGTATCTACTTCCTGCTCGAAGGAGCCGTCAAGGTCACCAAGGACGGCTACGATGTGGCCGTCATAACGGACAAGGGCGCCGTGTTCGGCGAAATGTCCATTCTCCTCGAATACCAGCATACGGCCTCGGTGCAATGTCTGGAGGATTCGAGCTTCTATCACATCGAACACCCCAAAAAATATTTGGAGGAACATCCCCGTCTGATCTGGCATATCGCCCAGATTCTGGGCATGCGGCTGTTCAACCTGAACCAGTATCTCGTCGACGTGAAACGCCAGTATGAGGGGCACGATCACCTGCATATGGTGGACGAAGTGCTGGAAGCCCTGCTCAATCAGCAGAAGACGAGAATCCTGCGCCGTGGAAACAGCAAGCGCGATACCGGGGACTATTAACCGGGACTCAGGCCAGTTGGCGGGAATCCTCGCCGGCGAGTGAGCGCCATTCGGCACTCATCGCGTCGAGATCGAGCACGATATGGGGCGGGGTATCGCCCGAATAAGCACCGGCGTTAAACACCCAGGTTTTGCCGATCCGGTCTACCCATGATCCGCCGGGCTTGTACGGACTCTGGTGGATATGTCCGGCAAAAACGAGATCAGGCTGGTACTTCTGGATCCATTGGTTCAGTTCCGTGTCGCCGATGAAGTGTTTGCCGGTCCAGCTGGTCGGTGAATTGTCCGGCGGCGCATGGTAAATCCAGATCCACTTGTCGAAAGCCAGCCGACTGGCCCGCTCGAACTGTGCGGAGACGTCCCCCCGCGTCACCTCGCCATCCCACCACGGGAAGATGGTAACGAGCGTGTCCTGGAAGAACACATTGTCGCCGTCGACATGCACCTGCCCGGCACGGACTTCCTGCAGCCAGGGCGCTATATACTCGTCCGCCTCGTTCTTTTCGTTGCCGTCATGATTGCCGGAGCACACCAGTAATCGGGTCGCGGCGCTGACTTTCTTCAGGTACTTCTTCATGACGACGATCTGCACGCCCAGATCCATGCTGGAGGAAATATCCAGCAGGTCGCCGGCGATGATCATGGCGTCATAGCTGCCGGCCTGACTGACCAGCCAGTCGAACTGCTTGAGGCGATAATGGAGATCGGAAGCGACGAGGATTTTCATTATTGGAGAATAGCAGGGAGAAAAGAGGCCGGATACGATTCTCACTAATTTGTATCCGTCCCGAATAATGCTTAGGCGGTTACCCCTTCGATGCAGGGTGGATGAGGCACGCCGTGTGTGCCGTAATCCACCGGATGTGCCGGCAGGCACAAACTAAAAAAGACGTTGTGTTGACGCGCAACGGCCGGCGGGTTACGCAAAAATCGCTTGCCCACCCTACATTTCTGCCTATGTAAGCGCCATTCGACTCTGACCCACTTGACCGCAATCGCCAGGTTCCAGTTGGCGGCTTCGTCGTCGGGATCAAGCTCGACGGCGCGCCTGTTGTAGCGGAAGGACTCTTCCCACTCGGACCGGTACTTGTGGATGAGCCCGATGTTGTAATGAGTCGTCGGTCGAGAGTAATCCAGAACCAGAGCCTCACGGTATTTCTTCAATGCGGCATTAATATCACCCTCGTCGTTCAGCGCCATTGCTTCCTGATGTAGGTCTTCAGCCTGTTCTTCTTTTGTTTGCACACCTTGCTCCTGCCGAGGACCGATAAAAAAGCAGAAATGGCACGGATACGATTCTCACAAAATTGTATCCGGCCTCATTATTAAAACGCGGTCTGTCCCTGATTATTCGCAGTCACACCTTGAACTTCTCGAAGTATGCTGGATCGACATCAAACACGGTTCGTTTTTTCACACCGAGTTCAACACGTTCGAACATTTCAACCAGCTTTGCCCCATCAACAAGTTCAACCTGCGGAGCACCTTCCCTATTTGCCTCCTGAACGGCGGCATTGGTAAATGATGATGTGGTGATAATAATGCCTTTCTCAGCACGGCCAATCATAGCGTTTCGGAAATCGCCAACCTGCGCACGTGACACTAAATTGTTTTCGGCGTAACGCTTGCATTGAAAAAGCACCTTAAAGCTAACGAATGGATTGATTTCAAGCGTTCCAAATCCGTCGATGCCTCCATCAGCAGAGCCACCCGTTATTTCCACATTTTCGAAACCGGACTCTCTTAGAAGTTCCCGTGATACCTTTTCGAAGCCGACTGGACTTAACGATCGGAGCACCCTTATAAGACTTAATTTCTCGTCCGTCACTAACTCTTCTGGTGATGCTTCTTCTTCCTCAGCGTGATCAAACACATTTGCTTTCTTTTTCTTCCGAATCTCCGCATGAATCGCCACCCATTTTTTGAATATTTCACTTGCTTGAGCTTCAGAAACGTGCGAGGCGCGGCCTTTTTCGGTGAGTGTCCAAGTGCCGTGCTTCGATGAATCGAGCAGCCCCTCCCAGACAAGATACTGTCGCGCCCACGCGACCTGATTGTGGAATCGGCCTCCACCAGATTTCAACGTTTCGTCTAAGACATGATCCGGAAGGTTTAAATTCTTAGCTATTTGGGCTGATACTTCTCGGGGACGTCCAGAATCGCCGAGGTCTCGAAGAGCATCCAGCAAAGGACCAAACCATTTCACAAATTCTGCTTGAGATTTATGCATCATCAGTGATTCTCATTGACTGCTAACAGATGAAATAAACCGATTCAGTACTATTGTTGATATGCCACGTCGTCATAGCGTGGGAATGGTAGATGCTAGACCGACTGACTTCCACCCTGAACCGGGTTGGTCTGCAGCCTCATACGTAGTATTACGTATACAACCCCATCTGAATCGGTGCACAAGCAGGTCTCGTCACGCCGACTTTTTCAGTCTGCAGACCCACATTCGCAAGTTGCTGTTGGGAGCTGATCGCCGCTAATCAGTCGCGCCCGGTCTCCCCTTCGCTTCAGGCGTACAAGGTCAGGACTTGGGTTTCAACAGATCCTTGAGATTGGCGAATGGACTGTGCATGGCGGCGGGTTCTGATTTACCGCCCGCGGCGCCGCCGGATATCGGTTCATCCAGGTAGCGGGCATGCTCGTTGTCGTGGCAATAGAGGCACAGCAACTCCCAGTTGCTGCCGTCGGTGGGATTGTTGTCGTGGTTGTGATCGCGGTGATGCACCGTGAGTTCGTGCAGGTTCGCGCGGGTGAACTCGCGGCTGCAGCGCCCGCAGATCCACGGGTAGAGTTTGAGCGCCTGTTCGCGGTAGCCCTGCTCGCGCTGATCGCGTTCGCGCCGCGCGGCGGCGACGATCTGGTCCAGCTTGTCGTTGTTGGGTGATGGTTTCTTTGAAGGCATGATGTCCTCCCTGTCCGGATACGTCCTTGGTGCTTGCCCAACCTGCATCGTAATCGAAACGGCTTCGAGACGGTTAAATCTTGCTTACCCGCTGCCCGTGCCGCCCACCGTCAGCTCGTCGATCAGCAGGGTCGGCTGGCCGACGCCGACCGGCACGCTCTGCCCGTCCTTGCCGCAGGTGCCGACGCCGCTGTCGAGTTCCAGGTCGCGCCCGACCATGGACACGCGCTTCAGCACGTCCGGCCCGTTGCCGATCAGCGTGGCGCCCTTGACCGGACGGGTCACCTTGCCGTTTTCGATCAGGTAGGCCTCGCTCGCGGTGAACACGAACTTGCCCGAGGTGATGTCGACCTGCCCGCCGCCGAAGTTGACGGCATACAGACCCTTGCCGACGGAGGCGATGATTTCCTGCGGATCGGACTCGCCGGCGAGCATATAGGTGTTGGTCATGCGCGGCATAGGCTGATGCGCATAGGATTCGCGGCGACCGTTTCCGGTGGGAGTGACCCCCATCAGGCCCGCATTCAGCCGGTCCTGCAGATAGCCCTTGAGGATGCCCTTTTCGATCAGCACCGTGTGCTGCGTCTTCGTGCCCTCGTCATCGACGTTGAGCGACCCGCGGCGGTCCGGCAGCGTGCCATCGTCGACCACCGTGCACAGCGGCGAGGCCACCTGCTGCCCGACCCGGCCGGCAAAGGCCGAGGTCCCCTTGCGGTTGAAATCGCCCTCCAGTCCGTGACCGATCGCCTCGTGCAGCAGGATGCCCGGCCAGCCGGGTCCGAGCACCACCGGCATGGCGCCGGCCGGCGCGGCGACCGCCTCGAGGTTGACCAGCGCCTGGCGCACGGCCTCGCGCGCGTAGCCGAGCGCCCGGTCTTCCTCGATGAAAAAGGCATAATCCGTGCGTCCGCCGCCGCCGGCGCTGCCCTGCTCGCGGCGGCCGTTCTGCTCGACGATGACGTTGACATTGAAGCGGATCAGCGGACGCACATCGGCGGCGAGCGTGCCGTCGCTGACCGCGACCATCATCACCTCGTGCACGCCAGCGAGACTGACCATCACCTCCTTGACGCGCGGGTCCAGGCGCCGCGCCTCGGCATCCACCCGCTGGAGCAACGCCACCTTGTCATCCGCCGACATGCCGTCGAGCGGATCGATCGCAGGATAGAGAATATTGCCCTCGCCGCGGCGCCAGGCCTGCAGCTTGCCGGCTTCGCCCCGCCCGGCGATCGCGCGCGCCGCCTGTGAGGCATCCAGCAGGGCCGGCATCATGATCTCGTCCGAATAGGCGAAGCCGGTCTTGTCGCCGCTGATCGCCCGGACCCCGGCACCCTGCTCGATGCTGTGGGTGCCTTCCTTGACGATGCCGTCCTCGAGCAGCCACGACTCGAAACGGGTCGACTGGAAATAGATATCGCCACTGTCGACCGCATGCCCCAGCAGCTTGCCGAACACCCGGTCGAGGGCCTGTTCGTCCAGTCCAGCGGGAGCCAGCAGGCGCTGGCGGGCGATATCGAGATTCGTTGCGGCTGAGCTTGTCATGGCGGTGTACTCACAGGGCATCCCAGGCGGCGATGCAGGATGCTGGGGAAATTCCGGCGGGCGATTACCAGGCGTTCCGGGTCGATGTTTGCGCACACCACCCCGGGTCCTCGGCCCAGGGTGTTGAGCACCGTTCCCCAGGGATCGATGATCATGCTGTGGCCATGCGTCTCGCGCCCGTTCAAATGGTATCCGCCCTGGGCGGCCGCGGCGACATAGCAGAGGTTCTCGATAGCCCGCGCCCTGACCAGTATCTCCCAGTGCGCGCGGCCGGTGATCGCCGTAAAGGCGGCAGGCAGCGCCAGCAACTCCATGCCCTTGTCCAGCTGTTGCCGAAACAGTTCCGGGAAGCGCAGGTCATAGCAGACCGCCAGTCCCATACGGCCGAACGGCGTGTCGACCACGACCACCTTGTCATCGGGTTCAATGGTTTCGGATTCGGTGTACCGCTCGTTGCTGTCGATGATCCTGGCATCGAACAGGTGAATCTTGTCATAGCGGGCCACCTGCCGGCCCTGATCATCGAACACCAGGCAGGCGGCACGGACCTTCCCGGCGCTGTGTGCGGCAAGCGGGATGGTTCCGCCGACGATCCAGATGCCGTGCCTTGCGGCCTGCGTGGACAGAAAGGTCTGCATCGGACCGCTGCCATCGGCTTCGCACGCCGCCACCTTGTCGAGTTCCGACAGGCCCATGAGGGCGAAGTTCTCCGGCAGTATCACCAGCTTCGCCTCGCGGTGGACGGCCTGCTCGATCAAGCGCTCGGCCTCCAGCAGATTGGCCCTGACATCAGGCCCCGAGGCCATCTGGATACAGGCGATTACCGTCATTGAGTTGTTTGTCCTGTTCGTTCACGCATTGGGTAGTATCTGTCCATAAACACCGTTTTCACCGCAGAGAACACAGAGAAATGCTTCAACGAAAAACAATCAAATACTTTGCGTTCTTTCGGCAATTGCTCCCTGCATTGCTCTACCTCCTGCACGGCCCAGGCCGGTTTCTCGACCGGTTCCCGGTCTCACCTTCTCCATGCAGTCGTGCGTCTCTGCGGTGAGTTTAATTCTTTCCGGATGGACACTAACGAATGTACTCACCGTGCTGTCTGCTGAAAAGCATACCACACACGTACCGCGGGCCATGTCGATAACCGGCTAAAAACAGGGCTTTATTCACTCAGCCTTCGCAGGGGTTTTATCCACCGCTTCCGCAGGCGGGAGCTCGATCCTGGTGAAAACCGGATCGGACCAGGGGCCGGTGACGGCATAATAGGTGTGCGTAAACCGGGAAAACTGTTCCAGTTTGTCGCCCAGCAGGCGTTCCGCCACAAACAGTGCGGCCCCGACGGCCGGCCCGCCGGCCAGGGCGCCTGCCAGCGGAATGCTGGACGTCATGCTCGGTATCACCGTCACCAGTTCATCATAGTCGTTATTGGCCAGCCCGATGCGTCCGGAGATCTCGATCCTGGCCGCCGGGCCGTTGATCACCAGGTCATTGGTGTAGGCGTCCCCGTTGTCCAGCACGAAATTCCCCTCGATGCGGTCGAAGGCAAAACCTTTTTTGAACAGGTCGCTGAAATCGAGCGACAGCCGGCGCTGCAGGGTATGCAGGCTAAGCAAACCGAAGACCCGGCCGGCGCCCGGCTCGACACCCAGCAGCTGTCCATCCTTGATGAGCAGGTAGAGTTTGCCGTTGACGCGCGCCGGAGTGATTTCCCAGGGCGCACCCTGCCAGCTGGCGTGCAGGGTTCCGGAAAGTTCACCGCCGGTCATGTCCTCCTTGAAATCGTAGGCCTCGAGCAGACTGGAGAGCTTGCCGTCCTTGATATCCACGTCGAACTGCGAGAGGTTCTGACCGTTGGCCGTGTGCCAGTCTCCCGTGGCCTGCAGGTTGAGCTTCTTCGACGCGAGCAGCAGCCGCTCGACGTGCACCCTGTTCCCCGTGCGCACTGCCTGCAGCTGCAGCTCGCCGTAGTTCACAGTGTTGTACTTGAACTTGCGTATCGTGATCTGCAATTCCGGAAAGTTCTCCACCATCGCGGGAGCCTCCTCAGCGGCGCCGGGTACCGGGTGCTTTTCCAGGAACAACCGGTCGAGATTCATCATGACCTTCACCACGCCGGCCCCGGTGCGGGTAAGCTCGATCGTTCCTGCGCTGGCCGGCCCGTCGAGCTTGAACACCCGGACCAGACCCGCCTCCTCCGAACGCAGCGTCACATCGCGAATGACATGCTGCAGCACTTCCAGCTCGTCGATCACCACATCGAGCTTCACGGGCAGGCCGGGACCGGAGCTGGCACTGCCGAGCACCGGTTGCCAGCGGGTCAGCGAGAATGCCGGCGTGTGCCCGGTGACGAGCAGCACCTTCTCCTGCGGCAGGACCGCCTTCCCGGTTCCGAGATGGATGTTCCCGCGGCGGCACGCCATCCCGTGCCTGTTTTCCCGGATCTCGCAGATCCCCTGAAGCAGATTTGCATAAGTGAAGCGAAGCGTCTTGTCCGGCTTCGACACCCGGTCTACGGCGATGTCAAGCCGGCGGCTTTCCTGTCTGGTTTTCCCGAGCGGCGCGGGCAGATCGACGGCGATGCCCTGCAGATCGGAGCTCAGCGAGAGATCCACCTCCGGTACCTGATTCCGGCCCTGGAGACGGCCAATGGCCAGCACCACGTTCCAGTCACTGCGGCCCGAGAGCGGCGAGGCCGTTCCCTGCCACGCCCCGGCGACGTAGCCGGACACGTCAATCGGCCCGTTCATGCTGACCCTGGTCACACCGGCCGTGTCGTCGGTTGAAACATCGACGCTGACCGGCGCGCCGAGCAGCTTCGCCTTCAGTCCCTTGCCGCTGATGCCGTGCGTGGTAAACACCAGCTGCCCCTTGATATGTTCAAGCGCGGGGCCGTCGGGCAGCACCTTGAGACTGTTGTCCTTCAGGATGATGCCGCCCTTGACCTCGATCTCCTGGTCTTCGTGATGCAGCGGTACGAACAGGTCCAGATCCAGCCCGGCGCCGCCACCACTCTCGACCCGGTCAACGAAAGCGCCATAAACCTCGCCCAGCGGGCTGCTGCCCAGCTCCGCCAGCATCACCGGGAGATCACCCTGCACCGCACCCTCCAGCACGAGGTCCGGTTCGGCCAGATCCTTGATCTGCGCATGCACCGCCGTGAGGGATGCGGTCCTGATCGTTCCGCGATGACTGCGTATATCCATGCTGCGGCCGTCGAAATCGACCTGCGCATCGAGGTCCCTGATGGGCGTCCACCCCGGGTTGAAATCGAGGACCGCAGCGGTAACCGGCAGCCGGGCCTGCAACTGCCCCTCCCCCTTGTCGAAAGGCAGCTGGTCCAGCCGTCCCTTGAGGATCACGCTGCCCCCGGTGACTTCGCCGCCCAGCAGGCTGTGTTCCAGCCAGTGAACCCCGGTCTTGGACATGACGTGCGTCGGCAGGTAATGCCGGATACTGTCGAGCTGGAAGCGGTTCACGTCGACCTGCAAATCAAGGCGCGGGGCGGGTGCTTCCGGAAGGTGTTCGAGCGCCAGCCGGACTTCGACGGCCAGATCGCCGTTTATGAGATTCAGCGCCTTGCTGCCCAGGCTCAGTCGGCCCTCCCGGTACTGCCAGACACCCTCGCCGCTGAAATTATCGAAATGCAGCGGTTCGGTGAACAGCCTGTCGTCCTGGTAGATGAAATCCTGGCTGTTGATCCAGAACGTGCCGCCTTCCTGCGTCCCCGTTGCGGTTCCCGTCAATCCGCCGAACCCGGGCAGACCATCGGTCTGGCGTACACCAACATCACGCAACGAGGCGTCGAACCAGCGCAGCCGCGGCGGGCCTTCCGCGGGATCTTCGAGCCTGATGGTGAATGCCTCGATCAGACCCCGGGGCTGCAGGCGGGCAAAGCGTTTACGGTACGGCTCATCGATGCCGGGAAGCAGGGCGACCAGCGGCTGCAGATCCTGCAGGAAAATCCGGCTGGCGGTTCCCGAAATCGCGCCTTTGCCGGACGCCTCGTGCCGCACCAGCGTAAGCTGCGTCGGCGCATGCCGCGCCCCGTTTCGGGTGATGATGAGGTTCCGGGCCGCGAACTGCCAGTCCGTTGCGCGCCGGCGCCACCCGAACACCCCGCGGACCTGTTCGGCGACATAATCCGCTGTCCGGTCGTCCCCCTGGTGGCGCAGGCGGAAATTGTGCAGTTCGACTTCGGCCGAGACCGACCGCAGCCGCGCTGCGCCGAAGTTGACCCAGCAGCGAATATCGGCGCTTCCCCGGGCATCGATACCGGGAGCGACGTCTTTCAGGATATCGGGCATGATCGACAGGGAACGGCCGGTGACATACACGCGCCCATGCCAGTCGTTGAATCGCTCGAGCGGTCCGCTGAACTCGGCATGAACAGTCAGCCGGTGACCCAGTTGCTCGGGCAGCATGACGTCGCCGCTCAGGTTATGCAGGCCGGCGGAATTCTTGAGGGTGAGCGACACATTGGAAAAAAGCAGCGCAGGGCGGCCGGTTTTGAGGTCGGTGAAGGTGATGTCTGATTCATGCAGCGAGAAGCGACCCCCGTCCAGCAGGCCCGGAGCGACCGTGGCATGACCGGCCTCGCCTTGCAGCCTGTCGATGTAGATTTGCCCGTCCTTGTCCCTGACGATGCTGATATCGGCGCCGATCACATCGATGCTGGCCACCCGGATCTGCCGGTCGAAGAGGTAGCGCAGGAGATCCAGACCAACCCATACCTGCCCGATGGCAAGCCGGCCGTCCTGAAGGCCGGCGCCGGCAACGGACACGCCCCTGAACTTGAGCACCGGGTTGAGACCGCGCCAGCTCGCCTCCATGCGCTCGATGCTGACCGGTCGATGCAGCGTCTCGCTGGCCAGCCGCTCCGCTTCGAGGCGATATTCGCCCAGCAGGGGGACCAGCAGGCGCGCCGCAGTAAGCGTCGCGGCCGTCAGCGCCAGCAGTACGACCAGCAGCAGCCACAGGACATGGAGCAGACGAGCTGTCATAGTCAGGGTTACCGGTGTGCCAGCGCCGGTATTATCGAGCCCCCCGCTTCCGGCAGAAACTACCTCGGTACAACGTCATACTGTTCCTGCGTGTAGAGGTCTTCGACCTGGAACTTGATCGGTTTCCCGATAAAGGCCTCCAGTTCGGCCAGGCTGTCGGATTCCTCATCGAGCAGCAGATCGACGACTTCCTGCGAGGCAAGCACCAGTAGCTGCTGCGCGGCGTACTGGCGTGATTCGCGCAGTATCTCCCGGAAGATCTCGTAGCAGACGGTCTCCGGGGTCTTCAGCGAGGTCCTGCCGGAACAGGTTGGACATTCCTCGCAGAGAACGTGCTCCAGGCTCTCGCGGGTACGCTTGCGCGTCATTTCGATCAGCCCCAGCATGGACACCTCGCTTATCTGCGTCCTAGCATGATCCTTTTCGAGATGTTTCTCGAAACTGCGCAACACCTGGCGCTTGTGGTCCTCCTGGGTCATGTCGATGAAATCGACGATGATGATGCCGCCCAGATTGCGCAGTCGCAGCTGCCGGGCGATGGACTGGGCCGCCTCCAGATTGGTCTTGAAGATCGTCTCCTCGAGATTGCGATGCCCGACATAGCCGCCGGTATTGACGTCGATGGTCGTCATCGATTCGGTCTGGTCGAATATCAGGTAGCCGCCCGACTTCAGCTGCACCTTGCGCAGCAGCGCCTTCTGAATCTCGTCCTCCACGCCATAGAGATCGAATATCGGCCGTTCTCCCGGATAGTATTCGATCTCCACCGCGAGATCCGGCATGAACATTTCGGCAAAACGCAGCACCCGTTGATAGCTTTCACGCGAATCAATGCGAACCTTTTCCACGTGGGCATCCAGCAGGTCACGCATGACGCGCACGCTGAGCGGCAGGTCCTCGTAGACGATGGATCCGGGCGCGGTGTCGCGTTCCCGCTCGCTAATGGATGACCACAGTTTTCTCAGAAAGATCATGTCGGCGCGCAGGGCCTCCGCGCTCGCGCCTTCCGCCGCCGTGCGCGCGATATACCCACCTTCATCCTGCTCCGTCATGAATAACTGAATGACATCGCGCAGGCGGATGCGTTCCGCCTCGTCCTCGATTTTCTGGGAAATGCCGACATTGGCCACCTTCGGGATGAACACCAGAAAGCGCGACGGGATGGTGCTCTGCGTGGTCAGCCGGGCGCCCTTGGTGCCAAGCGGGTCTTTGACCACCTGCACGGTCAGTTCCTGCCCTTCCTTCAGCAACTCGCTGATATCGCGCTCGCTGCCGGAAGCGGCCCCGCCGTCCGGATTGCGCGGCAGGATATCCGCGGCATGCAGGAATGCGGCGCGGTCGAGTCCGATATCCACGAAGGCGGCCTGCATGCCCGGCAGCACCCGGCACACGCGGCCCTTGTAGATATTGCCGACGATGCCGCGGCGGCGGGAACGCTCGATCAGGACTTCCTGCAGGACGCCGTTTTCGATCAGCGCCACGCGTGTTTCGCGGGGCGTCACATTGATCAGGATTTCTTCGCTCATTCACACTCCCTGCCGTGGTTTGCCGGCGCTGCCCGTCGTATAGTCCGGGCTCCGTTGCAGTCTGTCCTTAGGTTCGAATTTATTCGAACATGAATACCCATCCAATCGGCTCGTACGAATCTATTCGCACCCACGCTGCTGCCAAAATCGCCGGTCCGTAGGGGACTCAAATAACTTCGATGCCGAATTCCCGCAACAATTCCGCCGTCTCGTACACGGGCAGCCCCATGACGCCCGAGTAGCTACCCTCCAGGCGGGACACGAACACGGCCGCCCGGCCCTGGATAGCATACCCCCCGGCCTTGTCACGGGGCTCGCCGGTATCCCAATACGCCGCGCATTGCACCTGCGTCAGTGTGCAAAAGGTCACGCGGCTCTCACTCACGCGCACGGCCTCCCGGCCGGCGGCCAGCGCCACCGCGCTCAGCACCTGGTGGCTCCTGCCGGAGAGGGCCAGCAGCATGTCGATGCCCTCGTCCCGGTCGCGCGGCTTGCCCATGATTCTGCCGTCGACGACGACCGCCGTGTCGGCGCCGAGCACCGGCGAACCGGCATCCCCCGCGAGCTGCGCCCGTCCGGCGCGGACCTTTTCCAGCGCCACACGCCGGACATAGTCCCCGGCGGACTCGTCCGGGAGCAGCGCCTCGTCGATCCCGGCGTGCAACAGGGTGTAGCCGATGCCGATCTGGGTCAACAACGCCTGACGTCGCGGCGAGGCGGAGGCCAGGAAAACTTGGGGTGATTTGTCCATAATGCCATGAAAAAATCAGGAACGATGATAGGGATGACCGCTGATGATTGTCCATGCCCGATACAGCTGCTCCGCGAGCACCACCCGCACCAGCGCATGCGGCAGGGTGAGCGCGGAGAGCGACCAGCGCAGGTCGGCCCGCCGCAGGCAGTCACCGGACAGGCCATCCGGCCCGCCGATCAGCAGTACGGTATCACGACCGGACTGCAGCCACTCCTGCAGCCGGGTAGCCAGCGCGGGCGTGTCCCAGGCGCTGCCGCCGACGTCCAGCGCCACCACCAGCGAGCGCTCCGGTATGGCAGCCAGCATCCGCCGGCTCTCCTCCTCCACTGCCGGCGCCGGGGACTGTGTCCGGCTTCTTCTGCCCGGGGGTATTTCCACCAGGCGCAGGCTGCATTCACGTGGCAGACGCCGGGCATAGTCCTCATAGCCCTGCGAGATCCACGACGGCATGCGCGTTCCGACGGCGATCAGGTGTATGTGCATGCAGTCCGGTGATCGGCGTTGTTGTCCAGGATTACCAAGTTAATGACACGGCAAGCAGCCTTCATCATCAAATCTATAGCCACGGAAGCACACGGAATAACACGGAAAGATTTTGTTGTAATGATTCCGTGTGTTTCCGTGGCCATTATGTTACGTCCGCAAGACCCGCTGAAATACATCATGAACAGGGTGCGCAGTCACCGCTGCAGTAACCCGGGTAGTCGATGCCGGCCCGCCGGATTACGTGGATTCTCCGGACTCCATGCCGCCCACCGACCAGAGCTTTTCCAGCGCGTAGAAGGCCCTCACCGGGGGCAGCATCACGTGGACGACGACGTCACCGAGGTCGATCAGCACCCATTCGCCCCCCTGCTCGCCCTCGATCCCCAGCGGGGGGTTGCCGGCCTGTTTGGCCTTCAGGGCGACGTGGTCGGCGAGCGACTTCACGTGCCGCGTCGAGGTGCCGCCGGCTACCACCATGCGGTCGGTTATCGAGGTCATGTCGGTGACATCCAGCACCTTGATATCCACGCCCTTGAGATCTTCCAGCGCATCGATGACCAGCGCCAGCAGTTGCTCGACGGACAAGGGTGGCATGTCCGGCCGTTGGTGTTTTTCAGTTCTCACTCATCGCCTCATGTACCTCGATACAGACCTTCACGGTTGATAATCCCGATGACCGTCTCCGGCATCAGGAAGGCCGGACTCAGACCTTCCGCCAGCAGCGCCCGCAGTCGGGAAGCGGAAATCGCCAGCGCCGTCACCGGCTGGAACAGCAGCAGTCCGGCGGGCCGATGGCGCAGTCCGGCCGCTTCCGGAACCCAGTGGCGCCGGATGAAGCCGCCCAGTTCCCCGCCGGCCGGGACATCGGCGCCCGGACGGGTCATGACCACCAGGTGACACAGTTCGATCAGCTCGTCCCAGCGATGCCAGGTCGTCAGATCGCCAAAGGCATCCATGCCCATCAGCAGGCAAAGACCGGCGTCTCCGAGCTCCTCACGCAGCGACACCAGGGTATCGAAGGTGTAGGACGGCCCGTTGCGCTGCAGCTCGCGCGTATCGATCCGGAAAGCGGGATGCCGCGCTACGGCAGCCTCCAGCATGGCGAGGCGCTGTGCGGCCGTAGCGTGCGGCTGCGGCCGGTGCGGTGGAATGTGACAGGGAATCAACCGGAGTTCTTCCAGCGCCAGCGTCTCCTGGATTTCCAGCGCCGGGCGCAGGTGGCCGAAATGGACCGGATCGAAGGTCCCTCCCAGGATGCCGATCATGCCGTTCGAAACACGCATGAACAGCCGGTAAACGACAACGGCTTGCCCGTTCGGCCTTCAGGTGCGGATATGTCCGTCACCGATGACGATGAACTTCAGCGTGGTGAGTCCTTCCAGGCCGACCGGCCCGCGCGCATGCAGCTTGTCGGTGCTGATGCCGATCTCGGCGCCGAGCCCGTACTCGAAACCGTCCGCGAAGCGGGTCGAGGCGTTGACCATGACCGAACTGGAGTCGACCTCGCGCAGGAAGCGCTGCGCGCGCGGCAGCGACTCCGTGATGATGGCGTCGGTGTGGCCGGACCCGTAGCGGGCGATGTGGTCGATCGCGGCATCCAGATCCTCGACGACGCGGATGGCGAGGATCGGCGCCAGGTATTCGGTGTCCCAGTCCGTTTCGGTGGCCGGAAGCGCATCCGGCAGGATGGCGCGCGTCGCCTCGCAGCCACGCAGCTCGACCCCGGCGGCGCGATAGTCATCCGCCAGCTCCGGCAGCACCTGCGCGGCGATCTCCCGCGAGACGAGCAGGGTCTCCATGGTATTGCAGGTGCCGTAGCGCTGCGTCTTGGCGTTGACGGCGACCCGCACCGCCTTGTCCAGATCCGCCAGAGCGTCGATGTAGGTGTGACAGATGCCGTGCAGGTGCTTGATGACCGGCACGCGCGCCTCGCGGGTAACGCGCTCGATCAGCCCCTTGCCGCCGCGCGGCACGATCACGTCCACGTACTGCTCCATACGCACCAGCTCGCCGACGGCGGCGCGGTCGGTGGTCTCGATCACCTGCACCACGTCGCCCGGCAGACCGGCGGCATCGAGGCCCGCGTGGATGCAGGCGGCGATGGCCTGGTTGGAATGAATGGCCTCCGAACCACCGCGCAGGATGGCGGCATTGCCCGACTTGAGGCACAGTCCGGCGGCATCCGCGGTCACGTTGGGACGCGACTCGTAGATAATGCCGATCACGCCCAGCGGCACCCGCATACGCCCGACCTGGATACCCGAAGGACGGTAATTCATGTCCGAGATGCCGCCGATCGGGTCCGGCAGGGCGGCGATCTCGCGCAGCCCCTGCGCCATGGCGGCAATGCGGACGGCATTCAGTCCCAGGCGGTCGAGCAAGGCTTCATCCAGCCCCTGGCGGCAGCCGGCGGCGAGGTCCCTGGCGTTTTCCGACTCGAGGCGCTCACTCGCCGCCTCGATGGCCGCGGCAATCGCCAGCAGCGCGTCAATCTTCTGGCGTGTCTCGGCCCGCCCGATCACGCGCGAGGCGGCACGGGCGCGCCGCCCCACGGCCTGCATGTAGGCGGGTACATCCATCGTCATGGCTTCGGGCTTTGCGCTCATCCTCATTCGATCATTGTGGCTCACGTGGTAAACCCGCAGGGAGTGCGTTCACCCCCGCCAGGCACAGTGTCAATTGTAACAGCTCATCCCAGGCGTTGCCCGCCGCCTGGCCCTTGATCACCCGGTCGATCAGGGCGCAGCGGCGCAGCAGCCGGTTGCAGGTAG
>Ga0210085_1000519_pt1 | contig 16135 bp, 13 predicted proteins | sample China_Galinas_PW_5_FD_184866 | JGI IMG/M metagenome (GOLD analysis project Ga0210085, IMG submission 184866) | Wetland microbial communities from San Francisco Bay, California, USA, that impact long-term carbon sequestration - China_Galinas_PWC_D1... | ecosystem: Environmental > Aquatic > Marine... | reverse complement strand
GGCTCGGTGTCGATCTCGTGCGAAACCAGGCAAGGCGTGCACATGGCGAATACCGTTGGGCGGCTGTCCACCGGGAAGGCGTGATCGCGCCGGGGGGCCACGCCGCGGGTCACCTGCAGATAGACGGTCTGGTCAGGACCTTCATTACCGGCGACCAGCTGCGCGAGCATGGACTTCCACTCATCCTCCGCGAGGGGATTGCCGATGCGGACCGCGTCCAGGCTGTTTTGCAGCCGCCGCAGGTGATGTCCGGGGCGAAACAGTTTGCCGCCATAGACGGGAATCACCTCATAGACACCGTCACCGAACAGAAACCCGCGATCCATGACCGAGACATGGGCCTGGTCCAGCGGTAAAAAGATGCCATTCAGATAGGCGGTTGACATGGCGGATACGCTATCGCAGTGATGGGAACGAACGGTTCCCCGCTATTCAAAATAAAGCAGGGCTTTATCCACGATGCGCTGCCAGAAGGAACCCTCACCGACGCCCTGCAAGGCAACCAGGTTTTTCCCGGCAATGACCGCATCGCCCAGCTGCACCTGTACGCTGCCCAGCGTCTCGTCCTTGTTGACCGGGGCCATGATGCGGTTGTTGATAGTCATGGATGCGGCCAGCGCCTTGTACTGGCCGCGTGGGACGGTCGCATAGAGCGGGCTTTCCAGTCCGAGTGATACGGTATCGGTCTCGCCTTCCCAGACGCGTGCGGTTGCGAGCTGCTGGCCGGCATCGTAGAGCTTGTGCGTCTCGTAGAAACGGAAACCGTAGTTCAGCAGCGACTGACTGGCGTCGGCGCGTGCTTTCTCACTATCGGTGCCGAGGACCACGCTGATCAGACGCATGTTGTCCTTTTTCGCGGAAGTTACCAGGCAATAACCGGCGCTGTCGGTGTGTCCGGTCTTCATCCCGTCGACCGAATCATCTCGCCACAGCAGCTTGTTGCGGTTGTATTGTGTGATGTCGTTGTAAGTGAATTTCTTCTGGGAGTACCACTTGTAGTATTCCGGGAACTCCCGGATGATCGCTGCCGCCAGCAGGGCGATGTCACGCGCCGTCATGTAGTGCTGGGGGTCCGGCAGGCCGGTGGAATTCACGAAGTGGGTGTCCTTCAGGCCCAGCGCCTCGGCATGGCGGTTCATCAGGGCGGCGAAGCTGTCCTCGCTGCCGGCGATATATTCGGCCAGCGCCACCGTGGCATCGTTGCCTGACTGGACGATCATGCCTTGTATCAGATCCTCGACGCTCACCTGCTTGCCGACCTCGATGAACATACGCGAGCCGGGGGTGCGCCAGGCCTTCTCGCTGATCGTGACCATGTCGCTGAGGGTGATATTACCCGAGTGCAGCTCCTTGAAGACCGCGTAGGCGCTCATCAGTTTGGTGATGCTGGCGGGTTCGACCGGTTTGTTCGAGTCCTTGTCGGCGATGATGCGACCGCTGTCGAAGTCCTCCAGGATGAAGGCCTTGGCGCCGATCGACGGGGCTTTGGGAACAGGCAGCGGCTCGGCCCGGAGGACGGAAACGACGAATAACAGCAGTATGGCGGGTAACAGGCGCGTGAGTCGATAGGGCATGATTTTCCTGTTCGGGTTGCGGTTGCGGTTCAGCGTGCATTGTCCGTATGTACCGGACGATTTGCAACGGTCCGGCCTGGCCGAAAGGATATCAGTCGATGACGACCTGAGCACCGGAATAACCCTTCGATATCAGGGTGCTGCTCAGGCGGTCGGCTTCGTCGACGGAGTCGAGCGGTCCAATCCGTACGCGATAGATGGGGCCTGAGGCATTGGATGCCTCCATGATGTGAATGTCACCGATGTTTGCGTTCTGTAATTTGCTGCTGAGGCGTTGGGCGTTGTCTTTGTTCCTGAAGGCGCCCACCTGGAGAAACAGCGATGATTCCTGCTGCGCCGCGGACTCGCGGGCGGCCAGCACGGGTTTTTTCGGTGCCGACGGGTTGATCGCCTCAACCTTGACGAGACCGGTGCCGTACTCGAGGATGCCGAGTTTGGCGGCGGCGGCATAGGACAGATCGATGATGCGGTTGGAATGAAACGGCCCCCGGTCATTGATCTTGACGATGACGGAGCGGCCGTTCTTCAGGTTGGTGACCCTGGCATAGGTCGGCAGCGGCAGGGTCTTGTGGGCGGCGGTCATCTTGTAAAGGTCGTAGGGTTCTCCGCTCGAGGTGCGCCGGCCGTGGAATTTGGTGCCGTACCAGGAGGCGATGCCCCGTTCGATGTAGCCGTTGCGGCTTTTAAGCGTGTAGTAGCGATGCCCCATGACCTCATAGGAAACCGGATTGCCATAGCGGCTGAGGGCTTCGTTGCGAGGGACGGCATCGGGTATGCCGGAGATGTCTATCGGTTCCCGCGGGGCAGCGTCGCCGGTATCCCGGGAAATCCGGGAACTGCATCCGGTGAAGAACAGGGAGGAGGCAAGCATGAAGCCGAAAAAAAGAACACCGGCGCCGCGTGCCGCGGTGATCGGGGTGACCGTCTGGCAGACGCTGTTTCCTCCCCGCGACGGTAGTGGTGTCACTCGTGCCGCTATTAACCTGTTCTGCATAGCCATCCCCTCAAGGTCCAGGAGCCTGTCGGACTTGGGATTGACTACTCGGCAACTGTTCCATACGTTGCTCTACCTCCTGCATGGCCCAGGCCAGCCTCTCGACCGGTATCCGGTCTCACCTTCTCCCTGCAGTCGTGCGCTGGCGGGAGTGCGGCCCATAGTTCCCCGATATTTCGTTACATAGACCCACTATGCGCCTCGATATCGTGAACCTCTGTGCTCGCTTTCCCGCCATGCTCGCTACGATCACCTAAATCCGACAGGCTCCTAGTGCATACCTTCGCGCGCCTGCCGGATTTCCTCACTCAACTGGTAAACCGCCATGGCGTAAAGCGGGCTGTGGTTGTATCGGGTAATGACGTAAAAATTGTTCAACCCCAGCCAGTATTCCGGACCGTTTTCCTGATCAAGCGATATTAACGCGGCCAGTGTGTCGTTCGGAAGGGGCTTCGACGGGGTGATGCCCTCCACCTTGAGCTTTTTTACCGATGTTTCCGGTTTCAGTCCCTTTTTTATCACGCTTTCGTAGCGGGTGCCGGTCACGCTGGCACGCATGGTGACTGTGGCTCCCGGGACCCAGCCGTGTTCGTGCAGGTAATTCGCCACGCTACCGACGATATCCATCGGGCTGTCCCAGAGGTCGCGTTTCCCGTCCTGGTCGAAATCGACGGCATAGCGCTGGTAACTGCTGGGCATGAACTGGCCGTATCCCATGGCGCCGGCGTAGGAGCCCCTGGTGTTCAGCAGATCGATGTGATCCGCGCGCGCCATCAGCAGGTACTGTTCCAGTTCGCTGCGGAAGAACTTGCTGCGTGGCGGGTAATCGAACGCCAGCGTCGTGAGGGCGTCAAGTACACGGTACTTGCCGGTGTTCCCTCCGTAACGGGTTTCAACGCCGATGATGGCTACGATGACCTGCGCATCGACACCATAGGCTTTTTCAGCCTGCGCCAGTACGTCCGCATGCCGGTTCCAGTACGCGACGCCTCCCTCGATCCGGCTTCGCGTCAGAAAAATTTTCCGGTATTCATACCAGGCGAGCTTTTTCTCGGCCGGCCTGCTCATCGCCTCCAGGATGGAGTCGCTGCGTTGCGCCTGGCTGAAGACCTTCTCCAGTTCCTGCTTGCTGAATCCGTGACGGGCGACCATTTCGTCGATGAACGCCTGCACCTGTGGATTGGACGCGTAACTGCCTGACTCCGGCGCGCTCATTGTTGTCGTACAGGCGGGAAGCGCACCGAGCAGGGCGACGATGGCAATGGCGTATTTCAGAATCCCTTTCAACATATGGATGTTTTACTCTTGTGTGGAGACCGGACCGATTCTATCACTTCATGTCGGCAACAGCTTGCGATGCGTCTGTATCGACATCAGGATGCCAAACCCGGCCATCAGCGTGACGATGGATGTGCCGCCGTAGCTGATCATCGGGAGCGGTACGCCGACCACGGGAAGCAAGCCGGTTACCATACCGGTGTTGACGATCACGTAGACAAAGAACGTCATCGCCAGGCTCCCGGCGAGCAGGCGCGTGAAGGTGTCCTGTGCCTGGACGGCGATGAGGATGCCGCGTATCACGATGACCATATAACACGTAAACAGTACGGTGATTCCGATAAAGCCGAATTCCTCGCTCAATACGGCGAAAATAAAATCGGTCGAGCGCTCCGGAAGGAAATCGAGCTGGGACTGCGTACCGTTCAGCCATCCCTTGCCGAACAGGCCGCCGGAACCAATCGCGATCTCGGCCTGGATGGTATGGTAACCAGCGCCGAGCGGGTCATTCTGCGGATTGAGAAAGGTCATCACGCGCATGCGCTGGTAGTCGTGCATGAAATGCCAGAGCAGGGGCGCGGCCGCGGCGGCGAGCAGGCCCAGTATGGCCATCAGTCGCCATTGCAGACCGGCGAGAAACAGGACGAAGAAACCGGCGCTGGTGATCAGCAGCGCCGTCCCCAGATCCGGCTGCTTGATGATCATCAGCGTCGGAACAATGGTCAGGACAGTGCTGGCCAGTAACTGAAAGCGGTTCGGCGGCAGGGGTGTATCGGCGAGGTACCAGGCGACCATCATGGGCACGGCCAGTTTCATCATTTCGGAGGGCTGGAAACGGACGAAATACAGATCCAGCCAGCGCTGCGCTCCGCCGCTGATCTCGCCCCTGATCAGCACCGCCAGCAACAGCAGGATGCCGGTCGCGAAGACCCAGGGCGTCATGCGTTGCAGCCAGCGGGGAGTGACCTGCGCCACCGCGAACATCGTGGTAAAGGCGATGCACAGGCGCAGCAACTGTCGACCGATCAGGCCCATGTCACTGCCGCCTGCGCTGTACAGGACCAGCAGCCCGATGGCCGATACCCCGATCAGCGCGACCAGTAGCGGTGCATCGATGTGCAGGCGATACTGCCAGTCGCGGCGGCTGGCGTCTTCTCGGCTGGATGAAATCACGGCATTCATGTTGATCCGCCCTGCAGATAGCTGTCAATGATGGCGCGTGCGATAGGGGCGGCGACTGAACCTCCGCCCCCGCCGTGCTCGACAACCACGGTCACGACTATCTTCGGGTCGTCCGCGGGCGCGAAGGCGATGAACAGGGCATGATCACGCAGTATCTCGTCGATGAGTTTCGCATCGTACTTCTCGTCCTGCTTGAGGCCGTAGACCTGGGCCGTACCGGTTTTGCCCGCGATCTTGTAGGGGCTGTCGATGCCGATGTGCCGGGCTGTGCCGTGGGCGCTGTGCACCACATCGATCATGGCATTGATGACCGTGTCCCAGTTCTTCGGGTCCTTTACGGACAGGGTTTCCTCGATCTGCATCATATGCGGCAGCAGGGCCGAACTGCCGGCTTCCTGCTCGGCTTGGACAATGGATGGCCTGATGCGTTGGCCTAGGCTTGCCAGGGTCGCCGTGGCTACGGCCAGTTGCAGGGGCGTGGCCATGAAAAACCCCTGACCGATGCCGGTAATAACGGTCTCGCCGGGGAACCATGCCTGGCCGCGCCGTGCGCGTTTCCACTCCGGCGAGGGCAACAGTCCCGGCAGTTCTCCCTGGATATCGATGCCGGTACGCTTGCCGAAGCCAAAGTGCGCCAGATAATCGTGGATCCGTTCGATGCCCATCGACACGGCGAGGTCGTAGAAATAGACATCACACGACTGGGTGATCGCAGAACTGATGTTTACCGTACCGTGTCCGTAATGTTTCCAGTCCCGGTACTTGCGCGTCTTGCCCGGCAGCCTGAAAAACCCGGGGCAGTAGGTGCTGGACTTGGCGGTGGTGATTCCCAGTTCCAGCCCGGCCAGTCCCATGAACGGCTTGATGGTGGAGCCCGGTGGATATTGCCCGCGCAGGGCACGGTTGAACAACGGCTCCTTGTCGTCATCCCTGAGCGCCTTGTAATCGGCGTATTCGATGCCGTTTACGAACGGATTCGGGTCGTAGGTCGGCATGCTGACCAGGGCCAGGATGTCACCGTTCCTCGGGTCGAGTGCAATGGCGGTGCCCGTGTGGTCGCCGAAGGCTTTTTCCGCGGCATCCTGCAACCGCGAATCGAGTGTCAGATACAGGTTTCTTCCGGGCACGGGCGGGGTACTCTGCAGCACCCGCAGTACGCGCCCCTGTGCCGTGATCTCTACTTGCTGCACGCCGACCTCGCCGTGCAGAACAGTCTCGTAGGTTTTTTCAATGCCGGTCTTGCCGATGTAGGTCGTCCCGTTGTAGTTGGAAGTGTCCAGTCCCTTCAGGGCCTTCTCATCGATCCGCCCGACGTAACCCAATGCGTGTACCGCGAGGCTCCCCAGCGGGTAGTGGCGCGCCAGGCCGGCCTGGATATCGACGCCCGGGAAGCGATGCCGGTTCACCGAGAAGCGTCCGACCTCCTCGTCGCTCAGGTGAAAGCGCAGCGGTACGGCTTCAAAACGCGGCTTCCTGCGCAGGAGCTTCTCGAACCGTGTGCGATCGGTTTCCCGAATGTCGATGATTTTCCCGAGCTCCGCCAGCGTGGCGGACATGTCATCGACCTGTTCCGCGGTGATTTCCAGGCGGTAGGAAGGAAGATTGTCGGCGAGCAGGATGCCATTGCGGTCATAGATCAGGCCGCGGTTGGGCGCGATGGCCTGCAGCTTCACACGGTTGTCTTCAGACAGCGTCGTGAAGTGTTCATGCGCGATGACCTGCAGGTAAAAGAGCCGGCTGAACAGCGCCAGCAGTATCAGTCCGCAGAACACCAGCAGGATGATCACCCGGTTGGTGAACAGGCGGTATTCAAGGAAGTGATCCTTGAGTGTCAGCTGTCGCAGCATCACGGCTGATGATAGAACATGTGTACGCTGCCTGGATTAACTCACACGGAATCCACGCCGCAGTGACCGCAGGGCGAAAAAGACCAGCGGCCAGACGACCATGCCCGTGAGGGAGGGGAACCAGTAAAACCAGGGCGGCCCGGGTCGGCCGATGAAGCGGCTGACCCATAGCGCCAGCAACTGATGCAGCACCAGCAGCACCAGAACAGTCAGTGCCTGCTGCCAGACCGGGAACAGCCGGATGCGTTGATGGAATCTCAGCGTCAGATAGGCGACGATGGTGAGTGCCATGGCGTGCTGTCCCAGCAGGGAACCGGTCAGCATGTCGACCAGCAGCCCCATCAACCAGCCGGTGCTGACACCGACCCGCTCCGGCACGGCCAGGCACCAGTAGATCAGCACCAGACCGACCCAGTCGGGCCGCAGGTAGCGCAGCCATTCCGGCAGGGGAATGATGGTCAGCAGCAGGGCCAGCAGGAACGTCAGCGCAATCACGCCGCCGCCATGATGTCTGGCCAGGGTCACGGTGTTTTCTCTTCGGTCATGGAAGGGTCATTCGCGCCGGGCGCATCCCCGGACGGCGAGACGGCCGGCTTCAGTGCATGTGTCTCTCCCGGCCAGACCAGCAGCACTTCGCGGCTGCGGTCCAGCCGCGCGGTGGGAGTGGCCGTGACATGAGCGAAGGATTGTCCCGGGTCATGTTCGACGCTCTTGACGATGGCCACCGGATACCCGGGCGGGAATTTGCCGCCCAGACCGGAAGACGTCAGGAGATCGCCGCTGCGCACGTCGGCATTGTTCGAAATGTAGGGCAGGTCCAGCCGGTTGATGCTGCCGCTGCCGATAGCGATGGTCCGTATGCCGTTGCGGTTGACCTGCACCGGGATGGCATGCGAGGTGTCGGTGATCAGCAAAGCGGTCGAGGTGTAGGGGCCGACGTGCACGACCTGACCCATGACGCCGTTGGCATCGAGCAAGGGCTGACCGGCATAAACTTTATCAAGTTCTCCCTTGTTGATGATGATCTGGTGCTGGTAGGGGTCGAGATTGGCGGACAGCAGTTCCGCCACCAGTATCTTTTGGCCCACCTGGAAGGACGAGTCGAGCAGTTCGCGCAGGCGGATGTTCTCGACCTCCAGGGACTGCAGCTTCTGGGTCTGGGCCTTGAGCATCAGGATCTGGGTGTGCAGGCTGGCATTTTCCTCCTGTAAATGGCGGCGCGTCGCCAGGGATTCGCTGAACCAGCTATAGGCCGCGCCGGGCAGTTCCACGATCATCTGCAGGGGATAGATCACCACCGACAGGCCGGCGCGCAGGGACTCGATATGTTGATGGCGGTGGTCCATTGTCATCAACACGATCGACAGGGCCACGAACACGACCAGCCGTGCCGTAATCGAGGGGCCCTGTGTGAAAATCAGTTTAATGGGATCCCCCCTTTAATATAACGTGGCGCTGAGCCGCCGGCATGGAGTGGCCCGTGGCTGGCCCGTTATTCGAGGAGCCTGTCCAAGTAACCATGTTGCTACTCGGCAATTGCTCCCTGCATTGCTCTCACTCCCGCATCCCTGCAGTCGTGCGGCGGCGTGAAATTGGTCTATTATTGCGATCTTTCTCGTCAAATATAACCTGCTATTCTCCTCGAACGATCGCAATACTATCCTCGATTTCCCATCCGCCTCGCTACGCACTGGGACAGGTTCCTTGCGTATTTGCCCCGTCAGGGCGGCAAGGGGTTGCCGCGTTTATTCCACGGTAAAGACGTCGCCGCCTCGCTCGTCGAACAGTTCAAGGGCGCGACCGCCGCCGCGCGCGACGCAGGTGAGCGGATCATCGGCCACGACCACCGGCAGGCCGGTTTCCTCCATCAGCAGGCGGTCGATGTCACGCAGCAGCGCTCCTCCACCAGTCAGCACGATGCCGCGTTCGGCGACATCGGACCCCAGTTCGGGCGGCGTCTGTTCCAGCGCCGTTTTCACGGCGCCGACGATGCCCGTCAGGGGTTCCTGCAGGGATTCCAGGATTTCGTTGCTGTTCAGGGTGAAGGCGCGGGGGATGCCCTGGGAGAGGTTGCGCCCCTTCACCTCGATCTCCCTGACCTCCTTGCCGGGGTAGGCGGAGCCGATTTCGTGCTTGATGCGCTCCGCGGTCGCCTCGCCGATCAGGGTGCCGTAATTGCGACGGACATAGTTGATGATGGCATCATCGAAGCGGTCGCCACCCATGCGCACCGAGGATGAATAAACGATACCGTTCAGTGAGATAACCGCCACCTCCGAAGTGCCGCCGCCGATGTCCAGCACCATGGAGCCACGTGCCTCGTTGACCGGCATGCCGGCGCCGATGGCCGCGGCCATGGGTTCCTCGATCAGGTAGACCTCGCGCGCACCGGCCCCGGCGGCCGATTCACGGATAGCGCGGCGTTCCACCTGGGTGGACCCGCAGGGCACACAGATCAGCACACGCGGGCTGGGTTTGAAGAAACGCGCTTCATGCACTTTGTGGATGAAATGCTGGAGCATCTTCTCGGTGATGGTGAAATCCGCGATCACGCCGTCTTTCAGCGGCCGGATGGCGGTGATGTTCCCGGGGGTGCGGCCGAGCATCAGCTTGGCCTCCATGCCCACGGCGGCAATGCTCTTGGGGCCGCCCGGCCCCCGGTCCTGGCGTATGGCGACCACCGAAGGCTCGTTCAGCACGATCCCCTGACCGCGCACATAAATCAGGGTATTCGCGGTACCCAGGTCGATAGACAGGTCGTTAGAGAACAGGCCAAATAAGCTTTTGAGCACCATGGAATCCTTGTCCGCAAGCGGGGGCTGATAATAAAGTGGGGTAATCTATCAACGGGGGGAGCTTTGGGCAAGGAGTCAATTGTGCTACCTTTGCGGCCCTGTCAGAAACCCCTCGTGCAGTAACCGGAGCCCTGCATGGCGCTTGAAGCCTCGCAAGTCGAAAAGATCGCCCACCTCGCCCGCCTGGCTATCGACGCGGACGATGTGCCTGAGTATGCGCGCAACCTGTCCGCTATCCTGGCCTTTGTCGAGCAGTTGAACCGTGTGGATACCTCGGGTGTGGAGCCGCTGGCCCACCCGCTTGAGGCCACGCAGCGCCTGCGGTCCGACGTCGTGACCGAGGCGGATGAGCGCGAGAAATTCCTGCGTAATGCACCCCTGACCGAGGCCGGGCTGTACCTGGTGCCCAGGGTGATCGAGTGATTTCAGGGCATTGTCAAGCTAATATCCGTCCACAAACACCGCTTTCACCGCAAAGACGCACGACTGCATGGATGCAGGAGTTAGAGCAACGCATGGAGCGGTTGCCGAAAGGACGCAGAGAAATTCTTTAATGAAAACAATTAAACACTTTGCGTCTTTGCGGTGAGTTTATTTCTTAATGGATGGACACTACTTATGGATATCGTCTTTATAAAATGAATGATCGGCCACGGGTCGCTCCCGGCTTCCTGCCTCACGCGACATTTGTACATCCCTGTACTTCGAAGTATACGGAAAAACACGGAATAACCACTGATAATTTCCGTGTCTTTCGTGTGTGGTGGCTATTTTCAAGGGTTATGACTTTAGTCAAAGTCCTTCTTCTCAGAATCCATTTATGCACCGGAAAAGCCTGATTGAGTTATCTGCCGCGCTCGGACGTGGTGAGTTCTCCAGCGAAGAACTCATCCGCGCTTGCCTTGCGCGGGTCGCGGCGCTGGACGGGCAGCTCAACAGTTTCATCACCGTGACCGGCGAGCAGGCGCTCTCGGCCGCGCGGGAGGCGGACCGGCGCCTGCAGGCCGGCGAGGCCGGTGCGCTTACAGGTATCCCGTTCGCCCACAAGGATATCTTCTGCACCGAGGGGGTGCGCACCAGTTGCGGTTCCCGCATGCTGGACAACTTCGTGGCGCCCTACGACGCCACCGTGACACAGAAACTGAAGGCCGCCGGGGCGGTGATGATCGGCAAGACCAACATGGATGAATTCGCCATGGGCTCATCCAATGAAACCAGCTTCTACGGCCCGGTGAAAAATCCCTGGGACACAGCCGCAGTACCGGGAGGCTCTTCCGGCGGGTCGGCCTCGGCGGTGGCCGCGCGTCTGGTCCCCGTCGCCACCGGAACCGACACCGGCGGCTCGATCCGCCAGCCGGCCGCGCTCTGCGGCATCACCGGACTGAAGCCGACTTACGGGCGCGTCTCGCGTTACGGCATGATCGCGTTCGCCTCCAGCCTCGATCAGGGCGGGCCGTTCGCACGCACGGCCGAGGATGCGGCCGTGATGCTGTCGGCCATGGCCGGCTTCGACCCGCGCGATTCCACCAGCGTGGACCGGCCGGTCGATGACTACCAAGCACGTCTGCACGACTCCCTGCAGGGCGTGCGAATCGGCCTGCCGAAGGAATTCTTCGGAGAGGGGCTGGACGGCGGCGTGGCAGCGGTGATCGAGTCTGCTTTGGCCGAGTATCAACGGCTGGGCGCGACCGTGGTGGACATCAGCCTGCCCAACAGCGCGCTGTCGGTGCCGACCTACTACGTGATCGCGCCGGCGGAATGTTCGTCCAACCTGTCGCGTTTCGACGGTGTGCGCTACGGCTACCGGGCGGATAATCCGCACGATCTGGAGGACCTGTACAAGCGTTCCCGTGGCGAGGGATTCGGCGCCGAGGTCAAGCGCCGCATCATGATCGGGACGTACGCGCTGTCGGCCGGCTACTACGACGCCTATTATCTCAAGGCGCAACAGGCGCGCCGCCTGATCCGCGAGGATTTCCTGCGCGCCTTCGAAGACGTCGACGTCATCATGGGACCGACCTCGCCCGGGGTCGCCTTCCGGCTGGGTGAGAAGGCCGATGACCCGGTGACCATGTACCTGTCGGACATCTACACCATCGCCGTCAACCTCGCCGGTCTGCCGGGCATGTCCATCCCCGCCGGTTTCTCTGCCGGCCTGCCGGTGGGGCTGCAGCTCATCGGCAACTACTTCGACGAAGGCCGGCTGCTCGCCGTCGCGCATCAGTACCAGCAGGTTACGGACTGGCACCTGCGCTGCCCGCAGGGTTTCGAATGAACCGCGCCGGTGAATAACATGGAATGGGAAACGGTAATCGGGCTGGAGATACACGCCCAGCTCGCCACGCGCAGCAAGATATTTTCCGGCGCCGCCACACGCTATGGCGCGGCGCCCAACACCCAGGCCTGCGCCGTGGACCTCGGCCTGCCGGGCGTGCTGCCGGTACTGAACGAAGCAGTCGTGCGTATGGCCGCCAGTTTCGGTCTGGCCATTCATGCCACCGTCGCGCCACGATCCGTGTTCGCGCGCAAGAACTATTTCTATCCCGACCTGCCCAAGGGTTACCAGATCAGCCAGTACGAGCTGCCGATCGTGCACGACGGCTACATCGACATCGAACCGGACGGGCAGCCCGGCCGGCGCATCGGCATTACCCGAGCCCACCTCGAGGAGGATGCCGGCAAGTCGCTGCACGAGGATTTCCATGGTCTGACCGGGATCGACCTGAATCGCGCCGGCACGCCGCTGCTGGAGATCGTCTCCGAACCGGACCTGCGTTCGGCGAAGGAGGCGGTCGCCTACATGAAAAAAATCCATGCGCTGGTGCGCTACCTGGAGATCTGCGACGGCAACATGCAGGAAGGTTCGTTTCGCTGCGATGCCAATGTGTCCGTGCGCCCGCGCGGGCAGGCGGCGTTCGGGACGCGCACCGAGATCAAGAACATCAATTCCTTCCGCTTCGTGGAACAGGCCATCAACTACGAGGTCGAGCGCCAGATCGCCCTGATCGAGGGCGGAGGCCAGGTGGTGCAGGAGACCCGGCTGTTTGACCCCGGGAGGCAGGAAACCCGGCCGATGCGCACCAAGGAAGAGGCCAACGACTACCGCTATTTCCCGGATCCCGACCTGCTGCCGGTGGAGATCGACGCGGCGTTTCTCGACACGGTGTCGACCGGTCTGCCGGAATTGCCGGATGCGAAGCGTCAGCGCTTCATGGCGGACTACGGCCTGTCGGATTACGATGCCGGCGTATTGACCGCCACCCGGGAACTGGCGGATTTCTACGAGACTACCGTGACGGACTCGAACGGTCTGGGCAAGCTGGCCGCCAACTGGGTGACGGGCGAGCTGGCCGGTGCGCTGAACCGCGACAACCGGGATATCGTTGACAGCCCGGTCTCGGCGACGGCGCTGGCCGGTTTGCTGCGACGCATCGAGGATGGCACTCTCTCGGGCAAGCTCGCCAAGCAGGTATTCGAGGCGATGTGGAGCGGCGCAGGGAGCGCCGATGAAGTGATCGAGCAGCAGGGGCTACGGCAGATCACCGACACCTCGGCCATCGAAGGCGTCATCCGGGAGATCCTGGAGAAACACCCGAAACAACTCGAACAGTACCGCGGCGGCCAGGAAAAGCTGCTCGGCTTTTTCGTCGGCCAGGTCATGAAAGCTACGCAGGGCAAGGCCAATCCCGCCCAGGTCAACGAGTTGCTGAAAAAGCTCATCGGCAGCTGACCGGCCGGTTATTATTCGCCCATTGTTCACCGCAGAGACGCAGGGAACGACGGGTTAGTATCCATCCATAAAAATACTCACCGCAAAACCGCCAAGAGCACAAAGTGTTCAATTGTTTTCGTTAAAGAATTTCTCTGCGTCCTCCGCGTCTCTGCGGTTTATCTTTAGCCGTTATACTGCTGGCTCATGAAAATTATCGCCGATGAGAACATACCCGCTGTCGCGCAGGCGTTCGGCACGCTGGGCGAGGTGACGCTGCTCCCGGGACGGAGCCTGCGGGCGCAGGACGTGCGCGCGGCTGATGTCCTGCTGGTCCGGTCGGTCACGCGTGTCGGCCGCGAACTGCTCGAGAGCTCCCGGGTGCGTTTCGTCGGTTCGGCGACCATCGGTTTCGATCACGTGGACCGGGACTACCTGCAGTCGCGGTCGATCGGTTTTGCCACGGCGCCGGGCAGCAACGCCACCTCGGCCGCGGAGTACGTGGTCAGCGCGCTGCTGGCGCTCGGCGAACGGGAGGGATTCCGGCTGGCGGGGCGCTCCGTCGGGATCGTCGGCTGCGGCAATGTCGGCTCGCGGGTACGCGACCGGCTGGCGGCGCTGGGCTGTGACTGTCTTGTCAATGACCCGCCTCTTCGGGAACGGGGTGACCATGACGCATTCGTCGGTCTCGATGACATCCTGCAGGCTGACATCATCAGCGTGCATGTGCCGCTGGAGAAATCAGGACGGCATCCCACCCGGCACCTCATCGACGGGGCAGTCCTGCAGCGGATGAAGCCGGAAGCCGTGCTGATCAACACATCGCGCGGCGCCGTGGTCGACAACGCGGCGCTGGATGCCCTGCTGGCGAGACGCCGGGACCTGCACGTCGTGCTGGATGTCTGGGAAGGGGAGCCGGCAATCGGGATGCGCCTGCTGAAAAGGGTCGCCCTGGGGACAGCACACATCGCCGGATACAGCCTGGACGGCAAGCTGCGCGGCACGGAGATGATTTACCGCGCCGCCTGCGACTACTTTGGGTGCTTGCCGCGCTGGGATGCCGCTGCGGTGCTGCCCGATGCAAACATCCTCGACCTGAGGGGTTCGACGGGTGGCGATGACCTCGAGCGGGTGCGCGCGGCGGTCTTTCATGCGTACGATATTCGCATGGATGATGAACGGCTGCGCGGCTTGCTGACGTTGCCACAAGATGAACGGCCGGCCGGTTTCGACCGTCTTCGCAAGGAGTATCCGATCCGCCGCGAATTCGCCGCGACGACCGTGCGCATCGACAGCGATGCCGGCACGCTGGGCGACTTGCTCCGTGGCATCGGATTCAATGTGGTGGTTAGTAACTTCTCGAATTCTTGAAATCTGCTGTGCAGGAGCGGGTATTCCTCACAAAGAAACAAACTCACCGCAAAGACCCACAAGTGTTTACTTGTGTTCGTTAAAGAATTTCTCCGCGTCCTCCGCGTCTCTGCGGTGATCCTGGTGTTTGATGCTGGATACTCCGACAGGGGCGGGCTCGCGGGTTATTACTACCGTGTATCTGAGCAGACCGGACAGTGCGGGTCGCGTCGCAGTTTCAGCGTGCGCCATTCATGCACGGTGCCGTCGAAGACGACCAGGCGGCCGCAGAGCGTTTCACCCAGCCCCAGCAGCACCTTCAGTGCCTCGAGGGCCTGCAGGCTGCCGATAATGCCGACAATCGGCGAGAGCACCCCGTTTTCGCTGCAGGTCTGGTCTTCCTGTTCACCGGCATGGTACAGACAGGCGTAGCAGGGGCTGTCATCCCTTCCCGGCAGGAACACGGCGATCTGGCCTTCCAGGCGCACGGCGGCGCCCGAGACCAGCGGCGTGCGCCGTGAGACACAGGCGGCATTCACCGCGAACCGGGTGTCGAAGTTGTCGCTGCAGTCCAGCACCACATCCGCCCGTGCGACTTCCTCATCAAGCCGTTCCTCCTGTAGGCGTTCCGCAATGGGCGTGACCTCAACATCGGGATTGAGCGTCGCGAGGGTGTCGATCGCGGAGGTGACCTTCGGCCGACCGAGATCGCTCTGGTGATGCAGGATCTGGCGCTGCAGGTTGGACAGTTCCACCCGGTCGGGGTCGGCGATGACGAGTCGGCCGACCCCGGCTGTAGCCAGATAGATAGCGGCCGGCGAACCCAGACCACCGGCGCCGATCAGCAGGGCGCGTGCGCCGAGCAGGGCTTCCTGCCCCGCGACATCGACCTGCGGTAGCAGGATCTGCCGGCTGTAGCGCAATAACTGGCTGTCATCCATCATTGCTACAGGTTCATCCATGAACAACCAGACTCACCGCAGAGACGTAAAGAACGCAGAGAATTCCCTGATAAAAAAGCAATTAATTACCTCTGCGTACTTTGCGTCTCTGCGGTGAAAAGGGTGTTTATCGACGGATACTGCCTGGATTTCTTAAAGGTAGCGCCGCATATAGTCCGGGCGATGGTCCCGGCAGCCGTGCGGGCGGTGGAGGTAACGGGTGATGAACGCATCGCGTGTGCATTCTGCCTGGTCGTGAACGCGGTCGGTGCACTCGATATCTTCGATGTAATAGCAGAGGCCACGCATGAAGCGGCAATAAAAGCCGCTCTGCAGGCGGTAGCCGAGTTCCCCGAGCAGGGCCTCGATGATCTGCATGGTGATCTGGCGGACGTTGTAGCTGACCTTGATGCGATACGGGCCAAGGATCTGTACGCGAACCACCCCCTTGACGTCGTGAAGCAA
>Ga0210085_1000518_pt1 | contig 16170 bp, 14 predicted proteins | sample China_Galinas_PW_5_FD_184866 | JGI IMG/M metagenome (GOLD analysis project Ga0210085, IMG submission 184866) | Wetland microbial communities from San Francisco Bay, California, USA, that impact long-term carbon sequestration - China_Galinas_PWC_D1... | ecosystem: Environmental > Aquatic > Marine... | reverse complement strand
AGCATAATGCCAAACGATCCGTGGCCATTGCTTTGCGGAATCGCTGGCGCAGACAGCAGGTTCCGAATGATCTCCGCAATGAGATCGTGCCGAAGAATATCATACTCATCGGGCCAACCGGCGTTGGAAAAACCGAGATAGCAAGAAGACTGTCGAATCTGACCGATTCACCGTTTAACAAGGTCGAGGCATCCAAGTTTACAGAAGTGGGATATGTTGGCCGGGACGTGGAATCAATGGTAAGAGACCTTCTGGAACTTACGGTAAACATGCTTAGAACCAGAGAACATGAGGCCGTGAAGGAGAAAGGACGGCAGATTGCCGAAGAGAGGATGCTGGATCTATTACTTCCCAAAAGCGGATTGAAATCGACGTTTAAACCGGAAGATGAAAGCGAACCGCAGTTTGAGCTTGTCTCAAACAAAACAGAAACAGCTTCTTCTACAAGAGAGAAACTTCGAAAGATGCTCCGTGAAGGGAAAATGGACAATCGGTATGTTGACCTTGACGTTTCAGATCGAACAATGCCTTCTGTTGAAATCTTTTCCAATGTGGGCATGGAAGAAATGGGCATTAATTTCAAAGATATGATAGGAAATCTGTTGCCCAAAAGTACCAAAAGACGAAAAGTAAAAGTACCTGAAGCCATGGAAATGCTTTCTGCCGAAGAGGCTCAAAATCTGGTGGATATGGATAAGGTCGTCAAAGAAGCCATCAGTAAAGTCGAACAATCAGGAATCATCTTTTTGGATGAGATTGATAAAATCGCCGGAAAGAACGGCACACAAGGTCCCGATGTGTCTCGAGAAGGCGTTCAGAGAGATCTTCTTCCCATTGTGGAAGGGAGTACCGTAATGACAAAGCACGGCCCGGTGAAGACGGACAACATTCTTTTTATCGCTGCGGGAGCATTTCATACGGTGAAGCCGTCGGATATGATTCCTGAACTACAGGGCCGGTTTCCCATCCGGGTGGAGTTGGATTCACTTGGCAGAAAAGAGTTTGTGAGGATATTGACCGAACCGAAAAATGCACTTCTTCTTCAATATATAGCGCTGTTAAAGACTGAAGATGTTGACGTTGTTTTTAAAAATGAAGCTGTTGAAGAAATCGCGAGAATTGCTGAAGAGGTCAACAACATGACCGAAAATATTGGAGCCAGAAGACTCTATACACTGATGGAGTATCTGCTGGAGGACATTCTTTTCGATGCTCCGGATATGGAAGACAAGCAGGTGGTCATTGACAAAACATATGTGGAAAACAAACTGAAAGATATTAAAGACGACGAGGATCTAAGCCGCTATATTTTATAATGATCATCTCTCGATTAACTGTAGTTAATTAGAATAAAATAAGTGGGATATTTCTAATTGAGTCGATGTGATTCTAAAGGGTACAAGGGGTCAAGGATTCAAGGGTTCGAGTGAAATGATAAAGAATTAAAAAGAGCAGAAGGATATTCAAGAAAGACAACTTGGGTTACGTTAGGATGCTCAAAGCATTTATTCAATCATTAAAGAAACACTTGACCCCTTGACCCCTTGGACCCTCAAATCCTTTGCATCAACTGATCAGGACAAAAATATATATAATAAACAACAAAAAAACAAACCTTAAACTGAGTGCAGAGAGTATGAACCCCAATGTTGCCGACATACTGATTGAAGCGCTTCCTTATATCCGCCGTTTTTATGGTATGACCATTGTGGTCAATTAGGGTTGAATTGTTCAAAAACCTGATAAACAGTTACGAATAGTGGAATTATTCAAATAGCAAGATGTGAGATTAAAATGAGCCAACATATAATGAACAGAGCAGATCAGGTGATCGCAAAAACATATAATAGATTTCCCATTGTCCTCACAAAAGGCCAGGGGTGCCGCCTCTGGGATACCGAAGGCAGAGAGTATATTGATTTTGTTTCCGGTATTGCCGTTTGCAATCTGGGGCATGCCCATCCAAAGGTTTCAGAAGCATTGTCAAAACAGGCGGATATTCTTTTGCATGTATCGAATCTTTACTATACGGAGCCTCAGATCGAGCTGGCATATCGACTCACCCAAAACAGTTTCGCAGACCGGGTTTTTTTCTGCAACAGCGGCGCTGAAGCGAATGAAGCCGCCATCAAACTGGCTCGAAAATATGTCAAGGACAAGGGTGAAAAAGATCGGTACAGAATCATCACCATGGAGAAGTCATTTCATGGCAGAACCATGGCCACCCTTTCCGCCACCGGTCAGGATAAAATCAAAAAGGGGTTTGAACCGGTACTCGAAGGTTTCGACCATATACCGTTTAACGACATTGAGGCACTGCGAAAAAGTATCGGTCCATCGACATGTGCTGTTTTACTGGAGCCCATTCAGGGTGAAGGCGGCGTTCGTTGCCCGGATCCGGATTACCTCAAGGAGGTAAGACGCCTGTGTGACGAGACAGGGATACTTTTGATTTTTGATGAAATCCAGACCGGAATGGGGCGAACCGGCAAGTTGTTTGCGTACGAACATTTTGGGATTGAGCCCGACATCATGACTCTGGCAAAGGCCCTTGCCAATGGATTGCCCATAGGGGCCATGCTGGCCCGTGAAGACGTTGCCGACTCATTTGGTCCCGGAGCGCATGCGTCAACGTTTGGAGGAACTCCCATTGTCACCGCAGCGTCAATCCAGGTTGTCAAGGTGCTTTTAGAAGAAAATATCATTAGTCACTGTGCAGAAATGGGGGCATATTTTAAAGAAAAACTGTCAGGATTGAAAGCCGGGCACGAATCGATTGTGGATGTTCGTGGAATGGGACTCCTTTTGGGAATGAAACTCAAAATAGAAGGGGATGCCATTGTCAACGCATGTATGGAAAAAGGATTTTTGATAAACTGCATCCAAGGAAATATCTTGCGGTTTATTCCGCCGCTCATCATCGAAAAAGAAGAGATCGATGCGATTATAGAATTTTTGGATGAGATATTGGGATGAAAAAGGTAATAGGTGATGGGTAATAGGGCTAAGACCACATTGTCCTGAAAGACCTGACCTATAACCCATAACCCATTACCTGTATTTGTGAGGTGCCCATGTCTGAAAAACTCTGGAACGGCAGATTCTCTGAAAAAACGGATAGAATGGTTGAAGATTTCACATCTTCCATTGATATCGATAAACGTTTATATCCTTATGATATTGAAGGAAGTATTGCACACTGCCGCATGCTTGCAAAGGCGTCAATTATTTCAGACGCAGATGCCTTGGCATTGATTGAAGGACTCGGTGTAATCAAGCGAGAAATTGAACGGGGAGATTTCCAGTTTGATAAGGGTCTTGAGGATATTCACATGCACATCGAAACCCGGCTTATCGAAAAAGTTGGAAAGGTCGCACAGAAGCTTCATACTGCAAGAAGCCGAAATGACCAGGTCGCGTTGGATGTGAGGATGTATTTAAGGGATGAGACGTTAAATACCGTAAAACGCCTTGTTAGGCTTGCAAAGGTCATGGTGGACCTCGCCAAAACATACATTGATGTTGTTGTTCCCGGCTATACACACCTTCAGCGGGCTCAACCGATTCTTTTGTCCCATCATTTCATGGCATATTATGAGATGTTTTCAAGAGATATCGACCGGTTCAATGATGGTTTGAAACGAATCAACGTGTTGCCCTTAGGAAGTGCGGCCATGGCCGGAACGACATATCCCATAGACAGGGAGTACACGGCAAAACTTCTCGATTTTCCCAAAGTGTCGGCAAACAGTATTGATGCGGTTTCAGACAGAGATTTTGTCATTGAATTTATAGCAGCTGCCAGTATTTGTATGATTCATTTAAGCCGCATGTCAGAGGAGCTTATTTTATGGTCTTCATCCGAATTTGGCTTTATCGAGCTTCCGGATTCCTTTGCCACCGGCAGCAGCATTATGCCTCAAAAGAAAAACCCCGATGTGCCGGAACTGGTAAGGGGAAAGACAGGGCGGGTTTTCGGAGACCTATTTTCAATTTTGACGGTGATGAAGTCATTGCCGTTATCTTATAATCGGGACATGCAGGAAGATAAAACCGCCTTGTTCCAAACCGTAGACATATTAAAAAAATGCATTGAAATTTATACAAAAATGCTTCCAAAACTGAAGATAAATCAAAAGACCATGGAACAGGCGACAGCCAAGGGATTTTTAAATGCAACCGATATGGCGGATTATCTTGTGGCCAAAGGAATGCCGTTTCGCCAGGCACACGGCTGTATCGGGGCAGCGGTTGCATACGCTTCGAGCGAGAAAAAGGAGCTTCATGAACTCACTCTCAAAGAGTTAAAATCCTTTTCATCTCATATTAAAAAAGACGTATTCAAAATTTTAACCACCGATCAAATGATCAACCGGAGAAAGTCCATTGGGGGAACGGCCTTGCAATGTGTGAAGGCCGCAATCAAGGATGCTGAGAAGGCGCTTAAGATAAAAATCGATTGAGGGATGAAAAAATATTTTAAAAAGGGTTTTGTTTTAATATGTGTTGTTGCTGTTTTGCTGGTGCCTTTTATGTCAGCATGCGGCAAAAAAGCGCCCCCCAAGCCGCCCACGGAAAAATCAGGGGAACAAAATATAAAAAGTTAAAAGTGACTAAAGTGAACTAAAGTGAGCAAAAGTTTAAAGGATGGATAAGAAATATTTTCTAAAAAAAATGAACAATAACTTTAGACACTTTAGCTCACTTCAAACTTTAGGCATTTAATATGATATTTCAAATAGTTAGGTTCATGTAAAGTATCTCGATTACTTATGAGTAATAGACGTGAATAGGGGCAATATGCATCATTTTAAATACTGCGACAATGAATTGTATTGTGAGGATGTTCCGGTCCAAAGAATCGCCGAACAGATCGGTACGCCATTTTATTTATACAGCCATGCGACGTTAACACGCCATTATCAAACATTTTATGAGGCTTTTGAGGGCCTGGACAGACTCGTATGCTACTCGGCAAAGGCCAACACAAACCTGTCTGTTTTAAAGTTGTTTGAAAGCCTTGGCAGTGGACTTGATATCGTTTCGGGCGGAGAGCTATATCGCGGTTTAAAAGCCGGTTTTGCTCCGGATAAAATCGTCTACTCCGGGGTGGGGAAGCGCGTTGACGAGATCGATTTTGCCCTTGATGCAGGCATTTTAATGTTTAATGTAGAGTCTTTAGAAGAACTCGAGCTTATTAATGTCCGGGCAGGGGTTTTGAACACCAGAGCCCCTGTGGCGATTAGGGTGAATCCTGACGTTGATCCCAAAACACATCCTTATATTTCAACCGGTCTTAAGAAAAACAAGTTTGGCATTGAAAAAGAGACCGCCATCGAAGGGTATAATGTCGCGAGACGATTAGAGAACATTGATGTTGTGGGCATTGATTGCCATATCGGATCACAGATTACGGATGCAAAGCCTTTTGTGGAAGCCCTGGAAAGCATAAAAGATTTGATTGATGAACTCAGAAAAATCGGGGTTGAAATCCGATATCTGGATATGGGTGGCGGCCTTGGCATCACCTATAACGATGAATCACCGCCCCATCCCCGTGAATATGCAAAGGAAATCGTGGCATCCCTTAGAGGCTCTCAGCTTAAACTTATTCTGGAACCCGGAAGGGTGATCGTCGGTAATGCCGGAATACTGGTCACAGAGGTTTTGTTCAGAAAGTCAGGCAAGGTCAAAGAGTTTATTATTACTGATGCGGGGATGAACGATCTGATGCGACCCACACTTTACAATGCGTTTCATGCCATTGAACCGGTCGTAGACAATGAAGGTGAACAGATAACGGCAGATGTCGTTGGACCGATTTGCGAGACCGGAGATTTTCTGGCAGTGGACCGTAACATTACCGATGTGATAAAGGGCGACCTTCTTGCAGTGATGAGTGCGGGTGCTTATGGTTTTACCATGTCTTCCAATTACTGTTCCAGGCCGAGGGTGGCCGAAGTTATGGTCAAAGATGACCGGTTTTATGTTGTCCGAGATCGCGAGAGTTACGAGGACCTGGTGAAGGGTGAATCGATTCCGCCGTTTCTTGATGAATGAGTGAGTGATATGAAAACAATAAATTTTTACAAAATGAGCGGCAGTGGCAACGATTTTATTATCATTGACAACCGCAATAACATTGTCGATGAAAGCGACCTGTCAAATTTTATCGTCAACGTGTGCCGCAGAAAGATGTCTGTGGGTGCGGATGGTGTCATACTTGTTGAAAATACGGGCAATGCGGATTTCAAATGGCGATTTTTTAATTCTGACGGCAGTGTTGCAGAGATGTGCGGAAACGGTGCCCGATGTGTTGCACGCTTTGCATATTTAAATAATATTGCAGGGTCGAATATGTCTTTTGAAACACTGGCGGGCCTTGTAAAGGCAGAGGTTATCGAAGAGCGTGTTAAAGTCAAAATGCCAGATCCGTTTGATCTCGAGACGGATGTTGCCATCGAACTTAAAAACGGTTTAATATCTATCCATAGTATCAACACGGGTGTTCCACATGTCGTGATGGTAAAAAATAGCATTGACGATATCGATATTGTGAAAACAGGAAGAGAGATCCGTTACCACGACCGGTTTTCGCCTGCCGGCACCAATGTTAATTTCGTTTGCCATGTAAAAGACAACACCATTGCCATCCGGACATATGAACGTGGCGTTGAAGATGAAACCCTGGCCTGCGGTACAGGCGCTGCTGGGAGTGCCATTGTTATGGCGCATAAAATGAAGCTGGACTCTCCGCTATCTGTTCTGACGCGAAGCGGTGAATACCTGAATATTTTTTTCAAAGAAAAAGAGGGTCAATATTACGACATCTATCTTGAGGGGGATGCTCGCATCATCTACAAAGCGCAACTCTTGGAAGATGCCTGGAAAGAATGAAAATTCATACTGCTTATATCGGGGCGGGTTCCAACATCGGGGACAAACTTGTAAACTGTCATAACGGCATTATCGCTCTATCCGAAAGCCAAAATACACAAATAAAGGAATGGTCAAAATTTTACAAAACCGAACCCGTGGGTTATGAAGAACAGGATTGGTTTATAAATGTCGTTGTCAAGATCGAAACCACCCTTGACCCCTTTCATTTATTAAAAATACTTAAATCCATCGAACATGATGCCGGTCGCATCGACAATCCTGTGAAATTCGGGCCGAGGATTCTCGATTTGGATATCCTTTTGTTTGATGATGTTGTGATAAATTCATCGGGTCTGGTTATTCCTCATTCCAGAATGCACGAACGGCGTTTTGTGTTAAAGCCGATCTGTGATATAGATCCAAAAATTGTTCATCCTGTTTTAAAAAAAGAAATGCGAGATCTATTGGCCATTCTGAAGGATAATGAGCAAAGGATTATCGAGTATAAATGAGATTATTAGTCTTAATGGGTCTTTTGTACCTGTGTTACAGGTTTCTGAAATCCTGGACGCTTAAAGAGAAAACGTCCCAAAAATCGGCATTTGGGAAAAAAGCAGGTGAGATCGAGGATGTCATGGTCAAAGATCCGTATTGTGGAATATATTTCGCTAAAAGAGATGGCGTGCATTTAAATTTCAATGGAAAGGATATATCTTTTTGCAGCGAGGAATGCAAAGATAAGTTTTTAGAAAAGCAGGCAAAGGGTTAAGGGAAACCACAGGTGAACAGGAATAGTTTGAAAAATAAGAAAGTGAGAAGGTGAAGGGCAAGAAGGTGAGAAGGTAAAAAGGTTGGCAATTCTCAGGACCTCCTAACTTCTGATCTTCTAATTCCTATTTCATAGGTTCTAAAAAAACGAGTGGAAGAATTCCAAAAATAATACATAGGAGGGCGTTGAATGAAATTCTTTATAGACACGGCAAACATCGATGAAATTAAGGAAGCAAACGACATGGGGATGGTTGACGGCGTGACCACCAATCCCAGTTTGATTGCAAAAGAGGGTCGAGATTTCGAAGAGATTATAAAAGAAATTTGTGAAATAGTGGACGGCCCCATCAGTGCCGAGGTGGTGAGCACCGACACCGAAGGTATGCTTGAAGAGGCCCGTAAGCTATCAAAAATTCACAATAATATTGTTGTAAAAATTCCCATGTTGGTGGATGGTTTAAAGGCAACGCGAAAACTTACAGAAGAAGGGATTAAGACAAATGTCACGCTGGTCTTTTCACCGCTTCAGGCACTGATGGCTGCAAAAGCCGGGGCGACGTATGTGAGTCCTTTCATTGGCCGCTTAGATGACATATCCCAGGAAGGTCTTCTGCTGGTTGAACAGATTGTTGAAATTTACAGCAACTATGCCTTTGATACTGAAATCATCGTTGCAAGTATTCGCAATCCCCTTCATGTTGTGGAATCTGCATTGATGGGTGCCGACATTGCCACGATTCCATTTAATATTCTCAGCAGATTGGCGGCTCACCCCTTGACCGACAAAGGTCTCAAGGCATTTTTGGATGACTGGAACAAGGCGAAAAAATAGCACACAAATTGAGCGTTTCAAATAGTGACAGGACTATTGAAATATAATAATTATAAATAAATATAAATTCATTGAGTGTGAAGTGAACTAAAGTGAGCTAAAGTGACTAAAGTTGTGGAGTTCCATCAATTTAATATAAAAGTTGGAGCGTAGCGACGCCTGAACTTTAGATCACTTAAAATTTTAGATCACTTGTAACTTTTCCGGTTTAGGAATTTAATAAAGAAAATGCTTTCAAAGGGACAAATTACAAAGGTATTGAGCCATCCCAATAGTTTGACGTTGTTCCGTGTTGCGGCATCGCCGATTATTGTGATTCTCCTTTTGTTCCCGAACAGAACCAGTACATTTTTTGCAGCATTGATTTTCAGCGCAGCTGCTATTACCGATTTTTTGGACGGATTTTATGCAAGACAAAAAGGGCTGGTGTCTAATTTCGGAAAGGTTATGGATCCCATTGCCGATAAAGTTCTGGTTTCAACTTCTTTTATTATGCTGACCGCTTTAGGGTGGATTCCAGCCTGGATCGTTTGCATTATTATTGGAAGAGAAATTGCCGTAACCGGTTTGAGAAATATTATCGCGGAAAAGGGTAAAGATCTATCTGCTTCCAGCCTCGGGAAATATAAAACCGGATTTCAAATTGCGGCCATCATTCCGCTGATGATTCACTTTTCCTATTTTACCATTGATTTTAATGCAATAGGGAACATCTTTTTGTGGGTTGCGTTGATGTTAACGGTTTGGTCGGGTGCAGCTTATTTCATCCGCTTCAGAAGCTTGCTTATGGTGTAAAGTTTTCTGTTGACAAAATTAGAAAATCTATTTATGAAACTTTAACTATTGAGCGGGAATAACTCAGTGGTAGAGTGCGACCTTGCCAAGGTCGAAGTCGCGGGTTCAAATCCCGTTTCCCGCTCCATTTTTTTTTGGCGGCATAGCCAAGTGGTAAGGCAGCGGTCTGCAAAACCGCTATTCACCAGTTCGAATCTGGTTGCCGCCTCCATAATACATCAAAGGGTTACAAGTATATTCAATAACTTGTAACCCTTTTTTAATGCGATTCTTTCAGAATTTCTTGATACAGCGCTTCCAGGTCAGGGTCAAGTCGCTTCATGTCCTCTGTTTTCGGTTTAGGAAAAACGATCGTTTGCAAAAAATCGTTATATAACAATGGTTTTGGTCGCTGCCGATTGACAGCATAAGCCCATAGGATCCGATCGCCCAACTTTTTCTTAAGGTCCTCGTTTATTTCATCGGAAAGCGACTCCCAGACCATTTGTTCAGTTGTTAATTTCTTCTCTCTAAGGTCGTACAGGCGATTGTTAAAATTGTTGATTTTCGTTTTCAGAGCTTTTAAAAGCTTGAGATTTCGTTTTTCAGCGTTTACAGCCTCATCATAGGTTTTGTTTGCGGTTTCAAGGTCTTCAGACGTACACTTGTCATTACAATAATTATCAATGACAATATCTTTTTCACGTTCAGCTGTTTTAATTGCCGCTGATAGTCTCGGCATTAAATCTTCAAGCGCATCATGTTTTTTGGAAAGTCGATCCAGTTTTGTTTTGTGTTCTGCAAGCCGGGCATCCGCTGAATTCGCATCCTGAACGCGCTTGTTTTTGAGTGTCTCGCTGTCGGATAATCTCATTTTAAGGGTTTCTCCTTTTATTTTAAGCCATTGTTACGGCAAGAATGCGATAATACGAAAAAGGTATCCATCTAATACCACATTGAGCACATAAAGACAAAAACAACACTATCGAACATGCAAAAAAACTGCAATACTTGCAACGACACAGCCTATATGATATGAACAATCGCTCAATTTGGGTTTTATTATGGTGACGTTAAATTATTTTATCTGAACAGACTGAGAGGTAAATATTATGGAAAACGTATTGGGTGAATTTTGGATTTTCAAAATCGCCTGTTTGGCCGCAGTCGCGTATCTTGTTTATTTTTTCATTAAAGATCGGATCAAGAAGAAGTAAGATTTAGGGTAAAAGCATCTTGCAAGTAGTGTCATGATCCTGCGGTCTACAATATTGATTCTTGAAAAAATGACAATGAATATAATATAATAACATATAGTTATAATTTATCGTTCAATTTATACTTTAAGCTATGAAAAGGTCATAAATGAAAGGTTGAATCATGATCCGAATCAATGAAAACTATCTCAAACTTCAATCTTCTTATCTGTTCGTTGAAATTGCCAATCGTGTATCTAACTATCAAAAGGAACATCCGGGTGCCGAGATCATCCGGCTGGGAATCGGAGATGTTACCTTGCCCTTACCGCCGGCCTGCATTCATGCATTTAAGGAGGGTGTTCAAGAAATGGCGTCGGACAGCACCTTCCGTGGATATGGACCGGAACAAGGGTATGGGTTTTTAAGGGAGAAAATCGCTTTAAACGACTATCAGGTATTGGGTGCGGATATCGATCCGGATGAGATTTTTGTCAGTGACGGCGCAAAATGCGATACGGGTAATATCCAGGAGATCTTTGCAACGGACATCCGCCTGGCGATTCCTGATCCGGTGTATCCGGTGTATTTGGATACGAATGTCATGGCCGGACGAACCGGAAATTTCAGTCATGGAAGATACCGGGATATCATTTATCTGGAAAGCCTGCCTGAGAATGGTTTTGTTCCTTCTTTGCCCGAAACACCGGTTGATCTGATTTATCTGTGTTTTCCGAACAATCCAACCGGTGCCACAATATCTATGGACAGCTTGAAGACATGGGTTGATTTTGCCCATGAACATAAGGTGCTGATTCTTTATGATGCGGCATATGAAGCATTTATCAGGGACCCGGCCCTTCCCCGTTCAATTTTTGAGATAGACGGTGCTCGTGAAGTGGCCGTCGAGTTCCGAAGCTTTTCAAAAACCGCAGGTTTTACCGGCACGCGGTGCGCTTATACGGTGGTTCCTAAAACCTGTATGGCCTATGACAAAAAGGGACAACCGCATTCATTACATGGGTTGTGGAACCGACGCCAATCAACCAAGTTCAACGGGGTATCCTACCCGGTTCAGCGGGCGGCAGAGGCAACATACAGTGAAACTGGAAAAACACAGATCATTGAAATGGTCGATTATTATCTAAAAAATGCAGCTCTGATTCGAAATGAGATGGCATCGCTCGGTTTTGAGTTTGTTGGAGGTGAAAATTCTCCTTATATTTGGGTACATTGTAAAAGGGATGCCTGGGAGTTCTTTGATTTGCTGCTTAAAACAGCCGGTGTGGTCACAACTCCGGGCCCGGGATTCGGCAAATGTGGAGAGGGTTTTATCCGTATCAGTGCTTTTAATAGTTTTGAAAACGTTGAGAAAGCAATGGCACGGATCAAAGATGCCCTGGGTGGTTAAGGGGAAACCGTTACTCTTTTAGGTAAGGGGCCGCGAAAATATATTCCAGACTGCTTAAACTGTAATCAATTTCCATGGATAAAAATAAAGACAGCGAGTGGAGTGTAACGATGGCGTTTTTATCGGCATCCTGCTTGCTAACGCTGCTGATGCGTTTTATGATTCCTTCGTTGATCTGTCTTACCTGGGCGTAATGGTTTTCCAGGGTTTTAAAGTCCATCTTTTTAATATCCGATTGGTCTTTATACCTGAAATACCGGCCCAGCAGATACATAGATGCCGTGCGCGCGGTTGTTTCTTCGACAGAGGAAAAGGGGAGATGAAAACGCGCCATGGGTTTTAAAAAGTTCATGATCGGACAATCACTGGTGGCCATGATTACTCCGAAAATTGCAGAAAGTCCCTCCATAATGGATGTATTCTTGGAGTAAGTCCTGTCTTCGGTTTCGCACAAAATTGTGCAATTATGATAGGATAGGACATCTTTAAAAGTTTCTACCAATTCCATGATATTGACCGCGATGGGACAAAAGGGATGGGAATCGATGACCAAAGGGCAATTGCTGCACTGTTTGTAATTCAGTTTTGTCCAGTCCTGTGGTTGATGACGATGCTCATCAGGAATGAGGCTCAAGGTTTTCGGATCCAATGCGATATGATAATTTTTGGTATAACCATCCTCAAACTGAAATTGATAGTCAAACCGAAACGGACGTTGTCTTTCCATCGTATTAAGTGTTACCTTTATTCGTTAACTACCTATTGTTTATATAAAATAATGCAATATCCATGCCGACATAACCATTCTATCCGTCCCCTCAATGATCAGGATTTAAAATTTTTGCCTCAAAATAGTTTGTTTCTGTCTAAAACCATATAGAATCCTAATGGAATAATCTGTAAACAAAAGGAAATATCTCAAAATGAATGAAGTGATAAAAATTAATTCCGGCAATTTATTTTCCAACATCCCGCATCACATGGGTGATGAAGTTTTTGACACAATCTTAGCCTTTGACGGTTGCGAAATTAAAAGAATCATTTCCAAGGGGCATCAATCCCCCCCTGACTATTGGTATGACCAAGAAAGAAATGAATGGGTGGTGGTATTAAAGGGGGCTGCTGCGTTAAAATTTAAAAATGAAGACAACGTCGTTGAGATGATGCCGGGGAGCTATGTTCATATACCCGCCCATTGCAAACACAGGGTGGAATGGACGGATCCGGATGTTGAAACGATTTGGCTGGCGATGTATTATTGAAGTGAGCTAAAGCCCGCCCTGTGCGAATCGTTCATATATTGAATTGATATTTTATTAGCCACAGACACACACAGACACACACAGACGATTACCATTTTTTTATCCGGCGGACCTCGCCGGATAAAATCAGTCAGCCCTTCGGGCATTTAGAACCTAAAATTATCGCGAAGCGGTTGATTTTTTTTTATGAATAGAATCTATCTCAAAAATAAGATGAGGGTTCATGGCAAGGCGTGGAACGGTTCAAAAGCGGAGCATACACGTAGTATGTGAGCATTTTGAACTGTTTCACAACACCGCCATGGGCACTTAGATTGTTATTGAGATAGATTCTATAAAAAAGGCAGAGCCGTCTCTTATGCTCTGCCCGTATTAGCCCGGTAGCCTCCCACTTTCAGCCGACCAAGCATTTAAATCTTTTGGCTTCTCAAAATGTCGTTGTACAGTGCAATTATTGCATTGAGATGCACGGGCACCCGAGAAGCCTTATAAATGTCACATCGAGCCCCGCTTTGTACAGTATAATCTTCGTGGATTAAATCACACATGATTTAAATATATAGTGTTGAAGCTGATCGACATTTATTTCTAACTATTATCTAATCATTTCATCACGAATGTCAATAAGGTAAAATTCTCATTTTTATCAGAAAAAATCCCGCCCATAGGAATTGTTCCCGGCACCAATCCGGATATTCCATGAAAATTTTCGGGAGGCCGTTTTGTAAGCCATTAAAAATACCGGATACAATGGAAAAGCCCCTGGCGGGGATACCAGGGGCAAAAGGGTAGTTCAATAGATGACAGGAACTACCATTCTATGGATAGAGCCAAAATAAATTCGGCTGTTACAAAATAAATACCACAACGTGATATGTCAAGGTGCTCTCTAAAAAACTTGAAGTCAATACGGTTTTAATAAGAGGATAGTCAGAGCCCCTGACTGTGGATGAATCAGCAGAAACCATTTGAACCGGAAAAACAAGAACTATGGTTTCAGGATGAACCATAGTTTCTTCAAATTATTGGTGCCCCGGGCAAGAATTGAACTATCGGTACATGGATTAGGAAGCACGAAACCGAGCAATCCATGGACAACCAATGAAAACGAGGAATTTAACTATATCGGATAGTCAAATCTCTTTTGCTTTTGTGGGTTATTGAGCGACACCCAAGGAAAACAGGGGGTCTTCCGGACTATTTTTTGACCATTTCTCGACCAAAATATCAATTATGGCGGCGCGTCGGATCTGCCATTTTTTGCATTTCTTTAAGAAATAAGATATATGTATCGTATATTAAGATGGTTGACCTTCGTTTAGATAGTAGTAAGTCCAACTCTTGAGAAAGGAGATCAAACCATGGCCGAATACGTGGGCGCACTAGACCAGGGCACAACCAGCAACCGCTTCGTCATTTTTGATCACAGCGGCCGGATCATCAGTGTGGATCAGAAAGAACATGAACAGATTTTTCCGCAGCCGGGCTGGGTTGAACATAATCCCCTTGAAATCTGGCGAAACACCCAGCATGTCATTCGCGGTGCACTGGCAAAGGCGAATCTTATTGGATCGGATCTGGCCGCCATCGGTATCACCAATCAAAGGGAAACCACCGTGATTTGGGATAAAAATACCGGCAAGCCTTTCACAAACGCCATTGTCTGGCAGTGTACCCGCACCGATCAAATATGTAAAGAATTAGGCAGGGAGCAGGGGCAAAACCGCTTTCGCGATAAAACCGGACTGCCGATTGCCACATATTTTTCTGGTCCGAAAATCAAATGGATTCTTGACAACCTCTCCCGGGCCTGCACCGCGGCCGATAAAGGTGAAGCCCTTTTCGGGACCATGGAAACCTGGCTCATCTGGTGGCTCACCGGCGGACCTGGCGGCGGGTCCCATGTCACCGATGTGACCAATGCCAGTCGCACCATGCTGATGGATTTGCATACCCTGGATTGGGATGAAGAGATTATTCAAATCATGGGGATACCCCGGCAAATCCTACCCCGCATCGTTCCATCCAGTGACAATAAAACCTGGGGAGTGACTCTGAAAGACAGTCCGTTGGGCGCCGGCATACCAATTTGCGGGGCTCTCGGTGATCAGCAGGCCGCATTGGTGGGCCAGACCTGCTTTGACCGGGGCGAAGCCAAGAATACTTATGGCACCGGCTGCTTTTTGCTACTGAATACCGGTAGTTTCCCGGTACCTTCCCGCCAGGGTTTACTGACCACTTTAGGTTATCAAATCAATGATCAGCCGCCGGTTTATTGTCTGGAGGGATCGATCGCCATCAGCGGCGCACTGGTTCAGTGGGTCAGGGATAACCTGGGTTTGATTACCAGTGCACCGGAAATAGAGGACCTGGCCAAAACCGTCGAAGACAATGGTGGTGCCTATTTCGTCCCGGCTTTTTCCGGTCTTTTTGCCCCGTACTGGCGTTCCGATGCGCGCGGTGTGATCGTCGGCTTGACCCGCTATGTCAACAAGGGGCACATGGCCCGGGCAGTCCTGGAAGCCACTGCCTATCAGACGCGTGATATTGTGGAAGCCATAAACAAGGATTCCGGAGTCGAATTGACCAGCCTCAAAGTCGATGGCGGCATGGTCGGCAATGAACTGCTAATGCAATTTCAGTCCGATATCCTGGGAGTGCCGGTGATACGCCCCAAAGTTTCTGAAACCACCGCTTTAGGCGCCGGCTATGCCGCTGGTCTTGCCGTTGGGTTCTGGTCCGGGCGTAAAGAGCTGCGGCAGAATTGGGCCAAAGATAAGACCTGGTATCCCGTCATGGACTCCGCGCTCAGGAAAACATACTACCGGCAGTGGAAAAAGGCTGTGGATCGAACTTTTAACTGGGTGGATTAAACCTAAGTTGAGCGAATTTTTACTCGATCTGCACCGATCTATTGCGCATAAAGGCTTTGCAAAGATCCTCGACATATCCACGGGTATGCCTGTCGAAGATCCCGGTGTCTTTTCGGGGCGGTTTGTGCAAATCTTTCTGCATCAAGACCTCGGCACATATCTTCGCAAAAAT
>Ga0210085_1000517_pt1 | contig 16184 bp, 10 predicted proteins | sample China_Galinas_PW_5_FD_184866 | JGI IMG/M metagenome (GOLD analysis project Ga0210085, IMG submission 184866) | Wetland microbial communities from San Francisco Bay, California, USA, that impact long-term carbon sequestration - China_Galinas_PWC_D1... | ecosystem: Environmental > Aquatic > Marine... | reverse complement strand
TCAAAGGTGCATCCAATCTTGCTCATAAAGAATTTGTGGAAGCAATTACCAGTGGGAACATTACAAAAATAGGTGTGGCCAATCAAAAATCCAAAACCGACCTTCCACTGGACTCTCAATTATATCGATGGATTGCTTTTGAGACCAATTTGATTGGGGATCCGGCCACGGATTTAAGCTCCCTGGATTTATTTGCCAGCAATTTCGAAACCAATGAGAGCTCAAGTGTTAATAGCCCGAATTATGATACCTCGGTGAGTACCGGTGGCGGTGGCGGCGGCTGTTTTATCGCTACGGCAGCGTATGGTTCTTTAGTAGAACCGCATGTTAAAATATTGCGAGACTTCCGGGATCGTTTCCTTAAAACCAATATCGCCGGTAAATCCTTCGTAAACCCTATCGTTGCAAAAGTCGGAGGATTTCAGAGCCTCCCGACAGCGGGATCTTCGTTTTTCACTACGAAAGGCGCCAAGAGTGAAGCCATAGTAAATCTACTGCAAACCCTTGGCAACGCCGGATCTGGATTCATCCGGCTTTCCCGAAGGGTAAACAACATGGCATCAAATAGACCCCATCCTTTGAATTCACCGGGGGTTGGAAATCATAAAGGGAAGCATCTCTGTTATTTTTGTTTGAATCTCGAATAGTTAATCCTTTTTTTGCCATGTTGTTTATGCAACGTTAGAGATTACGAAGTTACTTTCCTGTTTTACTTTTGACGGCCGCCATTTTCTCTATGGATTCGGCAACGATATCTCCGCTGCCCAGTTTGTACCCTTTCACGATAACCCTCTTTTCCTCCCACTTTGAAGCCCTCACGGACGCAGCATAAGATGTATCGCCCCGTTCGTTCACAAATGCGGTCCTGTATTGCTTGCCGCCGGTTTTAAAATCCATGAAATATATCGTTATTTCTCCTGCAATGATATATGCTTTTTTAAGATTGACTTCCATAACAAGGGCATTAATTTTGAAATCTGTTTCGGAATGAACAATACGATCGATCTCGGAACGTTTCAGTGAAAATGCAGCCGTGTCATCGGGATTCAAAATCAGCCCCATACCCAGGATTAAAAAAGCTAAAAGTAAATTCTTAAATATCTTTGTGCAATTCATAACCGCCTCCCGCTAATTGTTAATTTGACGCCAGAAAAAGGTCTCCAGGGCTTTCGTAACATTGGGGTTCACCGTTTTAATACCGCCTTCAACACCGATAAAGATCTTCGGACCGCCCCTCAGCACTGCAACCACGGGTGCCGAAGCAATGGAGGTGCCGATAACCTTGCTGCGATCCCATCTTCCCCGATTGACGGTATTGCCGTCTGCGTCTGTTTCCGCTTCATCGCTCCATTCAAAAGCCGCTTCCCCGGTTTTGTATTTAAGGGCGTAAAGACGGGCCTGTCCTCTGCCGGAAACCACTTCACAAGCATCTCCGGAAGAGACGGTGCTGGTTTCGGGCGTATAGGTGGTAAAATAAACAACGCCGCTATACACCAACACGGGAGATGTCACTTTCTCTCCGGGATAGTGATCCAGCCTGATAAACCAACCGTCTTTCTCGGCAAGTTTCGTCCGCGCAAGAGCCTGATCAGTCGGACTGCCCAATACAATGAGATCTCCCGTAACATCCCATAAATCGGATTCTGTAAGGGTACTAAACGTGCTAGGATCTTCCCAGTAGTTCTTAACAGCATAGATGCGATCCACTACGCCGGTCTCCTCAGGATCGGCCCGGTCTCCTGTGCCAAAAAAGATCATTTCTCCAATCATCGAATCATATCTTTCCGCGACCGCATCCGGAGCGTAAAAGATTTTTCGCTGAACGCCGTCGTCAGTTGATGCTGAAAAAAATTTTCTTCGGCTCCACACACCGTCCCCGGGTTCTTGATAAGTACCGTCATCTTCAAAGGCGAAAATGTTTCCGCTGAGATCTCCGGCATATACACGGTTTGTATATTCATTTCCGTTAGAATCGAATCCTGCGACATCCACAATACTATGGGTCATGTCTGCATAGTATCCGGCATTGATATTCAATTTGCCGATAGTACCGGTTGAGACATCAATGGTATACACCGCCCTCCCAACTTGATCATCCACTTGTCGCTCATCGGACTGTATGTCCAGCGGGTTCGCCGGCAGGGGTTTGTCCTGGTTTTCATCATACCCCCCGGCCATCAGGAAAACCGTTTCCGATCCGCTTGAGGTCTTGATTTTATGGACAGTCGCTTCAGACCAGGATTGGCCGAGGAGCGCTCCGTCGCCGTCCAGGATCCCATCGTTATTTCCGTCTTCATTCTTAAGAAACGTCTGTCCTATTGTGTACTTATAACTCGGCAAATTATATGTGGTGATATCCAGAGCATAATAATTGTATCCCCCCCGGCGCTCTCCGAAAAAGAGAATTTTCTGGTCGTCAGCAGGTGGTTCAGATTGATAAACAACCGGCACACCATCCACAAAGTATTTGTGATTCGTGCTGCCGTCTGAAAATTCCTTTAAACGGGTCAGCAGATCCCCGGGAATATATCCCCACACTTCACTGCCGTCACTGTCTTTAAAACAATGCATGATACCGTCATTGCCTCCGGTAAATATAAAAGACTCATCCAGGGTCCCGTTGTGATCGATGTCATAGTGTATCACCGAAGGTTCCGAGTGGAGGATGTCTCCTAAAATCCATGACCGGCTCCCACCGTGAATGTCATTGATCACACTGTCTTTTTCAGTGGCATTTGACACATCCAGTGTCGTGGCTGTAATCAGGGAGTTTGTGGTTGAAAAGTCGGTAAGAGCTGACCCGATATCGGTATATAAATTACGGGTGGTCTGATCCAGGAGGACGCCACCGATACCGCCCAAAAGCACATCTGCACCGTCCGGCGAATCCGACCAATAAGACCAAGCATTGTCCTTGATCGATCCATTGTCCTGGGTTGCGGGGACCCCGTCGGCATCGACGATGATCCCCTGATCATTCAAGCCGTATTTCTTGAGGTTTCCGGCCCATCTCCCATCCTCCTTGGGCTTGAAAAATCCCACGTAGAGCGAGCTCCCGGCAAAGGTTCGGTTCATTCGACTCACCGGCACCACCGGAGAGACAAACACGGCGCTCACATCGGCGATGTCGGCAATAATCTGCTGAAATGCCGCGGAAAGACCTGAAATACTGTTGGCCGTGAAATAAAGTCCGCCCCCGTTCTGGGCGGTATCCGACAACAGCTGCTGCTCGGTTCGAAAACCGATGGTATAAACAACGACATTCTGTTTTTCAAAAGATTCTCCCGCAGTCCCCAGACTGGAATTCAAATCATTACTATAAAGGTATTTGGCCACATCGTCCAGGTAATCAGAACCATATGAACCATAACTCCCGGGATCGTTGCTGTCCTTGTCATAATCGCCGATGGTGTCCCCATTGATATAGGTGCCTGAGGAAAGTTTAGAACTTTGATCATAGGTCGGTTCGCCGTCGGTCATCAGGATGATATAGTTCTTCTGACAGCGCAACGTCATGGGTGTGATATACTGGTAGCATCCATTTCCGTTATTATCACAATCATAGCTATAAGTTCCGGAACTGCCGTTGAACCAGCTCTTTTTGCCGGCAAAATAAAGACCCGCCTCGGCCAGAGTTTCGGCCAGGGGCGTCCATCCTGACGCCGGCAGATTGTTTACGGTACTAATTAAAGAGGCTTTATCCGTGCCTATTGTTGCAACAAGCCTTCCTCCCTGGTCATTGTTGAACCTCATCAGTCCGAAATTGACATTATTCGTGTTAGTGATGAGATTAGTAATGACCTCTTTGGCCACCTCGGTCCGTGTCTTCAACGTGCCGAGCCCGGATGAATCATAGTTCAGCCAGTTTCCCAGATACAGATCTTTTTTACCGCCGCCGCACGTATAGTTGCGTCCGGAATCCCGGATTTTATCATTAACATGACCGTCGGTTTGCAGAGCCGTCTTTACTGCCGGACAGTTCAAGTCATCGATGTCATCGGCAAACAAATAATAACCTCTCCACGCACTTTGATAAACCGCATTATTGGTACGAGAACCCGAATAGGTGGTACCCGGGGCATAGGGTTCTCCGGTAACATCCTGGGTGCTCATGCTCCCTGACGTGTCGAAAATAATGAGAATGTTCGGGGTCACTGAAATGGATGTGGTTCCATAAATATCGGTGTCATCCGCCCAAAGCCGAGGTGTTAGGATAAATAGCAGTATTATGATAACCCATGCATATCTATTCATGATTGATCCTCCTTCCTTGCTAACAAAGAATGATTGAACATTCTATTTATTATAAAATCTCAGATGAACTCCACATAGTAGGTGCCGTAGAGCCTTACTTATTAAAAACCTTATATGCACCCAGCTGAACCACGGTGCCGCCATCTAATGCTGTCCCGGTGATCCCGTATTTTCGAACTTCAAAATATTTCAAACTGTATCCGGATCCAACCGGCGGGATGCTGATATGTCGCATCAAAGGCAGATCATTGGCAGCATTGGAAAAGGGGGTAAGTGGGGGGAGAAGATTGATAGCGGTACCAGTCAATTCGACACACCGAATCTCGATTTTAAAGTCGTTATTACCGTCATTGTCTATGTCTAAGTAGTTAACATCGGGATTACCATCTCCGTCCAGGTCTGGAGAAACTGCATAAGCTGCAGAATCGGCAAGCAGCAGAAAGGCATCGGTCATCCAGGTGTTGGTGAGTTCAATGGCAACGTGGTCTGCTGATTCGGCCGTATATAAATTGTTAGCCGCCCGGCTGTCGTTTGAGGCGCTCTGCACCCCGATACTGGTCGTGCGGGACACCGCCATCCCCAGCAGGGTCAGTAGAACCAGCATAATCAAAGCTAAAACAATCACCGATCCATTTTCATTTGTCAGCAGCGATATTTTTTTCATGGGAAACCCCCAGTTCATTTTTTTTATTCTATCTTTATATCCATTCAACCTACAATGATTGAGCTCTTATACTCGTACGCTGGAGTATTTTTCCTTTTCCGGTCACCGTCAGCGTGATATCCTTGGCATTCGCCACCAGGATATCTTGAACGACCGTCCATATCACCGTATAACCGGCAGGAGGGTTCGGATCGGTATAAGGTCCTCCAACCACTAGCTGGGGGTCCGTAAATGGCAGGCTCATGAGTTCTTCGTATTTGTCAATGCCTATGGTGGAAAGTTCCGTAAGTCGGTCGCCGGTGGAATTCATCCGGATGGCCGACGTCTGTAAGGCAGCAATTGCCAAGAGGCCCACGGCAAAAATGCTCACAGCAACAAGCACTTCAATAAGGGTGAAGCCGTCTTTTTTTTTCAATGCTTTTTTCGGCGTCTTTGTGTCGATTATATGCGCATTATCCAATCTCATGATATCATCCTATAAGTCTAGATTCCTGCAGTAAATCTTGGTGGTTAAACGTCTTCGGCTCACGTTGTCACCGACAGGGCCAAAACTCCTTTCAATACCGACCTCACCCTGATGCTGGTTCCAGTAGACTCTATTATTTTTTGAACCGTACAACAGCGGATCGTTTGTCCGAGCCACAATCGTGATTTCCACCGATCTTATATCAGCAAGGATGGCAGTTGGCGCCCCGGTGCCGTCCAGATAAACAAAATCAAGCCAATCGATGTTTTGAACCACCACCTGAGTGACTCCTAAGCCACCTAAGCCATTATCAAGACTATTATCAGTTCTTTCCAGATTCGTTCCGTTCAATGCATAAGTGATGTCTTCATTGGGAATATGGGGAACAATAGTGGGATCATTAATTCTTCCATCCGGTTTTGCTGCCGCCGGAGTTCCGACAGGAGGACCCGAGATATCTTCCCAAAAAGTGATGCGATTCTGGCCGGCCAAAGTGATGCCGGAGTTCGTTATAAAAGGCGATTTAAAGGGGTCATTCCCTGCCATCCGGATTTCTCGCTGCATGTAATACATGGCTGCTCTGATATTCTGCTGCATGTCTGCGCCTTCCGTCTGTACCTGATATGACCGATGCTGGGCCAGGAACGTCGAATAGATCGCAGCCAGCGCCAAAAGAGACACTACCATGGCAACCAACAATTCGACCATGGTAAATCCCTGGTTTGAGAATCTCAATAAAGTATGTATTTGTCTGTGCCTCATTTCCATATGGACACCTTTATGATAAGTATGTTCGCCATTGGTTTTCCTTCCAACTTATAATGAGCAAAAGGTATGCCAAGGGTGCAATATTTGTTTATATAGTTGTATTTTCGTTGGATTATGGAATATGGAAGGATTCGAAACAATCGGTTCTCTATCAAATTGATAGAGCATCGGCAGGCGGATCTGTCATTTTGAAAGTAAAGTAGTAAGCACGCCGGTCAAAATATCACACCAGATGGCTTATTTAATTTTTTTGAAATTTCAGGATATTGATTATGGTCACCAGGAAGGGCGTATGGCTTAAAGCTGTCGAATAAGGAATTGATGTTATGGAGCAATGTCTATACTTAAGTCTTAACCCGGTATTTCAACCAACAAATGCGTTCCCTTGCCTGGCTGGGATTCCATGGTAAATTTTCCGCCGAGCTGTATTGCCCGCTCTTGCATAATAAGGAGACCCAATTGAAATTTCCTTTTTGTGATCTTTATTTCCTTGTCTGAGTCGAAGCCAATGCCGTCATCTTCCACACTCAGCGAAATCACTTCGTCTTTCCTTAACAGGCTCACATAAACATTTTTAGCCTTAGCATGTTTAGTGATATTATTTAATGCCTCTTGTACGATGCGGTAAAAGGCAAGCTCCTTTTCCTTATCAAATCGTTTTGGAACATTACGATTGAAAAAATCGATCTTGATGTCCGTACGCTCTATAAATTCATTGAATAGCTCTTGAAGAGAAGGCAGCAGACCCAAAACATCTAATATACCGGGTATTAACCCATGAGAGATATTCTTAATACCCTTTATGGCCTGACCGGCTCTTTTTTCAGCGACCTTTATCATAGCTCCCAACTCGGTATCAGTGGATTTTAATTTGTCATCGATAACTTCAAGGTTTATTTTGAGTGAGGTTAAAATTTGACCAATATTTTCATGAAGCTCCATGGCAATATCATGACGACATTTTTCCACAAGGTCGATCAGCATTTTAGATAATATTTTTTTTTGATTATACTCCTTCAATAATTCTTCTCTGGAAGTCTTTAAAGCTACCTCCGTCTGCTTACGCGTGTTTATTTCCTGATGAAGTTGTTCATTAATTTTCAACAGCTCCAAAGTGCGTTCTTCAACTTTTTTTTCCAGATCGTCATGTGCTCTTCTCAGCGCCGCTTCCGCCTCATGCTTGTAAAGAGCTATCTCAATAGCGCTGTGAAGTTCTCTGTCTTCAAATGGTTTGATGATATACCCAAAGGGTTCTGTTATCTTTGCCCGCTCCAACAATTTGTCATCAGCATAGGCAGTAAGATACACGACCGGAACCCTGTGTTGGGTGCGTATGGTATCTGCGGCTTCAATTCCATCCATTTCGCCCTTAAGAATAATGTCCATTAACACCAGATCAGGCTTATTCTCCTGGACTTTTTTAACGGCTTCCTCACCGGAAGAAACTATTTCAGACACATAATATCCCAGACTCCTCAAACGGCTATCTATATCTAAGGCGACAATACCGTCATCTTCAGCAACCAAAATGTTTGCATTTGCCATGGCTGAATCCTTTTAAATAAACACTCAAGTTTCGCACCCTCAATGTTTAGCAACTCGTAACCCTTGACCCGGGTACGTGTTCAGGGGGTGTACTTTTTCGTGTAACGATATTGGCGCAGCGGCTTCGGCATGTCAAATTCTAGACTTATACTTTGCCCTTTTGAATTTGATATTAAATTGGGTTCCCTTTGTTCTTTTAAGTTCAATCTTGCCTCCAAGCTGATGCTCAGTTAATACCCGTAACAGTTGCAAACCCATTGTATCCGAATTTCTAAAATCCGTGTCTTCTGGGAAACCGATACCGTCATCACTGACTATTAACTCAATCTCATTTTCTGTGGCTGATTGAAGAATAATGTTGATATTGCCCTCTCCCTGCCGGGGAAATGCATGTTTCAGGGAATTGGAAACCAGTTCATTGATAATCAATCCGCACGGAATCGCATTTTCAAGATCAAATAAAATATCCTTAATCTCTATATTAAGCCTGATTTTGTTTGTATCAACACCATGTGACACGAATAATCCATTTAATAAACTCTTTACATGTTCACCAAAGTTGATATTAGCAAAGTCCTTTGTCTGGTAGAGTTTCTCGTGGATAAGAGACATGGATTTGATCCGGGCCTGACTCTCCTTAAACATATCAGCATACTGTTTATCCTTAATTCTGTCAGCCTGAAGTCTAAGCAGGCTGATAATAACTTGCATGTTGCTCTTGACCCGGTGGTGGATTTCTCTTAAAAGCACCTCCTTCTCCTTGAGAGATGCTTTAATCTTATCTTCCGCTTGTTTGCGCTCACTTATATCGGTTATCGCTGTACGGGTTTGAGTGATATTTTCATCTGCATCCTCAATATGGAAGCATTCCAGTCGGGCACTGAATTGTGTTAAATCTTTTTTAACAAGTATCAATTCACAAGTCTGCCTGGTTTTTGTTTCAAAGAGCTTTTTGCGGTGAAAGTAGAAAGTGTCCTGATCGTCATCGGCAATAAACTTAGAAAATAGCTTTCCAATCAAAAAGCTTCTATCCATAGCTAACATTTTAGCGCAGGTGAGGTTGGCTTCAATAATAAGTCCCTTATCCGAAGTTGTAATGTATCCGACAGGAGCAAGGTCATATAAATCCATATATTTATCTCGAGCTGCCTGGAGTTCTAATTGGGCTTGACGCAGTTCCTCATTTTGGTTCTCCAGTTCTAATTGATGAATCCTTAGATCCTCCTCAGTCTGTCTGCGTTCAGCATCTATTTTAGATGTGTAAAGCGCCATCTCAATAGTTGTTTTAACTTCTCTGTCCGCAAAAGGTGTTAAGATGTAACCAAAGGGCAGGGTCGGTTTTGCCCGTTCGAGCATCTCTTCATCCATAAAAGCGGTGATGAATACCACCGGAATGTTAAATCGAGTGCGTATTTGATCGGCAACCTCGATCCCGTCCATCTCGCCGTTGAGCGCAATATCCATCAATACCAGATCCGGCTTATTTTCTTCTACTTTTTGAAGGGTCTTGTCTCCATAAGCCTCTGTACCGACAACCCCGTATCCAAAACTTTTTAAACGGCTTGCTATGTCCATTGCAATGATGCCGTCATCTTCCACGATGAATACTTTTGCTTTTTCCATGGCTTACATCTCTGGTTTATAAACTGCACATGATTATTCAGAGGGCAGTTGTTTTCCCGTAACGTTATTGGCAAACCTGGTCGATCTTTCACGGAATGTGTTCTTTACGAATTCGTTGATAGAAGATTAATTCTATCGTAGGAGAGCTTTTGGTAGAGGAGTTTTCTTGCGACCCGTAATGCTTGTTCCCTCCTGGCTGACCGCTTCATAATATGGTGTATAACAAGGAAATAATCTTCCATCAAGAACTATTTGGCAACAGCTCCTTAAATACACCCATGGGTTAAGCTCCGGAGAATAAGAGGGGTAGATCATAAAGCTATGCTCTATAGCACGGCTCAAAAAAAGTTCCTATAATTTTCCCTCTGCTTGCTTATTCATCAAATTAATAATTATTTTTTCAGCATGATCCATGCGACCGACATTTATTTCTAAAAGTTTTTTAGTGATATTCGGATATTTCTCAATGATTTCCGGGAACTTGTCACCGGGATAGCGCTCTACAATCGACTTGCCCCTTGAGATTATGGTTGAAGATCTCGGCTCACTGGTAATGGCAGCCACTTCTCCAAAATACTCCCCGGGGTTTGTTATTTCAGAGAGTTTCTTACCGTCTTTCACGACAATTAATTCACCTTTGACAAGCTTGAAAAAATCTGTGCCTCTATTGCCTTCCCGAAAAATGACAGCTCTATTTTCATAATATTCCGTTTCAGGATCAGCAAGGTATGCCGGTATGGCTCCTTTGGTCACAGTAGTTACTCTTAAAACCTCATCGATGGAGGTGTCTCCCTGTCGAATTTTTCCCAAACCGGCCTCCCTTAATGTAACCATGCCCTCTATTAAGGCTGTCTTTCTCAGTTGATCTTCTGAAACCGAGGCGCTGATTACCTTTGCAACCCTCTCCGTAACCTCCATTAACTCATATAGGCCAACACGCCCTTTATAGCCGGAGCCTAAGCATTTTTTACAACCCTTTGGTCCGTATATTTTAAGTTGCGATATTTCATCCTGAGAAAATCCCATGTTGATCAATTCCGCCGGGTTAAGGTTTGTAACCAAAACCTTACAATGGGGACAAAGTCTTCTTGCCAAACGTTGAGAAAGGACCATCGTTACTGAAGAAGCCAGTAGATAAGGCGGTATCCCGATATCCACCAGCCGCCCAATAGTAGAAGGACAGTCATTTGTGTGCAGTGTACTGAAAACGAGATGCCCGGTCATAGCCGCTTTGACGGCAATCTCAGCCGTTTCCAGATCCCGGATCTCGCCAACCATAATGATATCGGGGTCCTGGCGCAAGAATGCCCTGAGAGCTGAGGCAAAATTCATTCCGACATCATCTTTGACATTCACCTGATTGATTCCCTTAAAGTTGAACTCAACAGGGTCTTCCACTGTAAGTATTTTGATATCTTCTTTGTTCAGTTTGTTGAGAACCGAGTATAATGTTGTTGTTTTGCCGCTTCCGGTGGGTCCGGTTACAAGCACCATGCCAAAAGGCCGATAAATACAACGTTCAATGGCTTCAAGGGTTTTATCTTCCAACCCCATTTCATGAAGATCTACTTTAAGCGAACCCGGATCAAGAATCCGCATCACAATACTCTCACCCCAAAGCGTGGGCAATGTAGAGACGCGAAAGTCGACGGCCTGTCTTTTTCCCAAGCCCAGTTTGATCCTGCCGTCTTGTGGCACGCGACGTTCGGCAATATTCAGCCCGGCTAAAATCTTAATCCTGGAATTTACGGCATTTTTTATACTGATGGGCAGATTCATGGCCTTAAATAGTAGGCCATCCAATCGATACCTTACCTGTAAAAAATCCTCAAAGGGCTCAATATGGATATCGCTTACCCCCTCGGAGATGGCCTTAACAAGAATGCCATTCACCAGCTTGATAATGGGAGCATCAGTTGATGTGTATTCGTCTGCGCTTCCGCTTGTCCCTTTAAGTTCTACCACTTCCATGTCCCCTACGGCTTCGGAAACCAGGGAACCGAAGTCAGAGACGACTGAAACAGGATTATATTGCTCGCCTGATTCTACTTTGATACAAGAATAACTGTTGTATTCTTCATCACTTATCTTATAGTAGGTCCTGTAGGCCTTAACGATATCCATTTCAGTCGAGACATTAATACTTATGCCTTTTCGAACTTCGTTCTGCAAATCTGAAACAAAAGAGGTATCGGTGGGCTCCGCCATGGAAATTTCAAGGTCTTCGCCTTTGAATCTTATAGGAAACGCCATATATTTTTTGGCTATCTCATAAGGTACTATCTTGAAGACCTCGGGATCCGGTGTGACTTTTGATATCTCAATAACAGGGTAGTTATGTAGACGGCTCAGGACATTTACAATGGTTTCACCATCAATGTATCCGAGCTTAATTAGTATATTGCCCAGCTGGCCCTTATTCTTTTTCTGATAATTCAGTGCATCCTGAAGATGGGTGCCGGTGATATAACCCTCTTTGCATAGAATTTCGCCGATCTTGGCCTTGCCGGCCCCGGATTGATCCATGACGGTGGATTGCAGGTTTGATTTTCTTGAGCCGTCTGATCCGAAAGCTTTTCCATTATTTATTGGTATTGATTTAGCCATTTCTATATTTTAATTAAACCACCTTTTTCAGTTCAATATCCTTCTTATAACAGCTACAAGTTCCTCTGTTGCTACCGGCTTAGCTACATAGTTATATCCCCCTATGTTTGTTATACTGTCATCCCCCACTTCACCTTTAGTTATAAGCGCTGTAATAAATACTATTGGTATTGTATTTGTATCAGTTCCATCAGATAAAATTTGAGCCACCTCGTCACCTGACATTTCAGGCATGTTTAAATCCAGCAGGATTATATCCGGCTTTTCTCCGCGAGCAAATTCAATTCCCTTTTTACCTGAAGTGGTAGTTAATACATCAAATTCTCCTGTAAGCTCCAGATTGCCTTTTAAAAAAAAACAGACATCGTCTTCGTCATCAATTAATAGGACTTTTTTTCGGCCTTCCATGTTACACCTGCCTTTAACGTCTCGGATTTTCTATAACTTATAAAAATACATATAATTTAATTGCAATAACCGTCTGCCGACGCATTGGAACGATGGAGCGAAACAAACTAACTTGCAGCCGGTTGCAATTTTAACGTGAATTTGGTGCCTTTATTTACTTCACTTTCCACTTCAATTTTCCCCTGATGGCGGTCTATGATCAAATGGGCTAAACTGAGTCCAAGACCCGTGCCTTTCTCGGATTCTTTTGTCGTAAAAAAAGGCTCGAATACTTTTGGCAATACATCCGCAGGGATCCCCTTACCGGTGTCTTCAATTTCTACGACCGTCATTTTTTCCCCTATTTGAAAATAATCACTTGTTCTGTACCCGACTTTATCCTCTATATGCATCGCTTCTCGGGTGTCGACTTTAATTCTAAATTCACCGCCATTTGACATCGCGCCGATTCCATTACTTAAAAGATTCATAAATACTTGCTGAAGCATATTTCTATCAGCTTTAACTTCTATTGATTCTTCTTGATAATTTCGCTTAATTATTATTTTTTTCAATTTGATATTATGGTCAATCAATCTTATGGTCTCATCCAGTAATAGGCAAATATCTACCGGTTCAAACTTTAACTCAGATTTTTTTGCAAAATTTAAAAAGTCTGTAATAATTTGATTGGTTCTATTGACGGCCTGCTTTATTTTCTCAAGAGATTTTTCAGGGCTCATGTCTTTGTTGTGTAGCGTTTTGCCGAGAAAATCTACACCCATTATAATAATCTCCAGTGGATTTCTAATTTGATGGGCCAGCCCGGATGCTAATCGGCCTATGGCTGCCATCTTTTCATTTTGTATGAGCTTATCTTGAGTTTCTTTTAGTTTTCTGTTGGTTCCCATCAATTCTTTTAATGTTTCCACGCGCTCGGTTATATCCATTGATATTACGGAAATAGATTTTATTTGGCCAGTATCTGGTTCTTTGACCGGGCTTAGCGTGCGTATAACCCATTTGCCGATTTTTTCATTATAGGCTTCGAACTGTGTCGCACTTCCCGTTTCAAAAACTTTTTTTGCTCTATCAACAAATTCTTTTGTTTCTTCAGAGGAATGGAAATCGCTAAATTTTTTCCCCACAATCTGTTTTTCCGCTATACCATATCCAGATAAAACCTTACTGTTTACCGATAGATACTCACAATCCATGTCAACCATGTACGCGGATTCATATATCGATTCCATTAGGGAACGATATTTTTCCTCAGATACTTTCACACTCCTGGCCTTATCCTTAAGTAACACATCTACAATATAGCCAAAAAAGAGGGCGATAATAATTATAAACGGCAGCCGTAATGAATAAGCGACTCCCATCTCTCCTTTAAGGAACCCCTTTTGAAAAAGGATATATCCATAAATAAATACAAAAATAGTTGTGTTTACCATTAGATACTTTATATTTATGCTCGTGCATGATATGCCCATAATCAGAAAATAAATAAGATAGAAATCAGTGCTGGCATTGCCGGATAAATACATTCCTAAACAAATCATGAGGCTATTGAAAAATATCAAATAATGGAATATTATTCTTTTAATAAAATATCGATTCGGAATATAGAGAATAAAAAGATTGCTTGAGAGATAAAGAACTACGAATAGGTTTGACCAAATTACAAATTTATTCTCTGTTTGTCCGAAGATTACCATATAGGAAATAATAATTGTAACCATCAAATGGATAATAAAAGTTTCTTTTTTTGAATTACCTTCAATTAATATGTTTTTTGGTGATACTTTCAATGTGCCCCTTAAACCCTTTCCTATTGGTTTTTAACAGCTGTTTTATCTCTCTTCTAAGCAGCAAAAGATATGCCAAAGGTGCAATATTTGTTTATTTAGTTGTTTTTGCATTGGATTATGAAATATGGATGGATTCGAAACAATCGATGCTCTATCAAATTGATAGAGCATCGCCAGGCGGATCTGTCATTTTGAAAGTAACGTAGTAAATACGCCGGTCAAAATATCATACCAGATGAATATTTAATATTCACGATGTTGGTATTTTTTCTATTGAACATGTTTTTCAAATTTTGACTCAAAAGCCGAGGTCGTGATAAAACACCCCCCGCCTCCGCCAGAGTCACCGGTGCTTGCACTGACGCCCGTGTAAGTGCTCCCGCTCCCTCCGGATGCTATCCCGCCCGGATCTACGATAACGCCATTGGCCAAACCGTCACTGTCTCCATAGCCACCGTCCTTGAGTTCCAGAGTCACCGATTGTCCGTCATCATTAAAGGTGGTGTGTTCCGAATAGTCATACCAGCCATTGATGGTGTCATATTTATAAAAGACGTCAGATGCAAAAATGCCTCCTGAGAAATAAATTCTGATTGTTGCCGTATCGCCGGGAGTGGTGACACGGAGTCGATAGGCAAAAAGGCCAAAAATGAGTTCTGCCGGTCTGTTAACCGTATCGGAAATGGTATCCGGATTAATCACTTCCAGAGATTCAATCTCTTCTGCAGAACTCGAAACTCTTTCGATTCCAATAGATACCGAACCATCGGATGCTTGAACACATTTGATGATCTGGGGCTGATCGTTGTCCGGAATACCGTCGAGATTAAAATCAACCGTATCATCCACTTCGTCAGCATCAGAAATACCGTTGATATTAATGTCCACAATAAAGCAAGCGGTTGTAAACTCAAAAGCACCGGACCAATTCGAGGCTGCAGAATAGATATCAAAAAATCGGACGCGCACATAGTATTTGTGGTTTGATTTAAGTGCCATATGGGGCACGGAAAACGTTTCCAGATGATTATCACTGGTAATATCGACAACACGTGTGGAAAAATCGCTTTGTTCGCTGATTTGCCACTGACTCTGAATGTGATCGTCATTGTTTGAATCTGAATAAGTGGTCGTGGTGATTTTCAGAGGAATCTCGACATCGCCGGAGTAATTTTCAGGGGACACAATATTTGGCGTATCAGGGGGCAGATTCGATACCGGCACATCGATGATGGTCACGACCTTTGTCGCCGTTTTCGTCACCCCTCCGATGGTGTAACTGGCCTGTATTGTCACCATTGTATCTTCTGTTACTTCTAAGGTAGTAAGAACACCGCTGCTGTTGATGCCGGCATACCCGGAATTTTCGCTCCAGGTGACGTTGCCGGTGACGGTCTGGGTGGTGGCATCACTGAATGTTGCCGCGGCCGTGAAACCAGTGCTATTATTTTCACTGACAAAATCGTTTCCGCAGATGGACAAACTACTGAGCGTCACGGGAACAGTAACATCCGTTATGTTTACCATTTTCGATGCGGTTTTGGTCATTCCGTCGAAGGTGTAGCTGGCCTGTATGGTCACCGGCGTATCTGCTGTAACTTCTGAAGCGGTAAGCACGCCACCACTGTTGATGCTCGCATATGAAGAATCGTCACTCCAAACAGCACTGCTTGAAACTGTCTGAATACTCCCGTTACTGAAGGTGGCTGTGGCCGTGTAACTGGCGCTGCTTTTTTCGTCAACCAAATTATCTCCGATTATGGACAGACTACTGAGGGTCAAAGGTACCGTAACATCCACTATGTTTATCAATTTCGTTGCGGTTTTGGTGATGCCGTCAAAGGTGTAGCTGACCTGTATGGTCACCGGCGTATCTGCTGATACCTCTGAGGTGCTCAGAACACCATTATTGTTGATGTCCGCATTTGAAGAGTTATCGCTCCACGTGGCACTGCTTGAAACTGTCAGCGGACTTCCGTCACTGAAAGTGGCTATGGCCGTGTAACTGGCGCTGCTGTCTTCATTAACCGAACTATCTCCGATAATAAAGAGACTC
>Ga0210085_1000516_pt1 | contig 16199 bp, 18 predicted proteins | sample China_Galinas_PW_5_FD_184866 | JGI IMG/M metagenome (GOLD analysis project Ga0210085, IMG submission 184866) | Wetland microbial communities from San Francisco Bay, California, USA, that impact long-term carbon sequestration - China_Galinas_PWC_D1... | ecosystem: Environmental > Aquatic > Marine... | reverse complement strand
CGACCGCCGCCGGGTGCTCGGCGAAGCGCTTCGCCATCGCCGCCGGCGAGGCGAGGGCCGAGGAGGAGTTGCCGCGCCGCCGCGGCTCGCTCGCCTCCAGCGTCGTCCCCAGGCGGATCGCGACGAAGGCGTCCTGGAGGCGGGCGCGGCCGCGGGCGTGCGAGTGGACGTTGCCGGTCGCCACGCAGGGCACGCCGAGCCGCTCGGCGAGGCCGGCGAGCCAGCGGTTGCGCGCCCGGTCGCGGCGCCAGTAGGGACGTTGGAGCTCGATCCGGAAGCGGTCGCGGCCGAAGGCGTCGCGCAGGCGGCGAGCCAGCGCCGCCGCTCCGGCCGGATCGCCGCGCGCCCAGGTCCCCGCCACCGCGCCGGAGCCGGCGCAACCGGACAGGCACACCAGCCCCGCGGCGCGCGCCTCGAGCTGCTCCAGCGCCACAACCGCCTGCCCCTTCGCACCGCGTGGTTCCTTATTCGCCCTATTCGTCCGCAAGGAACCGCGCGATGGTCTGTCGCGGGTGTGGGAGTGCGCCTCGCTCAGCAGCCGGCAGAGGTTGCAGTAGCCGGCCGCGTCCTCGGCCAACAGCGTCAGATGAAAAGGACCGCGGTCGAGGTTTGAGTCGCTATCCGGTTCAAACCTCGACCGCGGTCGGTGGTTGGTGACGGTCAGCTCGGCACCGGTGATGGCGCGGACGCCGAACCCTTTGCACGCATGGGCGAACTCCATCGAGCCCCAGACCCCGTCGTGGTCGGTGAGGGCGAAGGCCGGGTAGCCGACCTCGGCCGCCGCCGCGGCCAGCTCCATCGGCGTCGAGGCCCCGTCGAGGAAGGAGAAGGCCGAGTGGGCGTGCAGCTCTATGTACGGAACGCTCACCGCAAAGGCCCTCAGGCGCGCTGCCGGTACCAGCGCGCCCCGCCGGCGCGGAAGACGACCGCATCGCTGCCGTCGATCAGGGCGAGCTCGAAGTAATGGCGCCGGATCCGTCGCAGCGTCCACCAGCGGTCCTCGACCAACCACTCCTCGCGCACCGCCACCACCTCGACCCCCGCGACCGCCAGCGGCGCCCCTTCGGAGTCGACCTCAACCGCCACCCGCCGCGGCGCGTAGAGCCGCCTGACCCCCGGCGTCATGAGAACAATGCCTCCCGCTTCGCTCCCGGCGCGAAGAACCAGAGATGCACGCTTGGTCGCTGCGCGCTCACGGCGGCACCGGGTACGGCGTCAGCAGGTCGCGGCGCTCGGGGATGCGGGAGTCGGCGTCTACCGGCAGCACCCTGAGCAGCGACTCGGCGCCCTGGGCGTCGCGCACCTCGCGCAGGGCGGCGCCGAGGCGGTGGCGGCGCGAGTCCTCGCCCGGACGGCTGAGCTCGAGCTGCTCGGCGGCGGGCGGGCCGAGGCCGGCGGCGCGCAGCGAGAGCGAGACGGCGGGGGCCGGCAGCTCCTCCAGCCGCGGCAGGAGCACGGCGCGCAGGGCCCGGCCCGACGCGGTCGGCCGGCCGAGCCCCTGCGCGACGCTCCAGCCGCCGCCGTCGCCGAGGACGGCGCCGAGGCGGAGCCCCAGCAACGTCCGCCCCCGGCGCCGCGGCGCGGCGAGCAGTCGATCGACCAGCAGCTCCAGCCCCCGCTCGAGCCGGCTGCCGGCCGTCCCCTCGGGAAGCTCGATCTCCTCCGTCAGCTCCTCCCAGGCGCCATGGACGCCGAGCACGAGCAGCTCCTCTTCAGCCCTGGCGATCCGCAGCGCCCGCAGCCCCGGCGGCCCGAAGCGGTCGGCGACCTGCGCCGGCGAGAGCCGCGCCAGCTCCCCCAACGTGCCGACCCCCAGCCGTTCCAGCGTCGCGACGAGGCCCGCCGCCTCACGCTCCCCCAGCCCGAGGCGGCCCTGCAACGCCACAACGGGGAGATCGGAGACTAAGGCCGTCATACGAACAGATGTTCGTATATACCGGGTACTAATTCAAGCTACGAAAAGTTCCGCCCGGCCAGCTCGTCCTCGAACTCCGGCAACCGGCCCGCCTCTCCCGCCTGGCCTTCCTGCAGCTCTTCGGCGAGGAGTAGGGCCACGCCGCATATAGGGTTGCGGCCATGGGCCGCCCCGACTCCTGCGCCGAGCTGCTGGCGGGGCATTTCGCGGCGGGGCGGCATCTGGTCGTCGGGCTGGACACCGATCCGGCGCGGATCCCCGCGTCGGTCGCGCCGGGCGCCGCGCCGGGCGAGCGCGTGGTCGCCTTCAACCGCGCGGTCGTTGCGGCGACCGCCGACCTCGCCGCCGCCTACAAGCCCAACTCGGCCTTCTACGAGGCGCTCGGCGCCGAGGGGTTCCGGGCGCTGGAGGAGACGGCCGCGGCGATCCGCGCCGCGGCGCCGGGGGCCGCGACGATCCTCGACGCCAAGCGGGCCGACATCGGCTCGACCAACGCGGGCTACGCCGCCGCCGCCTTCGAGCGGCTGGGCGCCGACGCGATCACCGTCCACCCCTACCTCGGCGGCGAGGCGCTGGCGCCGTTCCTCGAGCGGGCGGAGAAGCTCGTCTTCGTCCTCGCCCGCACCTCCAACCCCGGCGCGGGCGAGCTGCAGGACCTCGTCGCGGACGGACTGCCGATCTACCGCCACGTCGCCCGCGCCGTCGCCCGCGACTGGAACGGCGCCGGCAACTGCGGCCTCGTCGTCGGCGCCACCTACCCGGAGGAGCTGCGGGCCGTGCGCGAGGACGTGCCGGCCGGGATGCCGATCCTGATCCCCGGCGCCGGCGCCCAGGGAGGCGACGTCGGCGCGGTCGTCGCCGCCAACCGCGAGGCGGGCAGCGACGCCTACCTGATCGCCGCCTCCCGCTCGATCATCTACGCCTCCCCCGGCGAGGACTTCGTCGAGGCGGCCCGAGCCGCGGCTCAGGCGCTCGACGCCGAAATCCGCGCCGCAGTGGCCGGCTGACCGCCGGCTACTTCGCTTTGGCGATCTTCGCTGCCTCGGCGCTGCCGAGGTAGGGCGTCAGGGTGAACTCGACCAAGTCGGGGAGCAGCTCCTCGAGCTGCTCGGTCCTGCCGGCGATGATACGGCGGGAGATCAGCGAGACCATGCCGCCGACGAGCGCTTCCTCGGTCGTCGCCGAGAGGCGGTCGAGGACCTCCTTCGGGCGGCCCTCGCGGCCCTCGCGGAAGTAGGGAACGAAGCTCTGGATCGCGGCGTCGTAGCGCTCGACCACGGCCGGGCCGGCGACCAGCGCCTCGACCATGCAGAGGCGCGCCAGGTTCGGCTCCGAGGCGAGGAACTCGAGCATCGCGTCGATCCCCGCCCTGATCGCCAGGGCCCAGTCGTCGGTCTCCTCGAAGGCCGCGTCGACCCGCTCCTGCAGTTCCTTCATCACCGTGTCGTAGGCGGCGACGAAGCACTGGTCCTTGCTTTCGAAGTGCTCGTAGAAGGTGCGGCGAGAGACCGCCGCGGCGCGGGTGATGTGGGCGATCGTGGTGCTCGAGTAGCCGTGCTCGGCGATCGCCTCGGCGATCCCGGCGATCAGCCGCTCGCGCTGGTTATGAGTGACGAACTCGCGGGGCAGTCCGTGCCGTCCGGGGGGCAGCCGCGCCAGCTCCGGCGGGTAGTCCTCGGCCCCGGGCTGCGGCTTCTCCGGCTTGCTGGATTTCTTTCGCGCCACGCCGCGAGCATATCCGTCTGGCGCGGCGGATTCGCGGCCCAGCTCGGACATAGCCGCCTCGATACCCAAATAGGGGAGGACGGCGGCGGACATCAGTTGCGGCAACAGCTCCGGCAGCTCGTCGGCCGCGCCGCGCACCACCCGCGAGTAGATCTGGCCATAGGCGGAGCCGGCCAGCGCCTCGGCGGTGGTGTGGGGCACCGCTTCGGGGTCCTCCATCTCCCGCCGGCCGGCGTCGATCAGCGAGGCGATCACCCGCATGGTCATGTCGCGGCGCGCCCGCGCGGCCGCGCCGGCAGCCAGCACCTCGACCCCGAAATGCGCGCGGCTGGGGTCGCGGCTGAGGCCCTCGATCACCTGGGAGGCGACGGCGCGCAGCCGGTCCCGCCACTCCTCGCGGCTCTCGTAGGCCCGCACCATCGTCTCCAGGCACTCCTCGTTGAGCTCCTGCCAGGCGGAGAGGAAGCAGTCGTACTTGCCGCGGAAATGGCGGTCGAAGGCGGGTCGGTCGAGCCCGGCCCTCTCCAGCACCAGCTCGATCGTCGTTCTCCCGTAGCCACGCTCGGCGGCGACCTCGATTAGCGCGTCAACGATCGCGTCGCGCTCGCCGCCGCCGGTGCGCGTCGGGGTGTCGGTGTCGAGCACTAACGCATCGGGCCCCCGGTCCCCACCCTGGCTAAGGCTTTCCGTCGGAGGGCTTCGCCGGCGCTTCGGCCGCGGTGCGCTTGGCGGCCTCGGGGCCGACGTACGGCGTCAGCGAGAACTCGACCAGCTCGGGGAGGAGCTGCTCGATCTCCTCCACCTGCCCCATCACGATCCGCTGGTAGACGATCCAGAAGACGCCGCCGACGATCGTCTCCTCGAGTGTCCCCGGCAGGGTGTCGCCCTTCGGCGCGACCTTGCGGCCCATGCGGAAGAGCGGCACGAAGGCCTGGATCGAGCGTTCGTAGCGCTCGACGGCGGCCGGGCCGGCGGAGAGCGCCTCGACGACGCAGGTCCGGGCCAGCGCCGGCTCGCTCGCCACGTAGTGGAGGAAGGCTTCGAGGCCGGCGTTGACCCGCTGGGGCCAGGCGTCGACCCTGCTGGCGGCATCAACGACGCGCCGCAGGGCCTCTTTGACCGCGAACTCCGAGGCGGCGAGGAAGCAGTCTTCCTTGGAGGAGAAGTTCTCGTAGAAGGTATTGCGGGCGATCCCGGCGCGGCTGACGATGTCGGCGACGGTCACTGCCCGGTAGCCCTTCTCCACCGTCTCCTCGGCGAGCGCCGCGATTATCCGGGAGCGCTGGTGCCGGGCGATGAACTCGCGCGGCAGCGGGTGCCGGCCCGGGGGCATTCTCGTTGCCTGGGTAACCCGATCAGCCACAAGATTCAAGTTACTCGCCGCGCCAAGAGATTCAAGCTGGACGGATGAGCGACATACCGCTACAGTACCGAGCCCTAGACAAGCTGTTCCCTGGATCACGGAGGAGGGGAAACAATGGGGAAGCAGGCCGCAACCAACGTCCAGGCAGGGGCTACGGGGACCGGCGCGACAGGAGCAGTGGAAGCGCCTCGCCACTCCCCCATGCTCGAACTCGTGGATTCTCCCAAGCGCGAAAGGATCCTCGAGGGAATGCTCCGGGCGGTTGGCGCCGAAGGCTACGACGCGACCTCCGTGCGCACGGTTCTCGACCGCACGGGGCTCTACAGGCAGGCCTTCTACGACGAGTTCGCCGACAAGGACGCCTGCTACCTGGCGGCGCTGGAGATGGGGACCGCGCGGCTGGAAGCGACCGTCGTGCATGCCGCGGCCAGTCAGGAAGACTGGAGGGGTAGGCTGCGCGCCGGCCTCGCGGGGCTGCTCGACGCGCTCGACGCCGAGCCCGACTTCGGCCGCGGGGTGATCGTCGGCGTCCACTCGGCCGGTCCGGAGGCGCTGGCGATACGCGCCAAAGCGATGAAAAGAGCGGCTGAATTCATCGATCTGGCCAGGGCCGAAGTGGAGGAGTCCGAGGAGCCCCCTCAGATCGCTCCGGAGGGGATCGTCGCCGGGATCCACGCGATCGTCCATTCGCGGCTCTCCACCGGGGCAACCGAGGGGTTTCGCCAGCTGCTGCCGGAGTTCATGTATTTCGCCGTGCTGCCCTACTTCGGCGTCGAGGCGGCGAGCGAGGAGATGCGCGCGGCCCGTCTCTAGGGCTTCTGTCTGCGGCGAAGGGTTGGACAGGGAGGCCGCGCTTCCCTACATTGACAGTCGATGGAATCGCCTCAGCTGCCTCGTGCCTATGCGGTGCGCTCCGAGCGCGAGCGGGTGCTGGAGGCGATGGTGAGGATGGCCGCGGCGAAGGGCTATGAGGCGACCACGGTCGCCGACGTGATCGAGTTCGCCGGAGTCGGCCGGAACGCCTTCGACGAGATGTTCGAGGGCAAGGAGGCCTGCTTCCTCGAGGCCTATGACGCTGTCTTCGATGTGCTCGTCGCCCACGTGACCGCGGCCTTCGAAGCGGCGGCCGGCGAGCCCTGGCCGGAGCAGATCGCCGCCGGGCTCGGAGCGCTGGTCGGCCTGCTCTCGACCGAGGCCGACATCGCCCGCCTGGCGATGGTCGAGGTGACCGCGGCCGGCGACGACGCGCGCGAGCGCTACCGCACGATGCTGACCCGCTTCACGCCCTTCCTCGAGGAGGGGCGGCGCTACTCCGGCCAGGGCGAGGAACTGCCCGCCGACACCGCCCGCTTCGCGATCGGCGGCGCCACCTCGATGATCTTCGACGAGGTGCGAGCCGGGCGCGGGCCGGAGCTGAAGCGGATCCTGCCCGACCTCGTCTTCGCCGTGCTGATGCCCTATCTGGGGCCGGAAGCGGCGGAAGACGAGATGCGGCGGGTCACGCGGGAGGGCGGTTAGGGGAAGTGCCCGGGGGCAGGGGCTTCACTTAACTTTTTTGAAGGCGCGGAGTAGGGCTGTCGCCCCGGGCAGTCGACAAAAAAGTACAAGACGTTTCGCCCCTACCCCCGGGCACTTCTCGAAACGTTTGTGGTTGTCCCGCGGGACCCGCCTGCGGGGAGAGAGCTTGGCTCAAACGCCCGTTCCGTGTCGACCCTCCCCGGAGGCGAAGCGGGAAGCTCCTTCGGCGGCGACACGGAGAGTCTCGCGGCCCAGCTTGTGCTCTAGAGCAATGCCGTCTTTCAGCGGCATGCCGAAGCCTTCTATTGCTGCCTGGCGGTCGGCCAGCATGGTTTGCTGAGGGAAGCTGGCGATCTTCTCGGCGAGCTCGAGGGCGCGGTCGAGGTGCTCGCCCTGGTCCACCACCTCATTCACCAGGCCGATCCGTAGTGCCTCCTCGGCGGCGACCGGGCGGCCGGTGAGGATCAGCTCGAGCGCGCGGCCGATGCCGATCGTGCGCGGCAGCCGCTGCGTGCCGCCGTCGACCAGGGGCACGCCCCAGCGACGCTCGAAGAGGCCGAAGGTCGACTGCGGCGTGGCGATCCGCAGGTCGCACCAGAGCGCCAGCTCGACCCCGCCGGCGAGGCACCAGCCGTCGACCGCGGCGATCGCCGGCTTGGCCGGGGTGAGCCGGGTCGGGCCCATCGGCCCGTGCGGGTGGTCGACGTCTAGGTCCATCGCCTTCAGGTCGGCGCCGGCGCAGAAGGCCTCGCCGCCGGCGCCGGTGAGGACGAGCACCCGCGCGCCCTCGTCGGCCTCGAAGTCCGCCAGGCCCTGGCGGAACGCCGCCGCCGCCGCCGCGTCGATCGCGTTGCGTTGCGCCGGCCGGTCGATCGTCAGCAGCGCCGCCGCCCCGACGCGCTCGTAGCGCAGCTCGTCGCTCATCCTCGAGAAGAGTAGGGAGTGGGCGGGCTAGTCGCTGGTCTTCCGGGGTCACCGCACGACGCCCGACTCCCAAAATGCGTCCCGGTACGCGCGTCACGAGGGCAGGCACTCAGTGACGGGAAGGAAACTACGAACAGGCCCAGACAGAAAACAATCTGGGCCGGTCTGCGACGTCGGCGGATGTGCGGCTGGCGCGCGCCGGAGCAAGCAGGGCAAGGACGCAGTCGGCGCCGCGTGGCAGCGCCACGCAAGCCGGCGAGGACGCCGCCATGCGCAGGTCCGCCGCCGCCAGACGTGCGTCCGCCGACTCGCAGCCCGGCCCAACAAGAAAAACGACCGGGGACGGCGCTCAAGCCTGCCCGCGCGTAGCCTTCGCACGTAGAAGCTCTCTGCGCCACCTTCAAAACGGTGTCCCGCTGGCTTCCGCGGGGCCTGTCTTTCCCAGTCGCAGGATCAACTTAGCTCGCCGCCGCGGCGGCGTCTAGGGGCGCTCCGGCGACGTTCCCGCAAAGTCCGCAGAAATAGGGCCGCGCCTCCTCTGCTCCCGCCCAGTCGCGAAGAATCAGATACGGACCCGACTGGGCTCCCGCGTCCGGGGCGGCTTTCTCAATACCCTCATCGGTCATGCATATAGACGAGATCCTCAACGCCAAGCGGCCGGTTTTCTCGGTCGAGCTCTTCCCACCCAAGACCGAGGAGGCGACCGAGCAGCTGTTCGCCACGGCGCGCTCGCTACGCGAGCTCGAGCCCGACTTCGTCTCGGTCACCTACGGCGCCGGCGGCTCGACCCGCGACGGCACGGTCGAGATCACGCGGGCGCTGAAGGAGGACCTGGGGCTGGAGACGATGGCCCACCTGAGCTGCGTCGGCGAGACCACCGAGGGCCTGACCGCGACGCTCGACCGGATCGCGGCGGCGGGGATCGACAACATCTTCGCCCTGCGCGGCGACCCGCCACGCGGCGAGCCGGACTTCGTCCAGCCCGAGGGCGGCCTCGGCAGCGCCGCCGAGCTTGCCGCGTTCATCCGCGACGCCGACCGCTGGGACTTCGACGTCGGCGGCGCCTGCTTCCCCGAGGTGCATCCCGAGGCGCCCGACCTCGACACCGACCTCGACTACCTGAAGAGCAAGGTCGAGTCCGGGGCGTCGTTCCTGATCACGCAGCTCTTCTTCGACAACCAGGTCTACTTCGACTTCGTCGCCGCAGCGCGGGCGAAGGGGGTCGAGGTGCCGATCATCGCCGGCGTGATCCCGGTCGCGAGCTTCGCCCAGACGAAGCGGATCTGCGAGCTCTGCGACGCGACTATCCCGCCACCGCTGGCAGCCGCCTTCGCCGCGGTCGACGGCGACGCCGACGCGGAGTTCGCGCTCGGCGTCGCTTACGCGGCGCAGCAGAGCGCCGAGCTGCTGGCCGCCGGCGCGCCCGGCATCCACTTCTACGCGCTCAACCGGGCGCCGGCGACCCGCGCCGTGCTCAGTGCGCTAAAGACCGGCAGACCATGGGAACGCTGAGCTACCAGGGGTACCGGATCGGCTTCGACGAGTACGGGGAGGGCGAGGCCCGCTCGATCCTCGAGTGGCGAACCCGGCCGAAGCGGCTGAACGAGGAGCTGTCGCGCGTCCTCGACGAGGTCTGGAGCGAGGCGGACGCGCCGGCCCCAGGCAGCAACGGCAAGGGCCGCGGCACGGCCGCTATGGCAGGATAGGAGCGGGATCATGGCCAACCGCCGGGAGGAAGAGAGAGAGCGGCTCCGCCAGGCCAGGCAGGAAAAGGAAACCGGCCAGGTCAAGTCGGACAAACGCAGGCTGTACGCGGTCTACGGCGCTGCGGCCCTGGTCGGCCTGCTGGTCGTCGCCGGGGTCATCGCCGGGGTCGCCTCCTCGGGTGGCGGCGGGGGCGACGGCGCGTCCCACATCAACCAGGCGAGCGGCTCGACCAACGGGGTCGAGCCCGACACCCGCTCGGGACCGGCGCCGACGGAAGTGAAGGTCTCAAACCTCGAGCAGGCGGCGAAGCGGGCGGACTGCGTGCTGAAGCTGAAGCTCAAGGACGAGGGGCACGAACACATCGCGCCGACCGCGCCGACGCCCGAATACGGGACCAACCCGCCGACCTCCGGCAACCACGCCGAATCGCCCTACCAGCAGGCGGACGGCGCCTACAGCGAAATGCCGGGCGAAATCTTCATCGTCCACTCGCTTGAGCACGGCCGGCTGCAGATCCAGTACAGCCCCGATCTGCCGGAAGAAGACCAGCTGGCGCTGAAGGGCCTCTACGAAACGATGTACGGCGGGGCGCTGCTGTTCCCCAACGGCAAGATGGAATATGCGGTGGCGGCGACGGCCTGGACCAAACTGCTCGGCTGCCCCGAATACAAGGGCGAGATCACCCTGGACGCGATCCGCGACTTCGGCAAGGAAGAGTGGGGCAAATACGGCGGCGAGCCGGTTAACGGCTTCAGCATCAAAGGCCCGACCCCGATCCAGCCCCAGTAGTCCTGGCGCGGCGCATTTCTGCGTCCTCGGTCGCTCGCGTGCAGAGCACGCCACGCGACCCCCGCCGCAGGCGGGGTGCGAGCGCGTCAGCGCGAGTTCCTTGAACTGCTTGGCCAGGACTACTGGGAACGGTAGGCGGGGAAAAATCCGTCGGCGGGTTCCCCGACCGAAAGCCTGTCATAGGCGGCGCGGTCGCAGACGATCTCGGAGACGTGCCAGGGCTGCTCGCGGTTGGCGAAGCCGCGCTTGAACTCCTCCAGGGCGTCGCCGCGCGAGAGGCCGCCGCCGAGGTTGAGCGGCAGGCCCTGCTCGGCGGAGAGCTCGGCCAGCGCCGCGACGACGTTCTTCATCGGCGAGTCGCGCAGCTGCGCGTCGGCGCTGCCGCTCAGGTAGTAGTGGAGGAAGCCGTCGCTGCGCACAGTCAGCGAGGCCGCGGCGACCTCGCCACCGGGGGCGTGCGCGATCGCCAGCCAGGCGTGGTCGGATTCGAGGATCCGGTCGAAGTAGGCGGCGGGGAAGAAGTAGCGCTGGGCGGCGCCGGTGCGGTGCATCGTCTGGTGGTAGGCGGCGAGGAAGCCGGCACGCTGCTCCGGCGTCGCCTCGGGCCCGGGGACGACCTCGACCGAGTAGCCCGCGCGGCGGTTCTTGTTGATCCGGTTGCGGTCGCTGCCGCGACTCTTCGCCGGCAGCGCCGGGTCGGCGATCTGGACGACGTTGCGCTCCGCGGCGCTGGCCAGCGGTGGCTCGCCGAGCGTATGACGGATGAAGATCGAGACGAGGCCGGTGGCGGAGAAGTCGACCTCGGCCGGGTCGAGCAGCCCCTCCCCCGGCGTGGTCGAGCTTTGGTTCGGTATGCGGTTCAAACCTCGACCGCGCTCGGAAGATGGGGCTATCCCCGGGTAGCCATAGGGGGAGACCGCGTCGCGGGCGTCGCTGTCTGGAATCCCGCGGACGATCAGCGGCGCTCGCAGGTCGACCCCCTCGCCGGCGATCTTGAGCGTGTGAGTTACCCCATCAGCCTCGAGGAACTCAGCAGAACGAAAGAACTCGCTGTTTGCCGCCCCGGCGCCGCCGTCTGAAATGAGTTCCGCCAGCAAGGTTCTCTAAGCGTCACGACGAGAATTAGCGTGAGACCGGGGAGGTCGATGACCAAGCGGGACGGACACGAGACGGTTTCCGCGTAGCAGCGCTATGCGGAACACCGGGGAGGGGCCGTATCCGCGCAGCGTCATTCGGCCTCGTCCGGGCCGCGATCATTCTCGTCGGGGCGCTTGAACTCCTCGGGTAACACTCCCCAGACCTCGCAGTCGTCCATGCCGTCGGGCCGCTTCAGGTGACCGCGCATCGTCCCCTCGTGCTTCCAACCCAGTCCCGTCACGGTCTTCTTGGCGATCTCGTTGCGCGCCGGAATGCGACCGTAGACGCGGTGGGCGCCGAACTCGTCGAAGGCCCTGGCGATCGTCAGCGCCTCGGCGCGGCGGCCGACTCCCTTGCCGCGCACGTCGTCGCCGATCAGCGCCCCGAGCTCCGGGGCGGTCTGGCGGAAGAGGCCATAGAGCGCGGTGAAGCCGACGGGCTCGTCGTAGCCCTCGACGACGATCGCGTACTTGCGGTCCTCGCCCGAGTCGTCGATCGCCCGCCCGACCCAGGCTTCGGCTTGCTCGAGCGAGAAACCGTCGCGCTGCTCCATCAGCGTCTTCGTCGCCTCTGGGTTGTTGAACCAGCGCCACACCGCCGCGGCATCGCCGGGCTCGAAGGCGCGCAGGCTGACCTCGGGTCGGTCGGGCACACCCCAACCCTAATTCCCCGAGCGCGGTAGAGCTTTGCTCCGCTATGCGGTCCAAACCTCGACCGCGGAGGGTCAATCCGGGGCGAGGCCGTGGCCCGTCACGAGCAGCCAGGCGGTCTTGGCGAGGATGCGCGCGTCGAGGGCGAAGCTGCGCCGTTCCACATACTCGACGTCGAGCTCGATCCGCTCCTCCCAGGGGATGCCGGCGCGGCCCCGCACCTGCGCCCAGCCGGTGAGCCCCGGGCGCACCTCGTGGCGGCGGTGTTGGAAGGGCGTGTAGTCCTTGACCTGCGCCGGGATCGTCGGACGAGGGCCGACGATCGCCATCTCGCCGCGCAGGACGTTGACCAGGTTGGGGATCTCGTCGAGCGAGGTGCGGCGCAGGAGGCGGCCGGCGGCGGTGACGCGCGGGTCCTCCCGAGCGACGACCCTGCCGACGCCGACCGGGTCGGAGCCGAGCTCCATCGTCCGCAGCTTCAGCAGCTCGAACTCGCGGCCGCCGAGGCCGACCCGCGTCTGACGGTAGATCACGGCCCCGCGGCTGCCGAGCTTGATCGCAATCGCGGCCACCAGGAGGACGGGCGAGAGAACGACGAGCGCCAACACGGCGATCAGGATGTCGAGGGCGCGCGGCATCAGCGCGTGCCCTCCGCCTTATCCCAGGCGCCGGGAGCACCGTGGCGGGCCCGATCCCACAGCCCGAGCGCGATCGAGGCGGTGGTCGAGACGTAGTAGCGGGCGAAGCGCAGCGGCGGCAGCGCCCGGCTCAGCAGCGCGGCGGCGAGCAGCGCGACCTGGGCGGCCATCGTGACGACGTAGACCCAACCCTGGCCGAGCAGGGCGACGTTCGCGGCGAGGACGACCAGGTGCAGGAAGGGGCTCGCGTAGCGCAGCAGCCGGTGCGAGGCGAGCTCGAACGCGTACAGCGGCGGGTAGCCGCCTGGGCGCAGCATGCCTTCGCCGACGACGATGTCCCAGAGGCCGACCATCATCCGCCGCTTGCGCGCCAGCTCGCCCTCCAGCGTCGGCACCATCTTCTCCTCGGCGCCGGCCCAGGGGACGTAAAGCGAGCGCCTGCCGCGCTTGGCGAGCAGGAAGGGCAGCGAGAGGTCGTGGCTGCCGGCCGGCGGCAGAGGGATGTAGTCGGCGCGGCGCACGGCGTAGATCGCGCCGTTGCCGGCGGTCACTCCGGCGAGGCCCGACTCCATCTCGCGCACCGCCATCTCGTAGCGCCAGTAGGAGCCCTCGAGGTTGCCGCCGCCCGGGTCGAGGAAGCGGACCTGGCCGCAGGCGTAGCCGACCGCGGGGTCGGCGAACGGCTCGACCAGGTGACGCAGGGCGTCGGGCGCCCAGACGCTGTTGGCGTCGGAGAAGGCGAGGACCTCACCCGAGGCGCGCTCGGCGGCGGCGTTCTGGGCGGCGACCTTGCCGCCGCGCGGCAGCTCGAGGACGAGGTCGGCACCGGCGGCGCGCGCCCGCTCGACCGTCGCGTCGGTCGAGCCGTCGGAGGCGACGATCAGCTCGAGCCGCTCGCGCGGGTAGTCGAGCGCCAGCGCGTTGGCGACCTTGGCCGCGATCACCTCCTGCTCGTCGAACGCCGCGACGATCAGCGAGACCCGCGGCGGCTCGTCCCAGGTGCCGGGGCTGAGGGTCGGGCGGCGGCGCGTGGCGACGAGGGTGCGCAAGACCAGCGGGTAGCCGAGGTGCGTGTAGAGGATCGCGGCGGCGCAGGCCCAGAAGACAATTGCCACGGCAATCACCGGCGGGCCTCCAGCAGCTCTTCGTAGAGCGAGAGGGTCTGGCGGGCGGCCTCGTCCCAGGAGTAGGCGCTGGAGGCTGCTTGCGCCGCCGCTTCACCGAGTTGCCTGCGTGCGGTCTCGCTCCCGATGAGCTCCGCGAGGGCTCCCCCGAGGGCATCTGGATCCCCTGGCGGAACGAGCTGCGCGGCGCCCTGGTCGGCCACCTCTGGAAATCCACCGACTGCGGTCAGGACGAGTGGCTTCCCGAATGCGAGGGCCGCGTACAGCACTCCGCTGTGCTCCACGTCCCGGTAGGGAAGCACCACGATGTCAGCGCGGCGCATGATTGCCGGGATCTCGTCGTCCTCGACGAAGCGGGTGAGAAAGCGCACGCGGCCGGGCGCCTCGGCGGCGAGCTGGCGCAGCGGGGTCATGTCCATGCGGGGATTGCCCGCGATCCAGAGCTCTGCTCCTTTGACCCGGCGGAAGGCCTCGAGCAGCGTGTCGACTCCCTTGTACGGGCGGAGCAGGCCGAAGAAGAGGACCACCGGCCCCTCGGCGCCCGCCAGCTCGGGCGGCAGCGGCTTCTCCTCGGGCAGACGGGTGAGGTAGTCGAAGACGCCGTGGTGGATAACGCGAACCCGCTCGCCGGGCAGGCCGACGACCTCGCGCAGGCGCCGCGCGCCGTGCTCGGAATGGGCGACGACCGCGTCCATCGCGCCAAACGCGCGGCGGGCGCTCGCGAGCTGCCGGCGACTCGGCCGCGGCGGCAGCACGTAGTGCGCGGTCATCACACGCGGTCGCAGCCGCGGCAGCAGGCTCGCGTCGAGCGCCAGCGCGGTCAGCCACTGGTAGTGGACGACGTCGGCGTCGAGCGCGCGGCGCAGCCGCAGCATGTCCGGGACGTGCTCGGCGAGCTTGAAGGCGCGGCGCGCGGGCGCGTCGAGCCCGCGGGCGGCGCTGCGGCGGTAGAAGCACTCGCGCGCCCGGTATCCCTCGGCCTTGGGCACCGGTCCGTAGAGGAAGCGGCTGGTCAGCAGCTCGACCTCGGCCCCGGCACGGGCGAGCGCCGCGGCGAGGGCGCGGTCGTAGGGCGGCGTGAAGGCCGAGGGGTCGACCAGCTGCACACGCATAGCGGGCGATTATCGTGGCCTGCGTGCCGCCCGCGCTCTCCTACTGCGTCGTGAACACGAACGGCCGCGAGGACCTGCTCGCCTGCCTCGAGGCGATCGAGCGCACCCACCCGGTCGGGGTCGAGCGCGAGGTGCTCGTGCTCGACAACGCCTCCACCGACGGCTCGGCCGAGGCGGTGCGGGCGCGCGGCGGCGGCGAGCGGCTGATCGCGCTGGAGCGGCGCGAGGGCAAGGCCGCGAACGACTCGCGGCTGATGCGCGAGGCCAGCGGCCGCTACTGCCTGCTGCTCAACGAGGACTCCGAGTTGCAGGCGGGCGCGACCGAGGCGCTGATCGCGGCGCTCGACGTGGACCCGCGCGCGGGCGCGGCCGGCGCCCAGCTGCTCGACCCCGTTGGCCGGCCGACGCCCTGCGCCTGGCGCTTCCCCGGCGTCGGCACGGCGCTCGCCGGCGCCGTCTTCCTGCACCGGCTGCTCACAGTGCAGAGCAAGGGCGAGGGGGCGCGGCCGGTCGACTGGGCGCAGTCGAGCGCGCTGATCGTGCGGCGCGAGGCGGCGCAACAGGTCGGCTACCTCGACCCCGAGTTCTTCGTCTACTACGACGAGTGCGACTTCTGCAAGCGCCTCGCCGAGGCCGGCTGGCGCACCCTATTCGTCCCCGCCGCCCGCGCGTTCCACCACGACCAGCTCTCCACCGACCTGGCGGCCGGCCTCCCTCGCATAGTCGAATTCCACCGCAACCGCGACCTCTACATGCGCAAGCATGGTGGGGGGGCAGCGGCTTTTGCGGTGCGCGTGTTGACCGCCTGGTCGTACCTCGTACGGGCCGGCGCGGCGATCTTCACGCGGGGTCGTTCAGCCCGAGTGATGTGGGCGCATGCACGGCAGGCTCTATTTCCCGCGAAGGGCGAAAGCCTTAGGGACCGGGCGACGCGAGGAGGGCATCCCGGTAGGGGTTCCACTTAACCTTTTTGAAGGTTCGGGGTTGGGCTGGCGCCCGAGGCAGTCGACAAAAAGGTACAAGACGTTTCACCCCTACCGGGATGCCCTCTTACAGGCGGGAGTCCTCATCCAGCAGCTCAGCCTCAAACGACTCGGGGATGACGCCGTCCACCGCCGCGGGACGAGTGGCGGCTGAACGAAGGTCCACGGCGAGTTTGCCGGGATGGCGTAGGCGGGAAAGCCAGCCGCGCTCCTCGTCGGTGAAGAAGCCGCTGAGGAGGAGGAGAGCTGGGTACAGCAGCCACAGGGCCATGCGGGGCAGGAAGCCGGCGGCGCCGCTGGTCGGGAGGAGGAGTTCGCCGAGCAGGACGAGGCCGGTCGCGGTGAGCACGATGCGGCCGAGGCCTTCACCGGGAAACTCGCCGAGGCCTACCTGATGGCAGCAGCCGCCGGAGCCACGATGTGGGCGGAGCTCTCCGGCGACGAGCCGAGGGCCAGGATCACATCCCCGCGAACGACGTCGTCGCCTTCGCCGGGGACGATCTTCTCCATGGTTCCGATTGCCCAGATCGGCTTCGCCACCACGTTGCTCGAACTCGCCGCCACCTCGATCGGCGAGGGGATCGTGGCCGGGGGGTTCGCTGCGGCCGCCGCCG
>Ga0210085_1000514_pt1 | contig 16208 bp, 17 predicted proteins | sample China_Galinas_PW_5_FD_184866 | JGI IMG/M metagenome (GOLD analysis project Ga0210085, IMG submission 184866) | Wetland microbial communities from San Francisco Bay, California, USA, that impact long-term carbon sequestration - China_Galinas_PWC_D1... | ecosystem: Environmental > Aquatic > Marine... | reverse complement strand
AGCCACCACGAATGTAAACTATATCCTGAATGTTCCATTCAAGTCCACCCTGAAAATCAAAACTAACAGGACCAATATTAAATTCAGAAGCAAATTGTCTGTTTTCAAATCTTATATCAGTACCAATAGATGGCATAATATATCCGCCAAGTATTCCAGTAAACTTATATGCAGAACCAATTTTTAGTGTTGGTGCTATTAGTTCATTTGTTCCTGTACTCCATGCAACGAAAGTAGTAGTTGCATCCTGAAGGTTTGCACCTACTGTTAGATTTTCCATTGGTATCCAATAGGCACCAAAGTCAAATCCAATACCGGTTGCATTGTATTCTGCAATATCTCTTAATATAACTTTAAAATTTGCACCCCAGTAAAAATCTTTCCATTGTCTTTTTGCAAATGTAAAATATATCGCCCAATCTTGTGCTGTAAACTCTGTTATTTTAGAATAATCTAATCTTGCATATACGTTATTAATATCCTGAATTGGTTCACCTGTTTGTCCATCAATTAAAGCATTTCTTGTATCCGGAATTCCATCAACTGCAAGCCGCATAACACTTAAACCAAAACTCATATCGTTCTGAAATGGAATACCAACAGCACCGTAATCATAGTTTACAAGATTGCCGAATTGTTCGGAATGCATTAATGCAATTTCAGGATAGTTTATATTTGCCAATCCGGCTGGATTGTAGTAACCGGCAGTTACATCATTGGCAACACCGGTAAAAGCTCCTCCCATTCCTAATGGTCGGGCTCCAACACCAATTGCCATAAACTCACCGGCATATTTACCCCAGACAGTTTGTGCATTAACCGAAGGAATTGTAACCAGGAAGGAAAGGGTGATGAAGACCAATTTTTTCAGCATATAAGAAACTCCCGAATGCATTAATTGTTTAAAAGCTGGCAAAAAGATGGTTAATGAAAATCTCAAAGTCAAGGCTATTTTTCTGCGATGGGGGGAAATAAATGCCCCATATTAGATTACCTACTTTGATTTACCCTGGTTGGCAACTGCAGCAGCAGCTTTTTTAATTTCTTCCTGATCCCCTAGGTAATAGCTTTTAATTGATTTCAGATTGTCATCTAATTCATAAACCAAAGGAACACCTGTGGGAATGTTTAATCCAACAATTTCATCTTCAGGAATATTATCGAGATATTTCACAAGGGCTCGTAGGCTATTTCCGTGCGCTGCAATTAACACTTTCTTTCCTTGCTTAACTGAGGGAGCAATTGTGTTTTCCCAGTAAGGGACAAAACGTGCAACTGTATCTTTTAAACATTCTGTTAGCGGTAATTCTTTTTCGGATAATTCTTTATAGCGTAGGTCGTTTCCGGGATATCTTTCATCAGTTTTTTCTAATGCAGGTGGCTGGGTATCATAACTTCTTCTCCAGATAAGAACCTGTTCATCTCCGTATTTTTTTGCAGTTTCTGCTTTATTTAATCCCTGCAATGCACCGTAATGTCTTTCATTCAATCTCCAGTTTCTGATAACAGGTATCCAGATTAGGTCCATTTCATCCATTGTAATCCAGAGAGTTCTGATTGCTCTTTTTAAAACAGAAGTGTAAGCAATATCAAAAGTGTATTTATCTTTCTTAAGTGTTTGTCCTGCGCTGTGCGCTTCTTTAATTCCTTTTTCGGAAAGATCAACATCTGTCCAGCCGGTAAAACGGTTTTCTTTGTTCCAGATGCTTTCACCGTGTCTGAGTAATACTACTTTATGCATTCTATCTCCTTTTAAATTTCATTGGAAAATAAATTGACTGTTTAAAAATAAGAAGAGTTGTTTAGAAAATGTAGGGATTCAATATATTGAATCCCTACAGAGTTGAATATTGTTTACAATTATCAGGATTTAATTTTTAGATAGGTAAATCCCACTATCCCCGAAAGAAGTGAGCCGGTTAAAACCCCTATCTTTGAGAGATCAAGTAAAGCAGGATCATTGAATGCTAATCCTGCGATAAAAAGTGACATTGTAAATCCAATGCCTGCAAGTATTCCTGCACCATAAAGATTTTTCCAGTTTACTCCTTCTGGAAGTGTAGCTAGCTTCATTTTTACAGCAACATAAGAGAAAGCAAAAATGCCCAATTGCTTTCCGATAAATAGTCCTACTATTATTCCAAGACTGATCGGACTGAACAATGCTCCAAGAATATCCAAACCTGCGAGTGTAACTCCTGCATTAGCTAAAGCAAAAACAGGGATAATAAAAAATGCTACATAAGGATGAAGTCCGTGCTCGAATCTCTGTAAAGGAGTTAAAACTTTTTCACAGCTTTCTTCGATTGCCATTACATCAGTCTGTCTTTCCTGACTGCTTAAAACATTGTCACGATGGTCACCTGCAGAATCAAATTTGTTGATCAGTTCTTTAATTTTTACAGAAAACTTTTCTGTATTATATCTTGAAGAAGCAGGAATAGTAAACGCAAGTAATACTCCTGCTATTGTTGCGTGCACACCTGATTTTAGAAACGCCAGCCAGAGTATAATTCCAAGTATTGTATATGGAATTAAACTTTTCGTTCCAAGTTTATTTAGTACAGCTAAAAAAACCAAAACAACTGCGGCAATAATTAATGCAGTTACAGAAATTTCAGCAGTATAAAATATTGCAATGACCATTACTGCACCAATATCATCTGCTATTGCCAGAGCCAAAACAAAAATCTTTAATGTTAGTGGAATACGAGGACCAAGTAATGCCATTATTCCAACAACAAAAGCAATATCGGTAGCCATTGGAATTCCCCAGCCATCTGCACCACCTCCGCCGGAATTAAAAACTACATAAAAAAGTGCTGGTACAACCATTCCACCAATGGCACCAGCGATTGGTAGTGATGCTTTTTGCATTGAAGAAAGTTCACCAACCAGTAATTCACGTTTTATTTCAAGACCTACTGTAAAAAAGAATATTGCCATCAAACCATCGTTTATCCAGTGATGAATTGTGTAGTCAAGATTAAGAAGGTTACCAAGATTAATAACTAAATGTGCGTGCCAAAGATCATGATAGGAATGAAACCATGGTGAGTTTGCCCAGGCTAGTGCAATGACAGTACAAATAATTAATAAAATACCACCACTGGCTTCCTGATGAAGAAATTCATTAATTGGTTTTAATAATACTTCAATTCGATTTTTTTTTCTTTCCATTATTTCCCGTAATTATTTTAGATTGTTTTTACTAAGATATTAAAGTTTTTGACTTACACTTTTTACTTTTTCCTCCATTGATTGATTTTTATCTGTTCTTGTACCTAATCTAATGGTAGTTGAAATTCTTGGTGCTCCCATTTGATGAACAACTTCGTGACATTTTTTTACGGCAGCCATTACTTCATCCCATTCACCCTCGATGTTGGTCCCATACATATGCATTTCATGATTCAATCCAGCTTCCTTTAAAACACGCTGACAGGCAGCAATATATTCAGAAACTGAAACACCTACTCCAATCGGGACGACACACAGATCTAATAATACTTTCATCGATCTTCCTCAATTCTTTTCTAATAAAGTTTTAAGATTTCTTAATTGCCTTGCCCAGTAACTTTTCATTTTTTCTGCTTCCTTTGATGAATCGATTTTACTATGCTGAACAACCAGCTGAGTCTTATTTATATCCTTCATATACAATTGAAACTCAATGATTGTTTTTTTATCAATCCACTTTCCCCGGATAGATTTATCCTTTGCTGATTTTGTAATTGTTATTCCCGGATCAGCCAGCCATTTGACTCTTTTAATGGGAGAATTTATTGAATTAAAAATCTTAGTTACAGACTGCGGCAAAGTAGTACTTTTGCTAATTTGAAATCCTTCCGGTTTCTGGTGTTTTTTTCTTCCCTTAACTTCCTGCTCATACTGTACCGTTACCATCTGCGACCACCATCCTGATAATCCATACTTACTATACAACAACTTAGCTATATCTTTATGTTCCATTTTCTTTGCACCAGCTTTATTTAAAATTGCAAACCATCTCTTCCAGGTTCTACCGGTACTTTTTTGTACGGCGTTATCATTAATATTTTTTGCCAAGATAAATTTTCCCTGATTTTTTATTTCAAATTAATGATAGTTCTTTTAGAATTACAATACCGGCAGCCATTGTGAAAACAGAAGCGATAGTGCTTATTAGAACAATATTTCCTGCGAGCTTACTGTTTGCACCCATGGCTTCTGCCATAATAAAACTAACAATTGCAGTGGGGCAAGCAAATAGTATAAACATAATCCCAAGATCTAATCCCCTGTAACCAAAATAGTAGCTTCCTAAAGTCAGAAAAAAAGGGACGAGTATTAATTTGATTGCTGATGATGTGAAAGCTAATCCTGATGCTTTCCTGATATTCTGAAGATTTAGTGATCCGCCAATTCCAATTAATGCCAGCGGCAATGCTAATTCTGAGAGAAATCCAGCTGTTAAATTTAAAACAGATGGAATTTTTAATTGAAAGTATGAAAAAGGCAAACCGAGTATTACAGCAACTATTAAGGGATTAAGTATAATTTCAACTAACGTGTTCTTAAGATTCAACTTTCTTTCCTTTCGGAAAGGAACAGTTAAAACAATTACAGCGAGTACATTATACAATGGTAAAATAAATGCGAGAACTATTGCAGCTTTACCAAGTGCATAACTTCCGAAAAGCTTTGAGATGATAGCAAATCCTACGATAGCAAAGTTGCTTCTGAAAGCACCTTGAACAAATACACTCTGATTTTTGGCCTCCTTAATAAATGGAATTGTAAGGGCCCAGATAGTCGAAAAACTTAATATAGTTGCAATATAAATGTAAATAATTTGCTTTAAGTCTATTGCAGTACTCAAATCAATTTCAGCAATGTTTATAAATACTAAAGCAGGTAATGAAACGTTAAATACAAATTTGGACGTAACATCCACAAAATTTTCGTTTATCACGTTTATCTTTTTTACAAAGTAACCAAGTGCGACAAGTAGAAAAACAGGAGCGATAACATTTCCAGTGAAGATAATGTTATCAATCATTTAACTGCAATCCCTTCATACATATAACCAACAATTTTTGGATCTCTTTTCATATAGAAGTTCTTCAATTCGATAATATTAAAACCAGCATTACTAATTAATAATTTAATATCTCTATTTAGATTGCATCCTCCAGCCCAAATTTTCTGAATTGGATTTAATCTATGCTGCCACTTTTGAGTTTTGGGATTATCTGCCAGGCCGTGTTCAAGAAAATAGTACTTACCACCAGGTTTTAATACACGGAAAATTTCACTAAGTGATGAAGTGACATTTTTAATGCTGCATAATGTGTATGTACTAATTGCCGCATTAATACTATTATCATGGAAGGGAAGAGTTTCTCCACTCCGATGTAACAGCTCAATTTCTATTTTACCATTACTGGATTTCTTATCAAACTGTTTTAACATTCCACCATTAACATCGACTCCAATTATCTTTTTAACATTCTCAGGGTAGAATTTGATATTTATACCAGTCCCAAATCCAATTTCAAGAATTTCATCTTCTGTTATTTTACCAAGAATACTTTTACGCCCCTCATTAATTTTGGACGAGTCCATCGAAGTATCATAAAATAAAGGAATGATTACATCTGTATAAAACCCCATCAGTTTAATCCCTCAATCGTCTCTTTAAACTTTGATGGGACAGATGCTGTTTTTCTTTGTTTATAATCGAAGAAAACAATACCGGTTTTCGCAATTGCAACTTCTTTATTTGACGTCTTATTAGTTAATCTGTAAACAATATCACATCCAATTCCTGTGAAATCATTAACTGCTATTTCCACAAAGAGTTCATCACCATAAAAACCTTCCGATTTATATTGAATGGCTGAATCAATCATTATTATGCCAACACCTTCAACATCAGACTCAGAATAGCTAAGATGATTTAAAAATCTTACCCTTGCTTCGTGAATAATTGAAAGCAGGGAATCATTCCCAAGATGACCGCCATAGTTGATGTCAGTTATACGGATTGCAATTTCAGTTTTGAAGATGAATTTATCTGGTGTCTCTATTTTTATTCTTGCCATTAGCTTAAATGAAATTTAGTTTGAATATTTAATGCTGTATAAATTGATCTTTTCGTGTCTTCCTTTCAGTTCTATTTCGCCAATCAGTTCTTTGCTAAAACCATTTAAATCAATCGGTAATTCTTTTTCTAAATATTCAGAGATAATCATCTTTTTATTTAGCGGGGTGCATTGTTTTTCAATTCTTGCTGCAACATTCAATACGTCTCCATGATACGCTATTTCTCTTTTAATATCACCAATCTCAGCTACTGTAACCTCTCCAGAATCTAATCCACTTTTAAAGAATGGTAGCAAGCCAAAGTTTTTTATATAATAGTCTTTATTCGACTGCAATTTGTTATAGAAAGAAAAGTAGGCTTTAATGCAATTCAAATTATTTAATCCGTTTTTAATATCCCAGGTTAATACAACTTCATCTCCCACGTATTGATATATTGATGCTTTGTACTTTATAACGATTTCAGTTAAATCATGAAAACAGTTTTGCATTAGTTCACTGTATTTTTGATGACCAAGGCTTTCAGCAATTGCTGTAGAACTTTTCAAATCCATAAACATAAAAATACGTTTCTCGACTTTAGGTATAGAGTATTTACCAAATATTAGCTTCTTTAAATTTCCGGGGCCAAATTTTCTACTAACCTGTTGAATGAAATTCATAAATAAAATTGCAAAACCCACATAAGCAATGATAGAAATTATATAAAGCGGTGTGAAGTAAGTTGAAGTCTTAAGCCATTGCTTTTCAGTGAATAAATCAAAAATGTCATAAATCAGGTAAATGATAATTCCGGCGATCACGAAAGCAAGCAAGTAAAGGAAACTTCTTAATGCGATAATGGCACCAAAAGACTTCTTCCGCATTTTTGAGGAGTCGGTTAAAGAATTTATAACTGCAAATAATGTCCCAAAAACTATGGCTGTCAAAAATATTTCAAGATGAATATAACCTGAATCTATATAATTCGTAAGAGCATTTTTTTGAAGTAAATGTCTTAATCCCCAGTATGAAATAAATATGAAAAAATATAATAATACAATCCAACCAATTATTATAAAAAGCCAGTCTTTGAATACTATTCTTAATTTTCTGTTCATAAAGTTTATATGGAAGTACCTAAAATTAAAAATTATTTACGATAGATTGGTGATTTAAACCCTTTTATGACTTGAGTTGTCTAATCGATTAGTTTAATTTATCTGTATAAAAATCGGGAGTTATTATGAAAATACTAAAAACGCTTAGCCTAACCTCAATTGTTTTGATTCTCTTCTTCACCGGATGTCAATCAGATCCGAATTCACCAGACGAAAATAGTTTTTTAACTGATCAACCAGCTTTTAAGACTGTTGATAATGATCTTGCTTTAATGAAAGCAGGTGGCATGCCGCTGGATAGTGCAGCCGGTGTTTTTTCAATTGGATGGAACGAAATCTTCAGACCATTTATGGACACCTCAAGAATTAAAGGAATGGCGTTCGCGGTTGGATTTGGTGAAAGACCAACCGATCTTCCTCATTTCAGAAAATTTGGGTTGGATATGGGAGACATAACAATAAATTATTCTGGTAATCAGGTTGAAATGTATAAACACGTTCATGACAGACGTGGAGTAGCCTACAGTTTATTTGAAAGACCTTTTGGTCATTGCGACTCTGAAAATATGCTTGAGTTCATTCCAAATACTGACTACCAATTTGAGGTAACAGGTTCAGAATATTTTGCTCCTGTTACAATTACAGTTACTTCTCCCTCAGCATTGATGGATATTACCAATCCTGCATTTGGAGAATTCATTGATCCTACCCAAGACCTAATAATTAATTGGGAAGGCGGGAACACAGGTAAAGTTGGTGTAAGATTGATGCCAGCGATGAGACCGAGAAGAGGACCAGGAGGAATGCATGGAGGTCCGGGACACGAACCAATACCACCCATGGATAGAGTAATATTCGTTATTCTCGAAGAGAATACCGGAACATATACATTCACTGCTCAGCAAATTCAAAGATTACTTAACGGAATTGATTCAAATGGTTTAAGAGCAGAAGTCTCACAGATGGATTTTGTTGATGTCGAACATCCGAATGGAACTCTACACACTGCTATGAGAAATGGCAACAGTGTTATGTTGAGAATTCAGCAATAAAAATTAAAATATTTATTTAGAAGCCGCTCTTTGTAGCGGCTTTTTTTTGAATAAAAGCAACTTGAGTTTGTTTGTCTTCTATCTGGAGGAATATTATAAAAAAATAACACTAAATTTAATAAGATAAATTATTTAGAATTAACCGGGATAAAATATTTTTACATTTAAATACAAGCCAAGTATGAAAAAGTTTTACATTGTTTTAATACTGATGACATTTTTATTGAATGTATCATTTATTTCAGCTCAGGATGAAGAAGATTCAAATATTCCCGTATGGGAATTCAGCGCAGAACTTGATTTTACTTTTGATGATCCGTTCATAGTCGGTCCTGTTGCGACCGCTGACTATAAAAATCTGCATCTAGAAGCCAGATATAATTATGAGGGCAAAAATACTGGTTCAGGCTGGATTGGCTATAATTTTAGCGGTGGTAGAGAATTTGAATATTTAGTTACTCCAATTATTGGAGGATTGGTTGGTGGGTTGGATGGTATTGGAATAGGACTCGAATTTAATTTCAATTATAAGAACTTTGAAATTGACCATGCAATGGAGTTTCGATTTGATTTTAATACCAAAGAAAACGACGACTTTTATAGTTGGACTGATATAAGTTATTCACCACTTGAATGGTTTTATTTTGGCGTAAGTGGGCAGCGAACAAGACTAATTGAAAATGATGTGGATATTCAGTTAGGACCATTTGCGGGTATTGGCTATAACGAATTTGAATTAGCTGGTTATACTTATAACCTTGGAACTGAAGACTATTATTTTGTTGTTTCAACATCGTATAGCTTTTAGATGGCAATCTATTACAGCAACTCACTCCAACCTGCTCTTAAATCTGAGCGAATTTAGGAACAAAATAGTAACACTCATCACTAATAGAATCAACCATTAAACTGTTTTTTTGTAATTTAAAATTGCCAGCGTATTAAAACCAATTGCAAATAAGGATATTACTCCAAGGTATCTTAAAATATCCGTGAAGCCGCTTCCTTTTAAAACTATCATCCTCATTACATCAATAAAGTAACTGACTGGATTCATGTAAGCAAGTATTCTAGCCCAGTGAGGCATATTCTCAATTGGTGCAAACAATCCGCTCAGCAGAATAAAAACTGTCATAAAAAAATATGAAATAAACATTGCTTGCTGCTGTGTCTCAGCAAGAGTTGAAACAAATAACCCAAATCCTAACAACGCTATTAAATAGATGGCAGCAAATAGATATATTAGCAAAGGGTTGCCCACGGGAAAAATTCCATAAACAATATAGCTGATACCAAATCCTATTGAAAGAACAATGTTCCCAAGAATCCAGAAGGGAATTAGTTTACCCAAAATAAACTGATACTTTCTGATAGGAGAAACATTTAGCTGTTCGATTGTTCCGTCTTCTTTTTCTTTAACAATATTAATTGCAGTTAAAAGAAAGCCAACTAGCGTAACCAATAAAACTAATACACCAGGAACCATAAAATATTTATAGTTCATTTTTGGGTTAAACCAGTTGCTTGTAGTTATTTCAATAATTGGCTGTGGATTGATACGAGGTAGTTGTATCCACTCAACTCTAACCTCGTTGTTAAAATCCTGAATGATTGCATTAGCATATGAAACTGAAAGCCCAGAGGCTTGCCCGTTTATTGCATTAGCAACAATCATTACACTAGATTTATTATCTCTTATTAAATCTTTTTCAAATCCTTGAGGAATTTCTACTATTAAATCTGCATTATCTTCTTCAATAATTACTAAAGCATCTTTATAAGTTTCAGAAACATTCGTCAATTGAAAGTATCCCGAAGATGTAAATTTATTAATCAGTTGTCTCGAATATTCTGAATGGTCATGATCAACAATACTCATATTTATATTTTTCATCTCATAATTAGCTGCATTTGGCAGTATAATTAATTGAACTACTGGTACTGCAAATATCATTCTTATAATAAGTTTGTTTCGAGATATTTGTAGAAATTCTTTTCTTAATAAAAACAACAATGTCCTCATTGTAACCTTACCTTAAATCGTTTTATGCTAACTACTAAAAAGAACATAGTCATACCAAGAATTATTAATAACTCTTGCCAGATTTCGGAGAGACCGATTCCTTTTATCATAACATCTTTAACCATGATGATATACCATTTTGCAGGAACGATATTAGATATGATCTGTAGTATCAATGGCATATTTGCTACAGGGAAAGCATACCCGCTGAGCATAACAACCGGTAGCATTAAACCCAATAAAGAAATTATCATAGCAGCTTGTTGAGAACTTGTTACAGTGGATATTAAAATCCCTAAAGCTAACGCACATATTATGTATATGATTGTTATTAAACTTAAAAGTAGAAAGCTTCCCTGAATTGGTATCCCAAATACAAAATTACTAATGAGTAAAATTGTTACTACATTAATTAGTGAAACTATAAAGTAAGGAATAACTTTGCTTGCAATAACTACCGAAGGTTTCATCGGGGAAACGAGAAGGACTTCCATCGTTCCAATTTCTTTTTCCTTTACTATTGAGATGGATGTCATCATTGCAGAAATAAGAAGAAGGATCATTCCCATTACACCAGGCACAGAAGAATACTCGCCTTTTAATTGTGGATTATAGAGCATTCTTATTTCAGTCTTGATTGTGTATGGTAAATCTTTATTTTGATTTATTTCCTGTTGATACTCCCTTACGATCGCACTTACATAATTGGCAAGAGTGGTTGCCTGGTTAGGATCGGAGGCGTCCGTTATTATTTGCATTTGAGCTTTGTTTGTATGCAAAAGATCGTTTTGAAAATTTGGTTGAAAAACGATTGCTAATTTTATTCGCCCCGTCTTAAATGCTTTTTCAATTTGATCATTTGAGGAAAGTGTTTCGTAAAGATCAAAGTAAGTACTGCTTTCAATTCGAGTTATAATGTTTTGAGTTGCCTCATCTTTAGAGTTGTCTAAAATTGCAATATTACAGTTACGTGTTTCGGTTGTAATTGCAAATCCAAATATTAATAACTGTACAATAGGCAAACCTAAAAGCACAAGCATCGAACGCTTATCACGGAGGATGTGATGAAATTCTTTTTTTACAAATGTTATAAGCTGATTCATAAAAAATCAATCTCCTCTTTCAGCACTGCGGGCAAGCATCAAAAAAACATTATCCATTGAATTTGCATTATATTGTTTTTTTAATACTGCTGGTGAATCAAGAGCTTTAATTACTCCATCAACCATAATTGAAACACGATCGCAATACTCAGCTTCGTCCATATAATGTGTCGTTACAAAAACTGTGATTCCATTATGAGCGGCTTCGTAAATCATGTCCCAAAATTGTCTTCTTGTAATTGGATCTACTCCACCAGTTGGTTCATCAAGAAAAACAATTTTAGGTGAGTGAAATATTGCTGTGCTAAATGCAAGTTTTTGTTTCCATCCAAGGGGCAGGGAACCGACTAACTTATTAACATCATTTTGTAAACCTAACTTTTCGAGGAGCTCATCAGTTTTTGATTTAATTACTTTATTACTAAGACCATAGATTCCACCAAACAGAGTTATATTTTCTCTAACAGTTAAATCCTCATACAAAGAAAATTTTTGGCTCATATATCCAATACTTCTCTTTATATTTTCTGTACCTTTATATACATCAAAGCCAGCGATGTTTGCATCTCCGGAACTTGGTTTGGAAATACCGATAAGCATTTTCATTGCTGTTGTTTTACCTGCACCGTTGGCACCCAAAAAGCCAAAGATCTCCCCTTTGTAAACTTCAAAAGTCAATTCATTTGCAGCGATAAAATCACCAAATTTTTTCGTGAGGTTATCTGTTTTAATTACGATTTCGTTATTCATATTTCATTCGGATTGAACAGGTAACTGTTCTTGAGTTGTATTTGATTTTGCGATTAGTCCCATAAAACAATCCTCAATACCGGGTTCAATTTTATTTATTTCAAGATTAGTTTGATTTTGCAGATATGCTCTGAGTTCATTCAAGTCGATATTATTTTCCTTTAAAACAAGATGATGTTTATCCCCAAACGCAAAACAAGAATCTGTTTTAGGAAAGTTTCTTAAATCTTTTAGGAGAGTAAACATATTATCAGAGCGAACAGCGTAAAGATTCTTATCAAATCTATCAACAATATTTTGAGGAGTATCAATTTCTAAAATTTTACCGTTTTGGATTAAAGCAATTCGATCGCAAAGTTTTGCTTCATCCATATAAGGTGTAGATACAAGAATACTTATTCCTTGCTCTTTCAGTCTTTTTAACATTTCCCAAAACTCTTTTCTGGAAACCGGATCAACACCGGTTGTTGGTTCATCCAGAAATAATACTTTTGGTTTGTGAATTAGTGCACAGCAAAGAGCAAGCTTTTGCTTCATCCCTCCGCTTAGTTTTCCAGCTCGACGTTTTTTAAAAGGTTCTAACTGTATATAAATATCAGCAATTAAATTATAGTTTGCTTTAATATTGGTGTTAAAGATCGTTGCAAAGAATTCTATATTTTCTTCAACGGTCAAATCCTGGTAAAGTGAAAACCTGCCGGGCATGTAGCCAACAATTTTTCTGATTTCCTTATAATCATTTACAACATCCAGTTCCATTACAGAAGCATTTCCACTGTCGGCAAGAAGTAAGGTTGTTAGAATTCTGAAGATTGATGATTTACCAGCACCGTCCGGACCAATTAAACCAAACAACTCACCTTCATCTACTGAAAACGAAACGTCATCGACCGCTGTTAGCTTTTTGTTCTTTGCTGGATAAGTCTTAAAAATATTTTTTAATTCAATCGTGTTCATATTAAAATTTTACTTCGCCGTACATTCCAATTTTTAAGTAACCATCATTTTTAACTCTGACTTTAATAGCGTAAACAAGATTTGCACGTTCATCTTTTGTCTGGATTGTTTTTGGAGTGAACTCAGCTTTTGAAGAGACCCAATAAATTTCTCCTTCAAGCTCTTTCTGTGCACCATCACCTTTGTCCACAAAAACCCTAACCATCTGATCAAGTTTTACCTGACCTAACTGATCACCATTTATATAAGCACGCAATATCATTTCAGATAAGTCTGCAATTTTATAAAGTGCTTTACCATTCGAAGTAATTTCATCCTGTTTTGCGTACCGGGTCAAGACTGTTCCATCAATTGGGTTTTTAATTATGCTTTTGTTTATTTGATCTTGTATCTGTTCAACTTGTGCAATTAGCGGGAGAGTTTCACTCCTAATTCCTTGCTTGGTAATTGTTAAACTGGATTTTGTTGCGTCGTACTGCTTGTTCAAAACATCAAGCTGTGAGTTTATATCATCCAGTTGTTTTGTAGTAGCCGCATCAGATTTAACAAGATTTTCTATTCTGGTTTTTTCGCTTTCAGCAGTTGCAATTTGTTCCTGTATCGTAGCAAGTTGTGTGGGAATATCCGGCTGCCTACTTAGCACTGATTTAATTGTTGATTCAAGTTGTTTTTTCTTTAAATGTAACTGAGTTGTATCAACCAATCCTACAACCTGATCTTGTTTGAGAACCATCCCTTCTTCAACATCGAACTCTAGAAGTTTGCCCATTGACTCGGAAGAAACAATAACTTCTTCGGATTCAAACGTTCCGGTTGCATCAAAATCTCCATTTCCATTTGAGCAAGAAAAAAACAAAGTGGTAATTAGAAATAAGGCAATGCTGAATAATTTGTTTTTCATTTTCATCTCGTTTATAATTTTTAATTTCCCGTTGTGATTTTATAATTGTATTGTGCAAGCAATAGCTGAATTTTGTGAATTTCTAAATTTTGCTTTGCAGTATCTTCTGCATTTAAATCACGGATGTAATCGTTTGAGGTAATCACTCCATTTTCAAGTTTTGATTCCGCAGCTATTTTAACTGAAGTTCTTAGTTCAATGATATTTTTATCCACCTCAATCATTTTATTCAGTTTATCCATTTCCAGTAGCTGCTGGTTCATGGTAATTTTTGTATTCAATAGAAATGTCTCTGTTTGAGCATCAATACTTTGCAGGTTCAGTTGATTGATTTCGCTTTCATTTCCATAACTGTATAGATTTGATAGTGACCAGGATAGTCGAATACCGGTTTTATAATACCAGGCAAAATCATTTAAAAACATATTTAAACCTGGTCGACCATAGCCACCATGAAAAAAGAGATATGCTTTAGGAATAATTGTGGACTCAGTTAGTTCATCCTGATTCTCAATGAGATTTTTTTGAGCAGAGTAGAGTTTTAATTCGGGTCGAATGATTTCATCTGCAGATAAAAAATTAATCTGCGATGGAGTTGATAGAATTGTTGTATCATCTAATTTTTCATTAATCAGCACAGCTAGCATATTTAAATAAGTTGTTCTGGATGAGTTTAGCTCAATTTCCCGTTGTTCTGTTTTTAATAGCTCAGCTCTTAAAATATCTACATCAGATTTTGTTGCAGTGCCATATAAATATGCTGCATCAAGTTTTGAAATACTTGCATTCAAATCGTCCTTTACATATTCAAGTTGGGTCAATTGTGCATTTAGAAGAAGAACACTTAAATAAATCTGGTTAACTCTTTCTTTCACCTTCAGTAATTCAATTTCAATTTGTTGATTGTCAATTTCACTGACTGATTCTTCAATTCCCGCCCGTGAACTCATTATTCCACCATCATAGATTGTCTGAGTGACATCAGCTACAAATTCATACTGATCTAAAGGAAGTCTTTCAATAACGATTCCGGGCAACGGCTCGGGAACCTGTGTAACATCTGATTGATAGGTTGCTTCTCCCAGAATTGTAATTTGCGGAAAATATCCATGCCAAACATTACTAACACTGTAATCTTTAGATTTTTCTATATATTTTTTCTGCCTGATAAGTGGATAATTAATTCTTGCTTTTTCATAGCATTCTTCAAGTGTAAGCTGCGTTTGTGGAACAATAAAATCCTGAGTGATTAACAACAGAGTTATGATTAGTAGCTGTTTCATAATTACATCTTATTAATTGTTTTATTAAAAATTTTTCTTCCTTTTTCTGTGACGATTCCCCCAATAACAATTTTAAATACGTATGATGCTGCATCACCAATTGAAAAATTATTATTAAGGATGAATTCAGGATTTACTATTGCCCGGATCGATGACACAAGAGAATTCATAATTATGGGAGTTGGGTAATCTAAAAATAATCCTTCTTCTTTCCCCTGGTCGATTACTTTTGTAATATTTCCGAACATCATCTTTGTCCTGAAACTATCTATTTCATTCCATAAAGCAGGGAAGCGATTTTTAAGTTCGTCAAATCGTTGGGATGAAACTCTTTCTGATATTTTTGCTAATATGTTAATTAACTCAGCAAGCTTTTCAATTGCATTTTTATCCGAGTTAAGAGCTGGAACAACTTTGCCTTTAACCCCTTCCATAAAATGTTTTGTTACGGCTTTTACAAGATCTTCCTTTGATGGAAAAAATTTGTAGATGGTCTTTTTGCTCATTTTTAATTCTGTTGCAACTTCATCCATCGTTGTTTTGTAAAAACCGTCCCTGAAGAATTTTTCTTCTGTCATTTCAACTATTTTGTTTTGATCTTCCATAACTCCTTAAGAAACTATTTTCGTTTTTCTGGTTTCCAATATAACAGATGGAAACTGATTTGTCAAGTTTTAGTTTCCAAATGTGCGAATAATCACAAAAACCTAAGTTTTGTAAATCAATTGATGAATGAGTAAAATTCAAATTAAAAATAAAGGAAAATATGAAAACATTATTTTTTGTGTCTTTAATACTAGTTTTTTCTTCTTTCAATTTGTTTGCGCAGGCTCAATCAGATCAGGACATGGATGCTGCATTTCAAAATGCAAAGAAAGGAATCTACTGGGCTCTCTCAAATATCCCGGTGAAGAAATCAACTGTCGATAATGATTTAATTGGAGAGAATAAA
>Ga0210085_1000513_pt1 | contig 16224 bp, 10 predicted proteins | sample China_Galinas_PW_5_FD_184866 | JGI IMG/M metagenome (GOLD analysis project Ga0210085, IMG submission 184866) | Wetland microbial communities from San Francisco Bay, California, USA, that impact long-term carbon sequestration - China_Galinas_PWC_D1... | ecosystem: Environmental > Aquatic > Marine... | reverse complement strand
GGTGGCAGAGAGCCCGAGCGCTTCGAGCGAACGCGTGCACCTGGCCGATGGCTGGCTGATCCTGCTGCCGCTGACTCCGGTCGTGCAGTACGTGTGGCTCAACCGGGACATCCTGTCGCTGGCTGACGGGCTGCTCGTGATCGGCGCCTGCGCACTCGTCGCGGGCCTGTTCGTGCTCGTGGTGCCGTTCCTGCTGGCGCGCTTCCTGTCGGCGACCGTCATGATCATCGTGGGCGTAGGCTTGACCTTCATGCTCTTCGACATGGCCGCCTTGACGAGGTCGAACGCCTGGCATGCGGTCGGCGACCCGGTGGTCCAGCTGGGCTTGTTCGCGTTGATCGTCCTCGCCGGCTTGGCCCTCTACCGCAGGCAGCGCCCGGGCACCTATCTCCTGGTCGCGCTCTATTTCGGGGTCACGGTCGTGGGCCTGGTCGCCTGGGACCAGTCGGAGACGGAAGCGGGGACGACAGACCCGGTCTTGAGCGCGGACAGCGGATCGAGGGCCGCCGCACTCGCGACGCTCGCGGAGACAGACATCGAGTACGAGCCCGACATCTTCCTCATGACGTACGACGCCTACGTGGGCAACGAAACGATGCTCCAGTACGGGATCGACAACTCCGATCAGGAAGCCTGGCTCGAGTCCCAGGGGTTCGAGATCTACCCCGGGGCCTACTCGGTGGCGTCCGCCACGTCGGCCACGATGGGGCGGGTCCTCGGAGCCGTCGATACGCCGGGATCCTACGATGCGATCGCGGGCAACGGCCCCTACCTCGACGTCCTCCGCGACTGGGGATACAGCACGCACGGGATCTTCAAGGGCGACTACTGGTTCCGCAACTCCCCGCCGGCCTACGACACGTACTACCCGGAGCCGGGCCAGGACAGCCTGACGCTGCTGCTCGGGATCTCCGAGGGGGAATTCCAGCAGGATTTGGAGTTCGATGCCCCGTCGCGCCCGCGATTCCTGAAGCGGAAGCGCTCGTTCATCCGCTCCGAGCAGTCCGGCCCGCTGTTCCTGTACTCCCACACAGGACCGAGTCACAGCGAGCTGTCCGGGACGTGCCCGGCCGACAGCGTCGAGCAGTACGCACGGAGGCTCCGCCGTGCCAACTCCGAGATGCGCAAGGACGTCGACGCGATCGTGAAGAACCACCCTGGCGCCGTGGTCATCATCAACGGCGACCACGGCCCGTACCTGACGAGGACCTGTCAGAAGCAGATCAGCGACGTCGACCCGGCGGACATCACGCGGCTCGACATCCAGGACCGCTTCGGGACGTTCCTGGCCATCAGGTGGCCCGAGGATCCTGGCCGACGACCGCCGGACATCACCACGGTCCAGGACGTCCTGCCCAGCGTGTTCCAGTTCCTGGAGCCGAGCCTGGACGTCGATCCCATCCGTCTCCCTCCTCGAACGGCCGAGGACCAGGAGCGCTACATCCCGGGCGTGAGCGTCGACGACGGCCTGATCGTCGGTGGCAGTCTCGACGGGGAGCCGCTGTTCGAGCGCTCGTAGGGACCAACCTGGACACAGGCCCGGTGCGAGCCACTCGGGTCGGAAGGCGCAGGGCCCGGGCCGCTCGGCACGTTGACGTTGGTGATCGTTTGTGCTCGAATAGAGCACATTCATGAGCGATTCTGATAGCCCTCTGCTGCCTCCGCCCACGGTCGTGGCCTTCGCGCCCGAGCGGCGTGAGCGTGTGAAGGAGATCGTGAAGTCGCGCCATGCCGTGCGCGTAGAAGACCTGCGCGAGGAGCTGGGCGTCTCCACCGCCACCATCCGCCGCGACCTCCACGAGCTGGAGGAAGAGGGTCAGCTGCGGCGGGTCCACGGAGGCGCGGTGGCCGTGGACCTGCGGCCTATCGAGGCTCGCTTCGAGGCCAAGGCCGCCACGCACGCCGAAGAGAAGCGCCGTATCGCCGAGCGAGCCGCGGCCATGATCGAGCCCGACGCCAAGATCTACCTGGATGCCGGCTCGACCTGCCTGGAGCTGGCGCGCCTGCTCACCCACCGGGCCGACATCACCGTCGTCACCAACAGCCTGCCGGCGATCAACGTGCTGGCCGGCGCGGGCCCCCGGCTCATCGTCATCGGCGGCGAGCTGCGCGCGCTGAGCCAGGCGCTCATCGGCCCCCTGAGCACACGGGTCCTCGACGAGCTCTATCTCGACCATGCCTTCGTGGGCACGTTCAGCCTCTCGCTCGACGCAGGCCTGACGACCACCGACCCCGCCGAGGCCTTCACCAAGGAGTACGTGCTCACGCGCACGCGTGAGGCCGTGCTCCTGGTGGACGGCTCCAAGATCGGCACCCGTTCATTCGCCCATGCCGGCCGTCTCGACCAGCTCGACGTCGTCATCACCGACGCCGAACTGGACGAGGAGGTCAGCGCCACATTCGAGCACGCCGGCGTCCGCATCCTGGTCGCCTGAGGAGGATCGATGACCGATACCCGCACGCTCTACCTCTCGGACATGCGTCCGGAGTTCGAGCCGTTCACCATCAAGCCGCCGGAGGTCCGCGGCTTCCAGTACAGCGGCGACCTGGCCTACGAGCTGCGCAGCCACCATCTCGACAAGGCCACTGCGATCGACCTGCTCGACGACATGCTCGCCATCCGCGAGGTGGAGGAGATGATCGTCCGCCTGCGCTCCGGCGGCTACGAGCCGCTGCAGGGCTTCGCCTATCGCGGCCCCACGCACGTCTCGATCGGCCAGGAGGGCACCGCCGTCGGTGCCTCGTCCGTGCTGGGCATCAGCGACCGCATCAGCTCGTCGCACCGCGGACACGGCGACGCCGTGGCCAAGGGCTTCAGCGCCATCCGCCAGATGAGCGACGACCAGCTCAGGGCCCGCGTGCCGGGCTCCACGGCCAAGGACCACGAGGGACTGCTGGCCGATGCGCTCGAGGAGCACATCTACCGCGTCATCGCGGAGCTCTTCGGCAAGGACGAGGGCTACTGCGCCGGTCGTGGCGGGGGCATGCACATCGGCGACTTCAGCAGCGGTCATCTCGGGGCCAACGCCATCGTCGGCGGATCGGTGCCCATCGCCACCGGTGCGGCCATGGCCCAGCGCTACCTGCAGACCGACGATGTGGTCGTCTGCTTCGCCGGTGACGGCGCCTATGCCAACGGCGTCGTGCTCGAATCACTCAACTGGGCGTCCCAGTACCAGTGGCGCAACTTCCTCGCGGGCGACAAGGCCTTCGGCCTGCCCATCGTCTACGTCATCCAGAACAACCACTACGGCATGACCCACCGCACGGACAACGAGGTCATGGGCATCAAGACCCTGGCCCAGCGCGGTGTGGGTTTCGCCGACGACGGCATGCACGCGGAGGTCGTCAACGGCATGGACGTGCTGGCCGTGCGCGACGCCGTCTCGCGCGCGACCGAGCTTTGCCGCAAGGGCGAGGGCCCCGTGCTCATCGAGGCCTCCACCTACCGCTACTACGGCCACTCGCTGTCCGACCCGCGCAACGAGTACCGGACCAAGGAAGAGGAAGAGGCCTGGAAGGCGGTCGATCCCATCGAGAGCCTGGGCCAGCAGCTGGTCAAGAACAAGATCCTCGACGAGGCGGGCCTGGCCGCGGTCAAGGCGGCGGCGGCCGAGCGCAATGCCCGGGCTGCCCAGCGCGCGTCCAAGGCCACCGACCCCTCCCCCGACGACGTGCTCAAGTTCATGTACGCGGGCACGGTCAGCGAGACCGTGCCGGAGGAGTTCGCCTCGCCCACGCTCTACGACGAGCGGCCGGCGGTCAAGGTCACCGACGCGGGCATGCTCCAGCGCGACGCCTTGCGCGAGGCCATGATCGAGGAGATGGAGCGCGACGCGCGCGTCCTCTTCTACGGTGAGGATGTGGCCGACTACGGCGGCGCCTTCAAGGCCAGCAAGGGCCTGATGGAGCGCTTCGGCCGCGACCGCGTCTTCAACACGCCCATCAGCGAGGCCGCCATCATCGGCACCGGTGTCGGCGCGGCCATGGCCGGGCTGCGTCCGGTGGTCGAGTTGATGTACATGGACTTCGCCCTCATGGCCAGCGACCAGATCGCCAACCAGGCTGGCAAGTGGCACTTCATGAGCGGCGGCCAGACGACCGTGCCCATGGTCATCCGCGCCTCGGTCGGTGCGGGCAAGGGCTACGGCGGCCAGCACAGCCAGTCGCTCGAGAGCCTCTTCACCCACCTGCCCGGCCTCGTCGTGGTCTACCCCTCGAGCGCGGCGGACGCCAAGGGCCTGCTCAAGTCGGCCATCCGCTCGGACGACCCGGTGCTCTTCTGCGAGAGCCAGGGCCTGTACGCGGCGCGTGGACCGGTGCCCGATGGCGAGCACCTCGTGCCCATCGGCAAGTCCGCAGTGGTGCGCGAGGGTGGCGATGCCACGATCGTGGCCTGGGGACCGGCCGTGCCGGATGCGCTCAAGGCTGCCGAGCAGCTCGCCGGCGAGGGCGTCGAGTGCGACGTCATCGATCTGCGCACGCTCGTGCCGCTGGACATGGAGCCGGTGCTCGCGAGCGTGGCCAAGACTGGCCGCTGCGTGGTCGCGGCGCAGGCCATCCTCTCCGGGTCCTACGTCAACGAGGTGGTCGCCCGCGTCGTGGCGGAGGCCTTCGACGACCTCGACGCGCCCGTCGCGCGCATCGGCGCGGCCAACGGCATCAGCCCCCAGGCCGAGGGCCTGGAGGCGGCCTTCCTGCCCGGCGCCGCCGACATCGCCACCGCCGTGAAGGGGCTCATCTGATGGCCATCCCCATCCGCATGCCCATGCCCGGCCAGATGACCGAGGAGTGCACCGTGCTCCAGTGGTTCAAGGCAGAGGGCGACACGATCGCCAAGGGCGACCCGCTCTTCGAGATCGAGACCGACAAGTCGAACATGGAGATCGAAGCCTTCGACGAGGGCACGCTGCTGCGCATCGATGCGCCGGAAGGGGCGACGGTGCCGGTGGAGTCCGTCGTGGCCTGGATCGGCCAGGCCGGCGAGGCCTTACCCGAGAAGGGCGGCGGGGCAGCACCCGCGGCGTCCCCGGCCGCAGCACCTGCGGCCGCCTCGGCGGACAGTCCGCCGGCACCCTCCGCGCCAGACGCGCCGCCGCCCCAGGTGCGCGCGCCGGAGGCCGGAGCAGTGGTCGCCGAGGTCCCGGCAGCGCCGGCCGCAGGATCAGCGCCAGCGGCGCCGGCCGCGGCAGCGACGGGCAAGCTCAAGATCAGCCCGCGCGCGAGCCGGGTCGCCGCAGAGCTGGGGGTCGATCCGCGGTCGGTGACGGGCACCGGTCCCGGTGGGCGCATCGTCGAGCGTGACGTGCGCTCCGCCGCCGAGTCAGGCCCGTCGGCAAGCGCAGCCCCGAGCACGACACCGACGCCAGCTACACCAGCGCCTGCGGCGCCGATAGCGCCGCCGCCCCCGACCGATGTGACCGGTGCGGGCGAGACCCTCAGCCGCATGCGCCAGACGATCGCCCGTCGCCTGACCGAGAACTCGTCTGTGCCCACGTTCACCGTGACCGTGGCCGTCGACATGACCGACCTGCTCAGCCTACGGGCACAGCTCAAGGCGGCCGGGTCCAAGATCAGCGTGACCGACTTCGTGCACGTGGCCGTGGTCCAGGCGCTGGGCGAGTTCCCCCTGCTCAACGCCTCCACCGACGGCGTGCAGCTGTGGAAGCACGAGCACGTCCACCTGGGCGTGGCCGTGTCGGTGCCCAGCGGGCTGCTCGTGCCCGTGGTCCGCGAGGCTGACCTGCTCAGCGTCAAGGGCCTGCACGACCGGACCGCGGAGGTCGTGAACGCGGCCCGAGCCGGCTCCCTCACCCCCGAGTCGCTCAGTGGCTCGACCTTCTCGGTCAGCAACATGGGCATGTTCGGGGTCGAGCAGTTCACCGCCATCATCAACCCCGGCGAATCGGGCATCCTGGCCGTGTCCAGCGTCGGCGCAGAGGTCCGACCCTACGCGGGCGGCATGGCCATCCGCCAGATGATGCGCATCACGCTCACCGCCGACCACCGCCTCGTGGACGGCGCCATGGGGGCTGACTTCGTCAACGCCGTCAAGCGCCGCCTGGAAGATGCTGATGGCCTCCGCAACCAGGTGCCGATCGGCTAGCTGACCACGCCCCCAGGTCCTCCTCCTCCGACCGGCGGTTCGAGTCCCCCACTCGACCGCCGGTCCAATCGTCCGCGCGGCGTTCAGCGCCCGCTACTGGACGCCGGTGCCAGTGAAGGAGGCCCCCTCCATGAACTGCCGGCGGAGCATGAAGAAGAGGATGATGATCGGCACCGTCGCGAGCGCGGAGCCGGCCAGCAAGAGGTCGTACTGCAGTCGGTACTGGTTGACCATGCCGGCGAGGCCGACGGCGAGCGGCATGTTCTCCTTCTGCAGGAAGACGATCAAGGGCCAGAGCAGGTTGTTCCAGTACTCGAGGGAGAAGAGGATGAAGAGCGTGGCCAGGCCGGGGCGCAGGTTAGGCAACGCCACCGACCAGAAGATGCGGTATTCGCTGGCTCCGTCGACCCGCGCCGAATCGATCATCTCGTCGTTGACGCTGGAGGCATAGACGCGCATGAAGAAGAGCCCGATGGGGCTCGCTGCGAGCGGGATGATAGCGCCCCAGTAGGTCTCTTTGAGCCCGAGCTGGATGAGGATGAAGAAGAGCGACACGATGAGCAGGTTGAAGGGGATCATCTGGGACGCGAGGATGCCCATGAAGAGGATGTTGTTGCCGCGGAAGCGGTACTTGGCCAGCGCGTAGCCGGCGGTCGTGCACAGGGCCACAGACAGGGCCGCGAACCCGAGCGACTGGGTGATGGAGTTCAGGAACCAGCGGGCGTAGGGCTGCTCCTGGAACAGGCGCACGTAGTTGTCGATGGTGAAGGTCGACGGGGCCAGGTTGGTGAAATCGGCGAAGAGGTCGCCCTGGGTCCGGAACGAGCTGACGACCATCCAGTACATGGGCACCAGGAAGACGATCGCGAGCACCATGAACAGGAGCAGGATCACGACCTTGGTCCACGTGCGATTGGAGCCGACCGGGACCTCGGCGGCGCGGTCGCGGCGCCGGCGGGATGTCTGACCCGTCATCGCAGTGCCTTCGCTCCGCCCGCGAGGCGGAAGACGACCAGCGAGACCACCAGGATGAGGAGTGCGAGGATCACGCCCATGGCGGCGGCGTCACCGAACTTGAAGGATGTGAACGCGGTCCGGTAGATGAGCAGGCCGACCGACAATCCGCCGCCCGATGGCGAGTTGCCGCCGGACCACAGCAGGAACGGCTCGACGAAGAGCTGGAAGCCGCCGATGACCGAGATGATGAGCACGAAGATGATCGTCGGTCGCAGGAGGGGCACGGTGATGTGCCAGAACTGCTGGGTGGCCTTGGCACCATCGATGGCGGCCGCCTCGTACAGCTCACGCGAGATGTTCACCAGGCCGCTGTTGAAGTAGAGCATGTTGATGCCGACCCATCGCCACGTCGCGATGATGAGCAGCGAGGGGATGGCCAGCGAGGCCGACGTGAGCCATGGCTGCGGCGGCAGCCCGACCGTACCCAGCGCGGAGTTGAGCAGGCCGTTCTCCGACAGGATCACGCGGAAGAGGAAGGACACGACAACGAGCGACGCCAACGACGGGATGAACAGCGACACGCGCCATACCAGCGGTCGGTAGGTGCGCCCGCGATCCAACAGGGCTGCCAGCACCAGCGGGATCGGGATCAGGATGATGAGCGTCATGATCGTGTACACGAACGTGTTCGTCACTGCCTGCATGAACTGGGGGTTCTCGAACACGCCCTGGTAGTTCTCGATGCCGACCCACTCGTTGTTCTGCAGGCCCTGGACGTCCTGGAAGCTCATCTCCACCGCCTGGATCAGCGGCCAGATACGGAAGACGATCCAGACCACCAGGAACGGGGTCAGGAAGACGAACGGCGCCAGGCGCGCGTCCAGCAGCGTCCATCGGCGCCGGCCTGGGCTTGCTCCGGCCAGGTCCGTCCCGGCGCTCGGCACTTGGGCTGTCGACATCAGATCACACCCTGCGGTCTGGATGGGAACAGGGGCAGGGCCACGGCGCTGCCCCCAGGAACGCGTCGGTGGCGGGGGTCCGGACTGGCCGTTCCCGCCACCGACGACGGTGTGTTACTCCTGCGCCTCGGTCAGCGACTGGGCATCAGCCAGCCCCTGGGCCGCGGGCACGCCATCGTTGATGATGGCCGGGATGATCTGCTCCGAGAGAATCGTGCGAGCCTCCGGATACAGCGGGCCGGTGTACTCCGGCGCCACGTTGCCGAGCTCACTCTTGATGATCTCGAAGGGCACCTCGCCGCTGAAGCACTCGTCCGCAGTCAGCAGGTCCGGGTCTTCATACACGTCCGGCCGGTAGGGGTCGAAGCCGAGGTCCGTGTACAGCTTCTTCTGGGCATCGTAGGTCAGCTTGGCCCACGCGAGGAACTCCTTGGCCAGGGCCTGCTCGTCCTCGGGAGTCTGGTCGGTGACCGCCGTGCCGGTGCCTCCGCCCATGGTCGTGGTGAAGCCACCCTCTTCCCACAGCGGCATGGGTCGCACGATCATGCTGCCGCAGAGGCTGGTCATGTTGTCCGGGAACCGGGTCATGTACCACTGGGGCATCCAGATCGAGGCGATGTTGCCGTTGGGGAACTCAGCCATGAATTCGGCCGAGTTGATGTCGCCCGCGGGGGCCTCAATCCCGATGCCCTCCACGTTGACGAGGTCGGACATGAACTGGAGGGCTTCGGCATTGGCCTCACTGTCGAGCACCAGGTTGCCGTCGCCGTCATAGACATGGCCGCCCTTGGTGTACATCAAGGCGTAGGGCGAGAAGATGGAGCGCGACTCGACGGCCGTCCAGGCCTTGTCCGGGAAGGCTTCCTTGAACTGCTTGCCCGCAGCGACGTAGTCGTCCCAAGTCTTGATCGCATCCGGATCGATGCCGGCCTCGTCGAGCAAGGCACGGTTGTAGTACATGAGATAGGCGCCGAGGTGGTAGTCGATGCCCAGCTGCTCGCCAAAGGCCTGGTACGGCGCCATGCGCGTCGCGATCAGGTCAGGCAGGTAGGGCTCGACGACGTCGGTCAGGTCCAACAGGTGGACGTTGTCCTCTGACTTGACGTAGCGCGCGAACTTGCCGATCTCGATGTCCACCAGGTCCGGGGCACCCGAGCCCGCCATGAAGGCAGCCAGCAGGTTGTCGTGCATCTGGTTGTAGTCGATGGTCTCGTAGGTGAGATTGATCGGTCGGTCCGGATTGGCCTCGTTCCAGGCTGCGGCCTGGTCCGCCATGAACTGGCCGTGCCGGTCCACGAAGACCCAGAGCGACAGATCGGTCGGGTCCTGGGCGACGGTCGCCGGTGTCACCACGGCACCAGCGGCAAAGACCGTTCCCATGATGGCTGCGATAGTGCGCTTCGTTCGAAGCATGGCTCCTCCTGAAGTAGTTGGGTTGGGTGCGATCCGCCCTCCCTTGTTCGTAGCGGATCGTCGGACCTCGTATTCGCGCGGGCGACTGCCCTCCTTTCCTCGTCTAGAGCTCGAAGATGAGACCGGTGACGGAGAGAGCCGGCACCGTGGTCGTGATGGACGGGCCAGACCCGAGGTCGCGGACCTCGGTGTGGGTCACGACTTGCTCACGGTCTTCGAATGTGTTGGCAGCACCGGGCCCGGAGCCGGTGATGGTGTGGACCTCGACCGATCGACCCGGCTGGGCCGGCGAGAAGTCCAATTCGATCTCGCGCGGACCGGAGAGATCGCGGTTGACCACGTAGACGGCGACCCGACCCGCCGCCTCGTCGAGGGTGGCCGAGACGTCGAGCAGCCGCACGCCGGTGTACTCGCCATGCGCCTCGGTCGCGTCGAAGTTGTTGTCGATGCGGCGGGCGCTATAGGTGTCGCTGCTCCAGGCCACGTCCAGCGCGACCGGACCCGAGGTACGGGCATACAGCTCGAAGGGGTAGAAGGTGGACTGCAGCAAGAGGTCATCCGAGGTCGCGATCATCGGCGCGATGACGTTGACCAGCTGGGCGAGGTTGGCCATCTTGACCGATCGCGCGTGGCGGAAGAAGGCGTTGAAGTGCATGGCCACCACGAGCGCGTCGGCCAGGTCGTACGTCTCCTCCAGCCCGTTGAACGCCGGGTCACGAGGGTCGTGCGTGGCCTTGTACCAGACGTTCCACTCGTCGACCGCGATGGGCACCGGCGCCATCGGTGGCCGGCGCAGCGTCACTGATGTGGCCAGGCCCTCGATGATGGCCAGGCGCTCCTCGATGAGCTCGGAGGTGGCGAGGTAGGCGGGCACGTCCTCTACCGGGTTGCCCACGTACCAGTGGATGGAGAGATAGTCGATCAGGTCCGGCGCCACCTCCAGCAGGCGGCCGACACGCTCGACCGGGTTGCCGTCCCAGTAGGACACCGCCGACGCCAGCAGCTTGATGCTCGGGTCGGCCCAGCGCATGACCTTGGCGAACTCGGTGTAGGTGCGGGCGTACTCCTCGGCCGTCTTGTAGCCCACCTGCCAGGCGCCGTCGACCTCGTTGCCCACGCCCCAGTACTGCACCCCGTAGGGCTCGGCGTGGCCGTTGGCCTCGCGCAGCTTGGCCGGCTCCGTGGGCTTGGTGCCGTTGCAGTACTCCACCCAGTCCCGGGCTTCGCGCATGTCGCCATCCCCGGCGTTGACCACGAGGTACGGCTCGGCCCCCAGCTGACGGCAGAAGCGTATGAACTCGTCGGTGCCGAAGGTGTTGGGCTCGAGCGAGTCCCAGGCCGGCTCGTAGCGGGCGGGACGAGCCTCCACCGGACCGACGCCGTCGCGCCACCGGTAGGCAGAGACGAAATTGCCGCCGGGATAGCGGATGTTGGAGTAGCGCAACCGGCGCGAGGCCTCGAGCACGTCGGTGCGCAGGCCATCGGCGGCGGCGCGCGGTGATGCGGGCTCATAGATGCCGCCGTAGACACACCGTCCGAGGTGCTCCACGAAGCCTCCGAAGAGGTTCCGGTCGATGTTCCCGATCCGCCGATCAAGGTCGATGTCGATCCGATCCATGGCTCTCCCTTGCGTCTCCCGCCGAGGCGTGGGGGATAGCATACGAATGCAGTACGACGTTTGCAAGCCGTTCCGGCATGCCCTTGGGGCCAAGTGGCCCAGTCGGCGCCGGTCAGTCGGCGAGCTGGCGGAAGATGCCCGCGAGCGCCGGGTACAGCTCCTGGTAGGCAGCGAATCGCCGTCGGTAGCGCTCGCGCTCGGTCATCTGTGGAGGGATCTCGCGCCAGCCCTGCGACATGCGCGCCGCGGTGGCGGCCACGTCGTGCTCGCCCTCCACGCCGACGCCGGCTGCGGCCAGCACCGCGGCCCCCAGCGCGGTGGTCTCGCTGTGCTCGGTGACCTCTGCCGGCCGCTCCAGGATGTCCGCGATGACCTGTACCCACAGTCGGCTGCGCGCGCCGCCGCCCATGAGCCGCAGGCGCGTGGTGGCGACGCCGGTGTCCTCCTCGATCAGCCCCAGCACCAGGCGCTGCTCGAAGGCGATGCCCTCCAGGAGCGCGCGATAAAGGTGGCCCAGGCCATGGTGGTCGCGTAGGCCCACCCACGCGCCCCGGGCCGCCGGGTCCCAGTGCGGGGCCTCCGCCCGCACCAGGTAAGGCAGGAAGAGCAGGTGGTCGGCGCCGGCAGGAACGGCGCTCGCTTCTGCCTCGATCCGCTCCAGCGCCGCCGACGACGGGTCGCGCAGCATCTCCCCTCGGAACCACTCGACCGAGTGGACGCCGCTCGCGAGCGCCGTCTCCAGGGTCCAGCGCCCGGCGATGGGGCTGGCCAGGGTGCGGTAGGCGAGGTCCGTGCGGTACACGTCCGAATGGACGCCGACGAGAACCGCGGTCCCCAGGTTGAGGTAGGCCTGTCCGGGGCTGGTGACGGCCGCCCCGAGTCCCGCGCAATGGCCGTCTCCGGCACCTGCGACCACCGGCAGCCCGGCCGGCAGCCCGGTCTCGCCGGCGGCACGCTCGGTCACCGCTCCCACCGTCTCGCCGGGAGCTGCGAGCCGGGGCAGCTGCGCTGGCGCCAGGCCGGTCATGGCCACCAGCGACGCCGCGTAGCCGAACGTGCGCACGTCCACCAATCCGGTCGGGTCGGCGCTGGCCCAGCTCGTAGACCAGCCGCCCGTGAGCTGCCGGACGAGATAGGCATGCACGTCCGCGACCATCGCCGTGCGCGCCAGCAGCTGGGGCTCGTGCTCGCGCATCCAGAGCAGCTTGTAAAAGGTCGGCGTGGAGCTCGGTGGCCGGCCGGTGATCTGGTGGATCTCCGGCGAGCCCACGGACTCCGCCTGGGCCGTGGCCCGCGTGTCGAGCCAGAGGATGGCCGGGCGCACGGGCCGCTCGTCGGCATCGAGACAGACGAACGTCTCGCGCTGGTGGGTGACGGCGATGGCACGGACGCGCCCTGGATCGACCTGCGCGGTGACCGCACGGAGCGCCTCGCAGGTAGCTCGCCACCAGTCGGCGGGATCCTGTTCCAGCCAGCCGGGTCGGGGATTGGCGGTCTCGATGGGAACGCGCGCGCCGGCCACGACCTCGCCCGCTGCCCCGAAGGCGATGGCCTTGCAGGCGGTCGTCGAAAGGTCGACCGCGATGACGAGCGGGACCGTGCGTGCCGTCTTTCCCTCCATGGTCGGAACAGTAGCAACCACGTCAGCCGACCGGCAGGTGACACGGGCAGGTGAAGGTGGCTAGGCTGGAGACGACAGCTGCGCCAGGCGGCAGCTCGGCAAGGAGGGAGGCCACCGATGAGCGACTATCCGAGCTTCCGGCTCGACGGCAAGACCGCACTCGTGACCGGTGCGTCGCGCGGTCTCGGGCGGGCGATCTCGCTGGCCCTTGCCGACGCCGGCGCGGACGTGGCCCTGGGCCTGCGCCGGGCGACGGACGCAGAGGATCTGGTGACCCAGATCGAAGGCATGGGGCGATTGACCACGCGCGTGCAGATGGACCTGCTCGACCTCGACCAGGTGCGGTCGGCGGTGGATGAGGTGCGCGAGGGCTTTGGCCGGATCGACATCCTCGTCAACAACGCGGGCCTGGGTCCCGAGGAGAAGGCAGCGGAAGACTGGGAAGAAGACGATTTCGACCTCACCTTCGACCTGAACGTGAAGGGGCTCTTCTTCGCCAGTCAGGCGGTGGCCCGGGTGATGATCGAGCAGGGCTCCGGGACCATCGTCAACATGAGCTCGCAGGCGGGCTTCATCGCGCTGCCGGGCGAGGCCATCTACTGCGCGTCGAAGGCGGCCGTCTCACACCTGACCAAGTGCCACGCGGTCGAATGGGGCAAGTACGGCATCAACGTGAACGCCGTGGCCCCGACCTTCATCCGCACGCCGGGCACCGCGCCCGCGCTGGCCGACCCCGCCTTCAAGGCGGACGTGGAAGAACGCATCGCGGCTCTCCATCGCATCGGCGAGCCGGTGGACGTGGCCGGCGCAGTGGTCTACCTGGCCTCCCCTGCCGCGGCCCTGGTCACGGGCACGACGCTCATGGTCGACGGGGGCTGGACCGCCCGCTAGGCAGGCTCACGGCCTCACCCGGTCGCCTGGATCAGGCGGCGTCGGCTGGGATGGGGTGGAACATGCAGCCATCGACGAAGAGCTCGAAGAAGTCGGGCTCGGTCTCCAGCTCCTTGTGCTCGATCCGGCCGACCATGGCCGTGAGCGCCTCGCGGCGGGCGCGAGAGAGCAGCAGCACCGAGGCACCGCGCAGGGCGGCGTTGCCGACTCGCTCGACGCGCTCGGGCCGGACCTGGGCCAGGAAGCCGATGTCGATGGCATTCTCGACGTCGATGGCGTTGGCGAAGCCACCCGCGAGGTAGACGTGGTCCACGTCCCGGGCATCAAGGCCGAGCGAGCGCAGCAGGATGCGCTGGCCGGACGCGTTCGAGGCCTTCGCCTGCGCCAGCTGGCTGGCGTCGGCACGGGAGAAGGTGATGCCCCGCACCGGCGCGATGGTGAAGTCGGTCCGCCCATCGACGAAGCGGCCTTCCGGTGACATCCACTCGACCCGGCGCAGCTCGGCGAGGATGTCGACCAGGCCGGAGCCACAGATGCCCTCGGGCTCGTGGCCGCCGATGACCTGGTAGAGGAAGGAGTCGTCGGCGACGTGCACGGCCTCGATGGCTCCCTCGGCGCCGGCCATGCCGAAGCGCAGCATGCCGCCCTCGAAGGCAGGACCAGCCGGGCTGGAGGCGGCCACGATGCGCTGTCCGTCGGTGGCCACGATCTCCGTATTGGTGCCGATGTCGATGAGCAGGCTGCTGCCGGGGGCGGCGCCGAAGTCGGTGGCCACCAGGTCCGCGGCCACGTCACCACCCACGTGGCTGGCGATGAGCGGCGCTCCCACCACGCGTGCCTGGGGATGGATGAGCAGGCCCAGCTCATGGGCCCGGCGGGTGACCCAGGTGGAATCCGCCTCGCCGCGCAGCATGGCCAGCTCCGTCACCGACTTGTAGGGCATCTCGCCGATGGGCTTGACGTCGAGGCCGAAGAAGAGGTCACGCATGGTGGAGTTGGCCACGATCATCGCCTCGTAGACCTCGTGGCGGTCGAGGCCGAGCTGCCCGTAGACCTCCTTGAGGCCGGCGTTGAGGGCGCGGCGCAGGGACTTGCGCAAGGTGCCGGGGTGATCGCGCTCGTAGCCGATGCGGCTCATGACGTCACTCCCGCCGAAACGCTGCGGGTTCTCGAAGGCGCCACCGCTGACGATGTGGCCGTCGATCAGGTCGATGAGGCGAAAGACGACGGTGGTGGTGCCCACGTCCACGGCCAGGCCCAGCACGTGCTCGCGACGCAGATCGACGGTGATCCCGTCGTAGAGCACGGCGTGCTCGCTGGTGGTGACGACGGGATCGATCTCCGTCAGCGGCTCGCCAGTCTCTTGCAGGATGCGCATGCGCCGGCGGATGATCGCGAACTCGACGTCAGCTTCCGCGGACTCGATGCGGGCCTGGCAGGCGAGGCGGAAGTTCGCCGGCAGGTAGGCCTCGGCCTCGGTGCGGGCGGAGAGCTGCTCGGCTCCCTGCCGGATCTCCACGGCGCACTCGCGGCAGCGCCCCGAGCGACCGCACGACTGCGGGACGGCCAGCGAGACCTCATCGGCATACTCGAACAGCGACTTGCCGGTGACCAGGGGTCGGCGATCGATGCCGTGGATGATCTCGGACACAGGGCTCCAACGCGGCGAGATGGACGGTCCGGCAACGCTACCAAAGTGCGCCGGGTCGGGCGGGGCGCGATGTGGCGTGACCGCCGGGCCGGGCACGCTCGGGCATCACGCAGTCGCCGATCGGCTGCGACGTCCGCGCTCGTGCCGCAACCGACAGTCCAGTCCCACGCGGACTCGTCCTTGGCCGCAGGGGAATCTCGACACCGTTTGGTATCCTGTGGTCGTCGCTGGCGAGTGGCCAAACGGTAAGGCACCTGACTCTGGATCAGGGGATTGAAGGTTCGAATCCTTCCTCGCCAGCCACCCTTCTGAGCGTGAACAGAGCCCCGGGGAGCCGTCTCTGGGGCTCTGTTCGTTTGTTGGTGACCCTCAAACTGACCCTCAACTCGCCTCAGAAATGGTGAGAAGTTCGTCCATTCGACGTGCGGCACGCGCCTGCATTCCTCTCGTGAGATGCGCGTATACGTCCGCCGTTGTCGAGAGGTTTGAGTGCCCGAGTATCTGGGAGACGACCGCTAGCTCCTCCCCGTGTTCGATCAGAAGCGTGGCGCAGGCGTGCCGCAGGTCATGGAAACGCTGGCGCGGGAGACCTGACCGCGACACGGCTTCATGGAACTCCTTCGTCACGAGGCGCGGGTTCAGTGCACGACCGGTTCGAGTCGCGAACACCAATTCCAGGTCGTGCCAGCTGGGGCCGGCCGCGACGCGTTCCCCGAGCTGGCGTCGGCGATGCTCTCTGAGAGAAGCCGACACGAAGGCAGGAACCACTAGCGTTCGGCGACCTCGTTGGGTTTTCGGCTCCGCAAGCGCGCCCGTGCCACGCTGGAGCGTGTGTCTGACCGTAAGCAGGTCGCCTTCCAGGTCCACGTCCGACCAGCGCAGGGCGAGCAGTTCGCCTTGGCGCAGGCCCATCCCGACAGCAGTAGCCCACATCGCAGCGAGCCGGTCTCCTTTGGTGGCCGCCAAGAGGACGCCTACCTGGGTGGCGGAAAGAGGCTGGCGCTCAAT
>Ga0210085_1000512_pt1 | contig 16227 bp, 16 predicted proteins | sample China_Galinas_PW_5_FD_184866 | JGI IMG/M metagenome (GOLD analysis project Ga0210085, IMG submission 184866) | Wetland microbial communities from San Francisco Bay, California, USA, that impact long-term carbon sequestration - China_Galinas_PWC_D1... | ecosystem: Environmental > Aquatic > Marine... | reverse complement strand
TTTAAGTGAAAGGGATAAGGTGATAGATTATCTTAACCAGGTTTCAATAACAGATTCTATCAAAGTCATCGTTTTTATGAGTTCTCCGGAATGTAAAGGAAGTGAAGAATATTTTGATTTTTATCATCGGGCCTTATCCTCGAGATTGTATGATAAGGATGTTCACAGATTGCACAATGTTTTTACTCAAATCATTTTGAGAATCGTAGAACTCAATAAAATCGTGGTGCATGCGAACAGCGGGAAAGTAATATCGTTATTTTTAAACGTCAGCCTTGCCTGTGACTATAGAATTGTCGCTGACAACACGGTTTTTCAGAATCCTTTTTACAAACTGGGATTGGTACCTATCGGTGGTGGCGCTTTTTTTCTCTCCAGGCGTTTAGGTCGGAGCAAGGCCCTGGAAATCCTGTTGTGTGACACGGATATCACCGCGGTTGAAGCCATGAAACTGGGTATTGTAGACAGGGTCGTCCCCCGGGAAGAACTTGAAAAAGCCGCAATAGATACGGCGCGGTGCTTTGCTCAAAAACCCGCCCGATCACTGGCGGGTCTCAAGAAATTGATAAATTATTCCATTAACAATCTCAAAGACTACATGGCAATTGAATATAAGGAACTGATAAAGGTAATAGACTCCGGTTTAAAACCCCCTGATCACTGACTAGTTTTCTCGTGCAAGCTATTCATTTACCCGATGTGTTTTTGGTTGCTGTTCTTCAACATCCCCTTTTCTTTTCGGAAAACGGATAACGTTCTGTCCGTCCGGACGTTCTAATGGAATGCTGTCAGCTGTCGAATCTTTTTTGTTTGGTTTATGATAACCTTTTTGACTTGAAATTTTATAGATATCAGAAGAATCGATACTCTGCCGGTATACGAGGGGTCGCTGGAGCATCTTTTCATAAATATCGATGTATTGTTGGGCGGTGACCTGATGATTAAATGCAGCGGCACTTTCTGTCATTATTCGACGGATCTGCCGTTTTTTGATGCCTGGGGACGTCATATAAAACTGCATAGCCTGTTCAATGGCCCAGGACAGACCGCCGGAATCGAATGTTTTGAACAAAAACCCGTTTCCTGTATCTTTAGACACATCCAAATGTGTGACCGTATCGTGAATGCCCCCGGTATCGTGAGCCACCGGAAGGGTGCCGTAGATGGACCCGATCATCTGCGGAAGACCGCAGGGTTCAAAACTTGAAGGCATTAACACAAAATCCGACGCCCCATAAGCCAGACGGGCCAAACGGTCATTGAAGCCGCATATCGCCACACGATCAAATAAATTGTGGTATCTAACAATGTCTTTAAAATGCCTTTGAAATTCCCCGTCTGCTACAAAAACAATCTCAAGATTCTGTTTCCAATAACGGGCAATGACGTCATAAAGTATATCAGCCAGCAACTGGCATCCCTTTTGAACCGGGTCCAGACGGGAAGGCCAAAAAAAGATGGGAGCTTGTGTGTCCTGAATCAAACCCAAATTTTTTTGAAATATTCGTTTATTGGTCTTTTTTTCCGAAACATGGTTGGTTGCTGAATACATGCAGGGCTGAGCCTTATCAACGGATGGGTGATAAGATGGGTCAGGAGCATTCAGGATCCCAAGGGCGCATCCTGCATTACTTTTGTTAACCAGCTCCTGCTGCATGCAATCTTTCACAAAACCGTGTTGTCCTTCGATCATCTCTTCCAAAAATTTTGGACTCACGGTATTTACAAAGTGGGCTGAAAAAACACCGCTGGCAAGAAAATCTACAGGAACAACATCCCTTGTCTGTTCATAAGTAGTCGGATAATTCTCAAAATAAAGATTCTGCCAGAACAAAGCACTGTCGATACCCCTGTCCTCGATTTCAGAAAGGGTGCTTTTCACCGTATGAATATTGTGCACGGTAAACAGGCAGGGAATACCCAATTGTCTGGCCATGGCCGGAATCAGGGCGGTCATCCAATCATTGCAATGGATTAAATCCGGCTGGACTTTGGGAACAATATTGTTGATCACCTCTCGCTGGAAGGCCAGTGATATTTTAACATTTTCAAACTCATTACCGGAATAGATATGATTCAGATAGAAAAAAGCCCGGTCTTGAGCCAGATGAATTCTTTCTTCCGGGACGCTGTTTCTTATTTTACTAAACTCTTTTTGAGCAAATGAAGACAAATTGCCGTTGAATATGGATCGATAGGCCGGAAGAGCAATATGGACATCGGCACCTTGATGGTACAATGCACTGATCAATGCTGCCGACACATCTGCAAGTCCCCCTGCTTTGGCATTCAACCCATCGGAATTTTGACCCATGCCATGTGGGAGATAGGTAACCTCAGGGGTCACCATCAAGACTCGGGGATTGGTTGGAGGATTGATCATAATCTTTTAATCCTAATTTAGAACAATTTTATGTCCATTTTCCCCAATAAAAACGAGGTTGTTTAATTTCTGTTTAAACATACCGAGTTTTTTTTGAAAGACTTCCCTGCCAAATGGATAGATGGTTTTAAGATCATTCGTGTCAATAAAGATCTGATAAAAACTACTACCATACATTTTTAGAATCTCGAGCAATTCGTAGGCGGAATTCCCATCAAAATCGCCCTCCAATTTTAGATGAAAACTATCTCGGGTTTTATAAGAATACATTTGGAAATTTGATGCCATTGTTAACCTCCATAATAGAAGAACCTTTTTATGGTGCAGTTAAGTTAAGAAGATTATTTTGAGTCCCGAAACAGTTTGGGCAGGTTTGATCATTCCGGGGGTCTTCTCTCCATTGTCCATCTACCAGAAACTTGTACTCATGGTAGCCGGGGGAAAGCATCACCGCCTTATTCCACATCCCATTTTCATCCCTTTGCATGGGGTGCTTTTCCGGACTCCAGTTGTTAAAATCTCCCATCAAGAAGACCTCTTTGGCCCCGGCTGCTTCCAATGTAAACGTCCATCGTCTACGTTTAATTTTTTGTTTTGATCTGACTTTTGACATCTTATGCCTCCTTAAATACACCACCTCAATGGAACGAAAATAAGTGGATACATGCTTCTGACCTGAAGCTTGTTTTAAATCGATTTATTTTAAAGAACTCACCGATTAGCCTTTGATCTTTTTATGTTTATGTTTTTTTCAGGCAGTATTCACGCCACAGGCAGTCTTCCCGGTCACAGCTCCCGTCCGCATTACCAAAACATTTCGGGTTTCCCTCAATGTGCTGGATGCTTCTAATAAGGTTCTTTAAATCCGGGAAATGGCCTTTTGAGTTATTGTCCAAATTGTCCGTCATATACATCTACCGACATTTACAACAATCTTCCGTTCTAAAGAGGATATGAAAAGAGAAAATCAGCTTAAATAGATTGATGAATTATTTATTATCTACTTTGTTGTTTTTGTCCATAGGGGCAGGGCTTCATTTATTCTGGGTAAATTTCCTAACCGGGAATTTTCCCCATACAACGGAGGATAATTTCTGACGATTTGATAGGACTCCAATTGATTCGAGACGCTCAATTTGGAGTGGAGATTGCTGAGAGGTTATTCTTTCCACAAATCGATGTCAATGAGACCAAGTTTTGCAGCATAACGAGCCAGCTCGATCGTGCTGTGCAGATCGAGCTTTTTCATGATGCTGTGACGGTGGTTCTCAACCGTTTTGGGACTGATGAAAAGTTTATCTGCAACCTGGGTTGTAGACAGTCCTTCGGCCAAAAGGCCCATGATTTCCTGTTCCCGTGCGGTCAGCAAGTCATAGCCGGTACCCGAAATGGCCACCTCTTTTTCCGGCAAACCGATAAGTTTTTTGACCACCTGATGGGAAACAGACGTGTCCATAAAATAATGTCCCTTTAACACAAACTCAATTCCCTGTAAAAGCAAATCCGCAGCCGATTCCTTTATCAGATAACCCATGGCGCCAGACTGAAATGCTTTTACGATATAATCCACTTTAGAATGCATGCTGACAACCATGACACGGATTTTGGAGGAACATCTTAAGATATCACCGATCAAAACAAGTCCTTTTACATCCGGCAACCCCACATCCAACAAGACCAGATCAGGCTTGAATTCTCTGACCATTTGAAGCCCTTGACTCCCGGTGCCTGCTTCCCCGACGATTTCATACTTGGGGTCCTGTCCGATGATCGTCTTAAGACCTTCCCGAAAGAGGGGATGGTCGTCAATGATTAATATACGCTTCTTTTGCCTCACGATTCTGCTCCTGAAAAGGTATTTTTATGTAAATTTTAGTGCCTTGCATCGGATTCGATTGAATGGTCATTTGCCCCCCAAGCATATTGACCCTTTCTTTCATGCTGCGAAGTCCCATCCGTTTTTCATCACCCAATGCAAGTTCCCGTGCCTTGACATCAAAACCTTTTCCGGTGTCTTCTATGCGAAGAATAATATTCGGGAATACGCCCAAAAGCCTGACGACGGCCTTTTCGGAATCGGCATGTTTGCGGATATTGTTTAGACCTTCTTGAACCAAACGGTAAAGATGGATTTCGGTATCAGCGTCCAGTTTAAATAAATTTAAACCCGCCGATTGAAAGTCAACCTTGTTTCCAAATTGGCTGGAAAATTCTTCACAATATATTTCAAGCGCTTTCAAAAGGCCCATTTCAGCCAGGGTCGGAGGTTGCAAATCATAAGAAAGATCACGGATGGCATTGATACTTCCTTGGAGACGCTTTGAGATTTCCAAAAGTTTTGCTTTTGCCGGGGCGTCTAATGTAGGCTCATTCTTAAAAAGCATGTCACACTCAATTTTTGACGCTGAAAGATCTTGTGCTACCCGGTCGTGAAGCTCACAGGAAATCATCTGACGTTCGGTTTCTTGTGCTTTTAATAATTGTTGAGATAGTTGTTGAATACGAGATTCGTTGCGTTTTCGTTCACTAATATCTCTACTGATACCACGGTAGCAAAAAATGTTCTCGCTTTTGTCCAAACACGGAACCCCGCTTATCTCCATAATGACTTCAACTCCGTCCTTTCGAAGCACAATATTATCAAATGACTCGATGGGTTTCAATTTCGCCATCAGTTCAAAGATCCGCGCTTTTAAGGGCTCTTTATTTTCTGAAGAGAAAAAATCGTAGAAATACCTGCCAATTACCTCATCATAGGAATAGCCGATGATGTCTTTTACAACAGGGTTTGAATAGATGTACTTTCCTTGCGCGTTCATCTCCCATATCCAATCCGATGTATTTTCAGCCATATCTTGAAATCGTTTTTCGGATTTGAGAAGGGATTGCTCGAGTCTGTTTTTGCGAACCGCTTTCTCTATTACGGTGGGCAGCAGGGTAAAAAAATCGCCGGATTTGACCAAATAATCTACGGCCCCCAATTTCATGGCCCGAACAGCAACATTCTCGTCTCCCTGACCCGTGATCATAATCACCGGGATGTCTCTGTCTTTTTGACTTAATGCCTCCAAAAACCCGATACCGTTCATACCCGGCAGAAGGTAATCTGTTATGATGACGGTGGGTATGATGCTGTCAAGCTGTTCAAGGCATAGATTTGCTTCCTTGAAATGATATACCGAGGCATGCGGAAACTCATTGGCGATGGCCCGCTTCATCAAGCTGAAATGGGCCTCCTCGTCTTCAATGATTACGAGTGTCAGTGGTTCCACTGTCAAAACTCCTCGAATTCTCCTTCCGGAATATAAAACAAGTTTATTCCTAAAGGATGGGGGGTTTATTCAAAATCATCCAGTAAAAATCAATTTGCATGATCTTTTCCTCAAACTCCTTGAACCCTACAGGTTTGGTCAGATAGCTGTTGGCATAATGTTCATAGGATCGGACAATATCCTCTTCCCGTTCCGATGTGGTCAGCATAATCACCGGAATTTGTTTTAGTTTAGGGTCTTCCTTGATTTTTTTTAAAACCTCTACACCATCAATGCCGGGAAGCTTAATGTCCAACAAAATCAAGCCCGGCATGGGATATTTATTTTTATCCTCATACTTCCCGCGGTTGTAAAGAAAATCAAATGCTTCTTCCGCATCAATAACAATGTGAACCCGGTTTGCGTTTCCGGCCTTTCGGATCGCGCGTTTGGTAAGTTCCGCATGCGCCGCCTCATCCTCTACAAGCAATATGTCCGAAGGTTCGTAATCCATGTGTTCAGGTCTCCTTGTCTTTTAAAGTGAAGAAAAACGTGGTCCCTTTCCCCAACTCGGATTCCAGACAGATTTTTCCACCATGATGTTCGATAATTCGCTTGACGATGGTCAGCCCAACACCCGTCCCCTCTCCGATTTTTTTCCCGGCTGGCAGCCGCTGAAAAATCTCGAATATTTTTTGATAATAATGTTTATCGATGCCGATGCCGTTATCCCGGACAAAAAACACCTTTTGACCGCCCTTTTCTATTGCTCCCACATCAATCCGTGGCGCAGGATTTTCCTTGCCAATGTATTTAACGGCATTGGACAACAGGTTTTCCATTACCTGACTCAATCGTTCCATTTCACCATAAATCAGGGGAAGACCTTTTTCAATGTTTAATGTAACGCTGCTTTCATCAATGTAGGGTTGGAGCGTTTTAAGAACTTTTTTCATAAGATCGTCAAAGGAAAACTCGATCTTTCTTTCCGGCAACCGCCCGATGCGGGAAAGATATAGCAAGTCGTTGATTAAAATTTCCATCCTTCGGGAAGCATCGCTCATATAATTAAGGTATTTTTCAGCTTTTTCATCGATCAGATCCCCAAAGTCTTCGCGAAGTGCCCCGATAAACCCCTCGATGGTCACTATCGGCGTCTTTAGATCGTGGGAAACCGTATATACGAAGGTTTCAAGCTCTGTATTTTTGTCAGCAAGTTCAGCAAGCGTGGCTTCTAACTTTTTTTCATTTTCTATAAGTGCCTTTTCCGTGCGTTTCCGCTCCCTGACTTCCTGAAGCGCCTGATCTCTGGCTTCCCGGTACATCTGCATTCGCTCAAGAAGAAGATGAAGGAGCAACGAGAGGATTGTCGAGACGACAAGTCCAAAAATGAGAACAGAAACCTTCCAGACCATCCCCGATGGATAGACCCTTGCCTTTGGAGAAAGATCCAGCTTCCAGATTTTACCGGGAAATCGAATCTCTCGAAGTATTCGCAACCCATTCTTTTCCGGATGTCCGTCGCTCTGTTGTTCATTCGTATAAATCAGTTGATCCGACTCGTACAGACGGACCCAAAAGTCCTTTAAGATGTCCTTAGCCAAGCAAATATCCACAATTCGTTTAACCTGGAATACGCCGTTCAAATAACCTTGAATCTTTCCGGAATAGGCCAGCGGCAAGAATGTATTGTACCCAAGTCCCCCCTGAATAAGCTCCATGCAAGGGGTTACGATACTTTGGTCTATGTGGAGTATATGAAATGTTTTTTGGGCCCGGAAATTCTGAGGTTCAAAGATGGGCGTATCAATGACACGTTCATTGCTGTTTGCCGGGAAAACCCATCGAACGACGCCCGTGGGGTCAATCCAGTTGATTCCCGTAAAGCCGGGGTAATGGGAATAAAACATCTTGGCAAAATCAAGAAAACGCGTCTTGCTGAAATCCGGTGGAACCCGTTCAACCCATCTTTCAGCCAGTAATTCAAGAGAAGCCATGCGAGCTTTCATCAGACCTTCGATACGAATCCGTATTTGTTCCGAAGAAGTTTCTGTATGCCGAAGCACAAGCTCTCGTTCGTGTCTGTTTTGATTTTGCCACAGCAATACCGTGATGCTTCCAAAAATCAAAAATGCAAAAAAAGGGGCCCATTTTTTTAAATCTAACATTGAATTCTTTTTTCGTGCTTTTAAAATTTCGTGCTCTCGTGATAAGATATTTTTTGGGTTCAGGTTTATCCAAGTCAGGGTCTTAACATGAGATTTGCTTAGGGAATGAAAAACGCATTTTTCAGCATACTCACATTTCGAGATCGATAAAATTTCCTAACAAATTCGAACCGTATCGTCTACCTTAAAATTGATTTCAAAATTGTTCGTCATGTAATACAATAAAAAAAGTGAGAATGCGTGATTTTCAACCTCTCACCTTTTTCATAAATCGAGTCTGCTGTGACTGCAAAGAAACGATTTTCGGGTTATTTAACCTTTTGAATGCTACAACTCTCCGATTTTTAACGACGCAGCAGCTTCTTTCGCACAATAAATTCGCTTATCATGTTGTCCCCTTCTTCGACGAATGATAAAATTCGTTCCATTTAGAGCATGAAATTGATATTTCTCGGATGTCGTTGGCCGTTGGGGTTTATCCTTAAGAAAAAACGCTGTCTCTTTCTTCTTTTGTTTTGTTTCCATTTCTTTTCCTGTATACAAAAATTATATTGAAATATTTAGAGGATTTTAAAAAAGCATTGCCGGGTAGGAGATTAAATACTTTCCAACTTTTGGGTTATCTATCTGACATTTAAAAGCGATATATTTCTACACTCCGGAGACATCGCAATTTTTGACAAAACGTCTCAATTTCACCACTCTAGCAGCCTCCAATCCTTCAAACTGGACCCGATTCAACCGAATTTTAAAAGAATTAATTCCAAAATCATCATCAATATCAATATCGGCAATGTTTTTAAACGTCAAATTTTCAAGGTAAAATCCGGAATCAGCCACCAATATGTCCAGCACCAGCGATTGGTTTGATCGCTCCTCGCCGGCAATATAACGAAACAAAAGCCCACCCATGCTTATGTTATCGATTCTGCCGAACCTTACCGCTTTCGATCGGTATACCGCACATGCGATCTCTGCCATACTTTTATTTGCAACGTTTAGTTGCTCGGTGACGGCAGGCCTGATCAAAGCAAATGCGTCTTTATCGACTCGATATCGTTTGTGTGCTCTTTTCTCAGGACTTTTCAATGTGTTGTTATCCATCAATTCAAGCAACAGTGACCGGCTCACACTTGCAACATCATGATCGAATCCAGACAATTCGTTGGCAAAATTCATACGGTCGGGTTGAATATCATCAACATAATAAATCTTTTCCATTTTACCCCCCAATACCTGCCAATTTTCTACTTTGAGTTGATCCATTGATTATTTTCTCTTGTTTTAAAGGGTGTTGTCCATAGGTAAGGCGCTTCATTTTCTCTGGGAAAATCCCCTATGTGGGGATTTCTCCCAATACGATGGATAATATTCTTCATAGATAAGAACCTATTTAAAACCATCCAAACGCACCTGATTGACATGGGACAAAAGATAAATCGGATTCCCACTGAATTCTATCCAAAGTTGCGGTTCGAAACGCCGAAATAGGGTTATTTAAGTGATGGAATCGATATCCGCATAAGCCTCATTCGGCACCTCGAGAACGAATGAGAAGCAGAGGACGATCGATACGTTGAAGCACACCTGCTGCAATGCTTCCATAAAATGTCCTGGCCAGACCGGTGCGGCCGTGACTGGCCATCGCCACAAGATCTGCGTTTTCACGTTCGGCGGCATTGACAATCGCCTTCACCGTCGGACCATGGTCGATAAGCGTCTTGACCTCGACACCCTTTTTGGAAAACTTTTTTTCAAGAGAATCAAGATACACCGATGTTTTCTCTTTCAGATAATCGTTTTTTTCTATAAACTCCGACATACCGATTATCTCATTATATTCCAACATCAACACCGGTTCTATAGCAACAAAGAAAATCACTTTGCTTTTGAAATTTCGTGCAAGGGTCTCCACATGGGACAATATGGATTCAGCCCGTTTCGAGCCGTCCAAGGGAACCAATATGGTCTTATACATATTTATCTCCTGTGGTTACAAAATTAATAATTCAATTTTTCTACCTTATTATCACCACGTGCCCGGATAATTAGCAATGGCCGATCGATCAGATTCAACACACCGGCAGTTACACTCCCATAAAAAGCCCGGGCCAAGCCGGTTCTTCCGTGACTGGTCATTGCGACGAGATCGGCATCTCCTTTTAGAGCGCAGGCAATAATCTGCTCGACAATCGGACCACCGACAACGCAGGTTTTGGCCTCAATACCTTTCTCGCGAAATTCTCCCTTCAGGGAATTTAAGTAAGATCCTGCCTGCTTCGCCAGTTGCTCCAGGTTGTGATGATAAAGCAAAATTGCACACTCGTTATATCCCACAAGGTTGGGAGCAGTAACAACTTGCAAAAAAATAACCTGGGCATTGAAGCAGTGGGCCAACGCTTCAACATGTTTTAATATCCGTTCCGCCCTTTTTGATCCATCCAACGGTACTAAAATTGTTTTATAAATATTCGCCTCCTTCGCGGAATACAACGCAACGGTCAATTTTAAGAAAAGCCTTCTTTCAGGCTATAAAGGACCCCTTCGGATCATACAAGGTGATTTTATGATCGCATATTTTTAATAAAACGCAAAACCTGTGCCATGGATGCGTTTGAGAAGTCGAATCAATTAACCCTTTATTATGTTACGCTATTTTATTGAGATTGGTGGAATTCTACCTTCATTGGAAGAAAAAACGGATGTCAGGATTTTTTACAAAATGTAAAAAAGTTTAAAACCAAATCACAAGACAAATTGAGTTGATAAGGCGAATAAACTTCCTTTATGCAAACAAATCGGCTTTACCCGAAGAAGAAACCATGAGCGTGGTCGGCAGGTCGGAAATAAGTTCTTCGTAGCGTTCTTGGAACTCTCGCGCTTCGCTTTTTCCCGGCACATTGAACCCCAGAAACACGACTGACGCATCTTTTGAGTGTGATTTAAGAACCTCACGAAACGGTGCTTTTGAAACGACAATCTCTGCCTTAGCATCAACACGAGCGGCATCAATCAATTGTTTTAGAGCCTTTGTGGCCGGCTGAAAGCCCGCTTTATCCTGAATCAGACGAAATATTCGTACTTCTGCATTCGACCACTCCCAGTTCAACGTCAGCAAATATGATAAAAGCAGCATCAGTGAACCATTTTTTCTGCCACGCCACCATATATCAATTCGACGATTCGCGATTTCCAAGGGGAGGCCTCTGTCTTTTAAGACAACAAGGTTCATACCAAGAATCTCAACCGAATTCATGTGTCGGACAAAGGCGTAACAGCGTTTAGGATCAGACGACCAGCCCATTAAAACGATATTGGGTTGCAGCGGACTGATGGGATGGCCTTGAAGAAGAACCGTCAGCCCTTCATCAAGGCTTTGAGCAACAACGACGGTGGGGAGGGCATGAAAATGGTTATCACGAAGGAAACGGTCAAGCTGGTTGATGGCTGCTTGTCTGTGGTTGACGATACTTCTTAAATCTCCTGCCAGAATCCGTGCAAGAATGACCAGGCCTCGATTCTCACCGATCCACAATGAAAACCTCACCATTGTAAAACGCGTTTCCGGATTTCCTGAAAGCACAAGTACCGTCGGCCGCCAGTTCTTTGGATGCTTCGGCAAAACTGAAAGGCGCAATAAATTTTCCCTGAGCCGTGAATAGACAAATCCCCACCGGGCGTCCCCAAAACGAATCTGAAGGACACTTCGATGCAATAAGATATAAAACATTACGAGAATTGCGCCGGCCGTTGCAGCCGCCCAGGGATTGATCAACAGGGCGGTGGCGGCACAACCCATTGCGGCACACATTGCAGGTATCCAGTGATAATATTTGAATCGGGGGCGAAATGATGGATTTCCGGCAAACGATTCAACAAAGGCCGCCAGATTGATCATTCCGTAAGTGTAAAGAAAAAACATTGTCACAACAGCGGCAAGAATGTTAAATGCGCCGCCTTGGGAGTCCGTTCCTGCCCAAAAAAGGATTCCCAGGGTAATCAACAGTGTAAACCACAACGCCCGGTGAGGTTCGTCTCCTCTGGCTGATCCGCGCGCAAATGGTCGTATCGACGGAATCAAACGGTCTTTCGCAACAGCTTGGAGAACCCGGGGAGCACCCAAAAAGGAACCGATGGCGCTGGAAAGTGTTGCGGCAAAGACACCCGCTACCACCAGAAAATTTGTGCCAAAAATCGCCTGATTGCAAAGGGTCTCAAAAGAAGAATTGAGTAGTTGATCACGGGTTTGCGCACCCCCGCACAACAGAATCTGAATCCCATACACTAAAAAACCTACGATGACAGCTGCCACAGTACCCAGGGGAATAGAACGTCCCGGATTTTTCAGATCTCCCGACATATTTACCCCCGCCATAATACCTGTAACCGCTGGAAAATAGATGGCAAACACCTTCCAAAAAGACATGGATGGGCCAATATAATCGGATGACCAGTTCTGCATGAAAATAATCTGCCGGAAATGTATTGCCGCTCCGGCCATAAACACAAAAATCGAAAATCCCAGAATGGTCATAATCACATACTGTGTTTTTATGGCCCATTTTGCTCCGACATAAGCAATGCAAAACAGAATGGTAGCTGTAATCAAAGCAATCGTTCGAAAGTGAACGGCTGTTGCAGGAAAGGTTCGGATCAAAGCCTCTGTAAAACCTATAATATAAAAAGGCACGGAGATCGCCTGGGCGCTAAATAAAGCCAATCCTATGGAACCGCCAAACGACGGACCCAAGGCTCGAGAGATGAGAAAGTAAGCGCCGCCACCGGCAACGGGTGTGTTAGTGGAAATCGCCGATATGGACAGAGACGTCAATGCGGTAATGCTGCTTGCCAGAAAAAGAATCAGAAACGCCTGAAAAATACCGGCCTGACCGATGACGAAACCAGCCCTCATGAAGATAATGACACCCAGGATCGTCAGGATAGAAGGCGTAAATACGCCGCCAAATGTCCCCAATTGGTTCGGTACAACGGTAGAATGACGTTCCTTCCCGATCCCGATAGATCTCATCTTCCACCTTCATCCCGTAAATTCATTGGGTTAATTATAGAGATAAAGCTCTACTCATATGGTTCGAAAACACGAAATAACCAGCCATAGACCGCAGCCAGGTGAGATTCAATGGGTTCTTGTTGAAGACCCATAAAAATATATCCTTTTCGTTGATCAGGAACAATAGCAATGTGCCTAATCGGCCCGGGATTCGGCAAGGATTCAATAAGCTCTTTGAAGCGGTCAATCATGCGGTCTTGTTCGTAATAAAGGAAAAACGCCAAATCACCCCACTGGAGTTGCCCCTGATGAAGCCGTGAAATGTTGGTGATCTCAGGCCCTCGAAATCCGGTATAACCCTTTTCGATGATGTGACCTTCGCCTGGCGGAGGATACCTCATGTAAACAGAAATAAAGAGCCTGTCATTTCTCATAAAAAACTTTGAGATGGGCATATACAGGGGCGCCTGCCGCGGAAGAAGCGTTAGCGTAACATCGATTCGAGAAACCGGACCTCGCTCTTTGAAAGAGAAAGTGCCGTGATGTCCGACAACACCTCCGATATTGGTGAAGGTCTGGTCGTCGGGTTTAAAAACCTTTATGAGTTCGTTAAAGGTAGTGATGCAAATCTCTTTGTTTTTTCGTTTGCCGGAGTGAAAAGAAAAGACGATAAAAGCACTGACGGCCACGATGGCGATCAGTACGGAAAGCGTTGAGGTGTCTCCAAAAGATTCCACAGACTTTCCTTTTTCGGAAGTTTACCCTATCGTTGCATAAACGACATGGCATCAAATAGACCCCATCCTTTGAATTCACTGCGGGTTGGGAATCAAAAAGGGAAGTATTCCTTTGATTTTTGTTTGAAATTCGCTTCGTTGATCCCACTTTTGCCGTGTTGGTTATGCAACGATAGGGTTTATTCTTTTAAGACCGAAGGCAGCCAGTGATAAATCCGAGCGAAATCGCGTGCGACCTGATCGGGCTTTGGAATCATGAAGATGAATCCTTTTTTCTGTTCGGGAACAAGAGCGATGTGCCTGATGATCCCCGGGGCCGGATTTTTTTTAATAAAGGCTTGCATTTTCTCGAGCATCTCCCGGCTGTTGTAGTAAAGGTGAAAATCGAAATTTTCCCATTTGACGGTTTCATGATGCATAAGGTGAGCGTTCTCGATCTTCGACCCCATGAATTTGCTGTATTTGCTTTCAATCAAATGCGCCTCTTCTGAAGGCGGTTGCTTCAGGTAAAGAGTGATGAAAAGGCGATCATATTTTCGTATCAGTTTTGAAATGGGCAGATAAAGCCAGGAATGTCTGGGCAACAGCGTTATGGTTGCGTCTACACGGGAAAAAAGTGTTCCCTTTTTCTTAACGAACAAATTCGCGTGAAATCCGATGGCACCACCTATGTTCGTAAACGTTTGATCATCAGGCTTGACGACGTCTACAAGATCGTTGAAGGCGGATTGGCAGATTCTTCTGTTTGAACGACGTCCCCGGAAATACCCGAGGGTCAGCAGAAAGCTGAACCCGATAAAAAGAAAAAATATCGGTTGGTAGAGAATGTCTGCATAGTTTTCCATTTTTGTCCTTTATTTCATTTCAAACGGAGATAGAATGGTTTCCTCAATATCGTATAAGATGCTGTTTTGCCCGTCAAGAAGACGCTCCGTGAAGGCTACACGCTGGATGGGAATTGTTGGTGCAAAAGACTGAATCACCGAATCCACATGATCGGCCATGGCTGTATACTTCTTTTGAATTTTATTGTTGATCAACAGTCGCAGCGGAAGTTTCAGCTCATAAAGACCGTCGATAAGCCGCTTCGACTCCTTCAGCGATAGGGTGTCAGGATTGTAGACGAGAACGATGCCGCAGTCTTTTCCTTGAATGACCGAGGATAGGGCCTGATAATTTTCTTTGAGTGTTTTAAGACGCTTTAGAATATCATCTTCATTTTCATCGTAGCTTAAGATGGTTTCCTTGTCATCGAGAATACCGCGGATTCGATATATGGTGTGTCGTTTTTCCAGAATATCCCTTCGGATCTGCATGAGCCGGTCGATCCATGTCATGGTTATCCACGGGAGTGCAAGGAACCTGAGGGTCAATCCTGTAGGCGGCGTATCAAAGACAATGTAATCGAAGTCTCTTTCGGACCTGACGGTTTCTTCGATACTGGTCAGCAGAGCGTATTCTTCAATTCCCGGTGAATATTTCAAAACCGAGAAATAGCTATCCAGGTTAATGGTTTGAAGATAGCGGTAGGAATCGGTAAACACCCTGATTTCCCGCTGGAGATATTCCCGGCACAGTTTCTTCAGATTCACTTCTTTGAGATAGAGGGAATCGGAGAACCGCTGTTTTTTATGGTTGAGAACGACGCCGAAAACATCGCCGAGATTGTGGGCAGGGTCCAGTGATACAATGAGAACCCGATACTTTCGGGACAATTGCCACGCCGAAGCTGCGGACATGGTCGATTTACCCACCCCCCCTTTCCCGGTAAAAAACAGAATTTTCATCTAATCTATCCCAATAGTACCACACATTTCAGCCAGCATGTCGTTGCAGTCTTTTGCCCGCTTGCAAAGGATCTGCAATTCACGTTCCATATAAGGTAGCAATTCTATGGCCAAAAAAGTCGGCGGGGATGGAAAACCGGCAAAAGAACCTAAAAGAAGGAGCGCAAAAATATTTTCCAACTCCTCCATCTCCATTACAGTGAGTGCTGTGGCCTTCTCTCGATGCGTCGCGTCAAAATCGGCAAAAATGCGACGAATCTTTTGAACCATTGATGAAATCATAATTCATTCCATAAATTTTCATTCGTAACTGTTTAGGTTTTTGAAACAAATCGATGTTAAAGGAGCTTCAGATAGAGTTACATTTTTACTGGAAGCTGTTTGAGTGGATTAGGGATCGTTATGAAAAAACTCCCATCGATTCAAGGTCCTGCGATTGTATTGTTTTCAACCACTGACCCTTATCAAAAGATTAAACCTGTTTTTTCATTACGAGCCGTTATCCACGAGTTCTTTCAGAAAAAATTTAACTCTATCTGAAGCGATCAATTTTCACTGTTAACATCAGATAACCGGTGCACGGCATAGCCAACACCGTACACCGGCCTACTGTTTAACATGGCCGATCCAAACCTTTTATTCCGCCTTCTTATAGGACTTTGATTTAATAAAGTCGAATATAAATACGAAGTTCAGAAGGAACAACACGATCAGAATCACCATTATTGTCCAGCCGGGAACAGGTTTTGCAGCAATCGAACCGGGTTGGACTATCAAGATGAACCAGAGGAGACCCGCTGTCACGGTGACCCAGAGTAACAAGGCAGGAATCACCGCAGCATTGGCAAATCCGGATTTCAGTTTTTTCGCCACATAAGCCGCACCGGTCA
>Ga0210085_1000511_pt1 | contig 16270 bp, 11 predicted proteins | sample China_Galinas_PW_5_FD_184866 | JGI IMG/M metagenome (GOLD analysis project Ga0210085, IMG submission 184866) | Wetland microbial communities from San Francisco Bay, California, USA, that impact long-term carbon sequestration - China_Galinas_PWC_D1... | ecosystem: Environmental > Aquatic > Marine... | reverse complement strand
CGGCCATGTGCCGACCCTCCGCCGTCAGGAAGGCGAACAGGTTGCAGCCGCAATAATCCCCGTCCCTGAAACGCAGGACGGTTTTCTTCATGTCCGGGTAGGCTGCTTTTACCAGGCCATAGGGCGCTAGTCCCACGGTTGCATCGACGCCGCGCGTCACGCTGTGGGCACAGAAGCGGTCGACGATCTCGGCAGTCAGCAAGGGATGGTCGGCGGTGGTCACCAGCACGGGCAGGTCGGCGGGGACGCGCTGCATCGCGCTGTAGGCGCTGGTGCTGGGCGTCGCCCGGGGTTCGCACCAGTCGACGGATCCCGTTTCAATCATCCGGCTGAGCGGGGAGCCGGCTGCCATTTCCTCATGCCCCGGACCCGACAGGATGCACCGGTCGACATGCACGGCGCTTCCCAGAGCCGCCAATACCCTATAAATCATCGGGGTTCCGTCGATCTCGACCATGGCCTTGCAGCACACACTGGCGTGTGCAGCCAGCGGGTCGCCGGGACCGCGTTCACCGGCCAGGATGATCGCGGTATAGGGTTTCTGCCGGTCGGTGTCTGGCATGGTCTCAGTCAGGGGTGTATGGCGTTTTCTTTAGCCCGAAAGGTGTGGAATGGCCACCGGATCCACGCAAGACACAGACGACAATAGCGTGTATTCCGTGTTTATCCGGGTGCATCCGTGGCCAATTATTCATTTGTTAAAAAGGAGGCGCCGTTCCGTCAGAGGTCTTTTTCGTAGATGCGGTAACGCTTGTAGGCCCTGCCGCCCAAGGTTTCGAGAATGTTGCGCATACCATCGTTGTCTTCAAGTATCCATGACATTTCGACGCCGCGGATGCCTCGCCGGATAACTCCCTGGCGAGCGGCGTCGATGACCATGAAGGCCAGCGCCGGACCCAAACGGGTATGCTGGTATTCCCGACGCACCCCCATCAGGGGCACCCGGGCGGTGGTCGGATAGCGGACCTTCAGACGCCACAGCAGCCTGAGCCAGCCAAACGGCAGCAGCCGGCCATTCAGGTCGCGGATGATTTCGTTGATGTTGGGCAGGGCGACGATCATCGCCACCGGCCGCTCGTCGATCTCGGCAATCTGCACGAAATCGTCGTCGACCAGCAGTGTCAGCAGTTCGCCGATATCGGCGAATTCGGCTTCGGTAAAGGGGACGAATCCCCAGTTGTTGAACCAGGCGTCGTTGAAGATGTCACGCAGGACTTCCAGTTCCTGCCTGAGGTGCTTGCGTCGCAGGCTTCGCACGCGCACCTTTTGCGCGGCCTTCCCGGCCAGCCGCGTCATGATGCGCGGCGCGTCGAAATCCGGGGCGGTGTAATAGGCCAGCAAATCCTTCGCTCCGGTGTAGCCGGCCGCCTCGACCTGCCGGGCATAATAAGGTCGTGCATGCCCCATCATGATACAGGGCGGTGTATCGAAGCCATCCACCAGTAAGCCGCATTCCTCGTTGACCGACAGGTTGAAGGGGCCGCGTACCTGCTGCATGCCCTGATCGCGTAGCCAGTTTTCGGCAGTCTGCAGCAGGGCCGCAAAAAGTTCGCTATCGTCTCCGGCCTCCAGCATGCCGAAATAACCGACCTTCCGGTCGTGCCGTTCCTGGTAGAGCCGGTCGATCTGGGCGCTGATGCGCCCGACGGCGCGGCCGTTTTGCCGCGCGATCCAGGCTTGCCAGCGGGCATGCTCGAAAAAAGGGTTTTTTGAGGTCAGGCGCTGTTTCTGCTCGAACAGCAGCGGCGGCACCCAGTGCGGGTCGTCGCGGTAAATCGCCCAGGGGACCTCGATAAACTCATTGAGGTGCCGCCGGCTGGAAACCGGCTCGATATGAACTCTTTTGGCGTTTGAGGTGTCCATTAAGGGCGAATTCTTGTTTTTCGCAGAACTCTCCGCTACGGATCATACAGCAAGCGTGCCGCAACGGTATTGGTGAACTCCCCTTAACTGGTTGATTGTCGCAAGGTCGCCCTGTCCAAACCTGAAGTTTCAATGCAGTGACGGCCCCGGCAGGCGCTATCGCAATGCCCGGTCGTGGTGCCTTGGGTCGCAGGATGCACCGGGTTGGTGCGGGCTGGGTGGCATGCACAACGTCAAACGGGAAAAAATGCGTGAGTTTGGCGTGAATAGTGTGGCTGGCATAATTCCTGCAGTCCACAGGGCGAATCAGGTCAGGCAAAGGAGCTGCGATGGTTTCTGTTGTGTTTGAGCATCAGCACGATCCCGTCGAGAAGCTGTATCGGGTGCAATGTTGCTAATTGACAACACGATTAATTTTCATGCTGGATATCGGAAAACCTCAAAAAGATGTTGCTTTTTACGCATTTTTTAGGCATTATAGCATCTGCTTATAGACCGGGTTGTGGCTGAATTGGTTTCTAGCGTTGTGTTTTTACTACGTTTTTTATTAACTGACGTGGATACCACGAAAATGAATTCAAGCGACAAATACCGGAAACAAATTAGCGATTGCTCCAGAAATACGGTACATTTGCGCGCTTTATTCGGCTCATGCCGGCAGCAGTACCTGACAGGGACACTCGTTATTAATATCCGACAAGGGAAGAATCTGTTTTGATAACAGAATCGACGCCAACTTTGCACGACCTGCCGTTTCGTGCCGCTGATTTCGCAACGCTCACTGCTGCCCTCGATTATGCGGCGCAGGGTGAGACCGGTGCGAATTTCTACACAGGCCGGGGCGCGCTCTATGCCACGCTGCCGTATGCGCAATTGCGTACGGAAGCCCATAGTCTTGCGCGCAAGCTGCTGGGAATGGGCTTGCAGAAAGGGGATCGTGTCGCGCTGGTCGCCGAAACCAATCCCGATTTCCTGCGGTTCTTCTTTGCCTGCCAGTACGGCGGCCTGGTGCCCGTAGCGTTGCCTGCCTCCATCAAGCTGGGCGGACATGCCACGTTCGTCACACAGCTGCGCGGTTTGCTGGCGAGCAGTCAGGCGGTGATCGCCATGGCGCCGAGCGGCTATCTGCCCTTCCTCGAAGAAGCGGGGCAGGGACTGGGGCTGCGTCTGATCGGTGACCCACAGGTCTTCGATCGCCTGCCGGAAGTGGCCGTCGATTTTCAGCCGGTTGACCCGCGTGATATCGCCTACATCCAGTACACCTCGGGCAGCACCCGCTTTCCGCGCGGCGTGGTTATCGAACAGCGTTCGGTCATGAGCAATCTGGGCGGCATCATCCGCCATGGCGTGAAGATGGGTCCCGGCGACCGCTGCTTCTCCTGGCTGCCGTTCTACCATGATATGGGTCTCGTCGGTCTGGTGCTGGTTCCGGTGGCGGCGCAGACATCGGTCGATTACCTGGATACCCGCGAGTTCGCCATGCGGCCGCGCCAGTGGCTCAACCTGATGACCCTGACAAAGGCGACGATCTCGTTCAGCCCGCCGTTCGGTTATGAACTGTGCACCCGCCGCCTGCGCCCGGGCGAGGCCGGCAAGTACGACCTCAGCAACTGGCGTGTGGCCGGTGTCGGCGCCGAGATGATCCGTTCGGAAACGCTGGTGCGTTTTGCCGAGGCGCTGGCGCCTGCCGGTTTCAACGACAAGGCGTTCCTGGCCTGCTACGGCATGGCGGAATGCTCGCTGGCGGTCAGCTTCGCGCCGCTGTTCCAGGGACATACCACGGACTGCGTCGACGGCGACCATCATTCGAACTGCCAGGAAGCCCTGCCGATCGATACCCTGGAGAATCCCGGGCGGCCGCGCTGCTTCGTGGAATGCGGCCGGCCCTTGCCGGAATATGAAGTGGAAATTCGCAACGATGACGGGGTGATTTTGCCGGATCGTCGCAGCGGCACGATTTTCGTCCGCGGTCCGAGTGTCATGTCAGGCTACTTCAATGCGCCCGAGGAAACCGCCGCGGCGTTGTCCGACGACGGCTGGCTCAACACCGGCGACATCGGCTACAGCGTGGACGGCAAGCTGATCATTACCGGCCGCAAGAAGGACAGCATCATCATCAACGGCCGCAATATCTGGCCGCAGGATCTCGAGTATCTGGCCGAGCAGCAGCCGGAAGTTAACATCGGCGATGCGCTGGCATTCTCGGTGCCGGGACCGGAAGACGAAGAGGTGTGTGTCCTCGTGGTTCAGTGTCGCGATTCCGATCTCGACCGGCGCACCAGTCTGGTCAACCGTCTGTCGCAGCTGGTGCATCTTGAGCTGGGCATCGACAGCTATATCGAGCTGGTGCCGTCCCATACCCTGCCGCGCACCTCCTCGGGCAAGCTGTCACGCTCCAAGGCGCGTCAGCAGTTTATCGAGCGTCATGATCCGGTGCAGCTCAAATTTCCCGCGTCCGGCATTGCGGAGTCGGGTCCGATGCTGAAACAGAACACTGCCTGAAAAACCAGCGGACATTGTAATTTATACATAACCGGCCCAGGCCGGTTATTTTTTTGGTGCGGATTTACTGCTCATAATCCTGGTTCTCTCCGGAGAATCTTGTAAAGCAAGGTAGGGTGCGCCGTGCGCACCGGAATGAACATGCAAAATGGTTGATTCATGGTGCGCACGGCGCACCCTACGGGATTTACTAAATCCTGTCACAAACCTTGATATTTCAGATATGCGTTCTGTTTATGTAGGACCCGCGCCTCGCGGGGAAGTCGTTTGAACGGAAGCCCCGTTCTTTCCCGGCGAGGCGCCGGTCCTACCCGTCCTCGCGCGATCTACGCCTGTTCCTGGTATCCGATCCACAATTTTGTGATAGGTTTTCTAATACTTTTTACAATAGCCACCGGAGGGAAAGGGGGTTTATGGGACAGCAGTGCTTCGGATTATCTCTTCGGTATCCCGCCGCAATGCGTACCGGGCAAATCCAGGACCAGTCACCACCCTTGACGATCCAGTCATCATGACGCAGACAATTGCCATTACCGGTGCGACAGGATTCATCGGCCAGACCATCACCCGAGATCTCATCAAGGCAGGCTACCGGGTGCGCGCGCTGGTGCGCTCGGTGGAACGGGCCGGATGCCTGCCGGCCGATGGTGTCGAGCTGGTCTCTGGCAGTCTTGAAGACAAGGAATCCCTGGAATCCCTGACCCGCGACGCATCCGCCGTGGTGCACTGCGCGGGTGCAGTCCGCGGCGCGACGCAGGAGCAGTTCGACCGTGTAAACGTGGAGGGCGTCAGACGGTTGCTGCAGGCGCTGGAGTCACAGGACACGCCGCCGCGCCTGCTGTCGCTGTCGTCGCTCGCGGCGCGCGAACCGCAGCTGTCGTTTTATTCCATGAGCAAGTACAAGGGCGAACAGGTGCTGGTCAACGAAGCCCGCCGGTTCGCCTGGGACGTGCTGCGGCCACCCGCCGTCTACGGGCCGGGCGATCGTGAAATGCTGCCGCTGTTCAGCGCCATGGCGCGTGGTATCGCTCCGGTTCCCGGTGCACTCCAGGCGCGGTTTTCCCTGCTCTATGTCGATGACCTGGCGGCGGCCGTGCTTGCGTGGATACGCCGCGGGACTGCCGATAACGGGATTTTTACCCTCGACGACGGGCGGGAGGAGGGCTATGACTGGCATGACGTCGCGGCCATCGTGGGTCAGGTGTGCCGGCGTCGGGTGCGACTGATACGCGTGCCCGCCTTGGCGCTCGACATCCCGGCCTGGCTGAATCGCCGGGCAAGCCGATTATTCGGTTACGCTCCCATGCTCACCCCGGAGAAACTTCGCGAGCTGCGGCACACGGACTGGGCCTGCGACCACGCCGCACTGCAAGCCGCCACCGGCTGGCAACCGCAGGTCCAGCTGCAGGAGGGGCTGCTCAGGACCCCCGGTTGGCCCTGTTATCCCGGCAAGGCGGCTGTTTGACCCGTCACTGCAAGTGCAGGGATGGCGTGGGAAAGACAATCAAGAATAGCCACGGAACCACACGGAAATACACAGAAATATTCAATCTGCCAAAAGACGGAAACGTGGAGTGCTTCCCATCAGGTTACCCTCGAAAAATGGAGATTTTTCATGTGGGGGCCAGCTTGCCCGCGACCTGCTGTTTCTGATGTGCTCGTGTTCGCTAGCAGGCTGGCCCCGCAATCGGGTTCTGTCCGGCTTCATTTGAGGTACCTTCAATTGCATGTCGCCTCATGCTTTTTACTTTCCGTGTATTTCCGTGTATTTCCGTGGCCATTACAGTTGTCTGTTCAAACGCATCATATGACGGTGCGCACGGCGCACCCTACGTATAATACTAAGCACATGTTTTACCTGTTACTCTTCACTTTCCGTGGATTCCGTGGCCATCATGAAAAGCGAATAGGTGTCCGCCTGCCCTCGATTCTGGATCAAACCGTCGATTCCCTGAGCGACTTTCCCTAGAATGGGCCGGAATGACGGTTCGATAAGGCACCAAGAGACACGAACAATGACAATGGAGCATCTGATCACGCCGCACGGCGGTGAACTCTGTAATTTACTGGTCGATCCGGAACGCGCCGAGACGATAAAGGCCGAGTCCGGCGAGTTTGCCTCCCTTACGCTGACCTTGCGCCAGGAATGCGACCTCGAACTGCTGCTCAACGGCGGCCTCTCGCCTCTGCGCGGCTTCATGGGCCGGGAAGCGTATGAATCCGTCATCGGCAACCTGCACCTGCCTGACGGCAGGCTTTGGTCCATTCCCGTCACCCTGGACGTGCCGGCCGCGCTGGCGGAGAAGATCGAGCCCGGCGGCAAGGTGGCGCTGCGCGATGTCGAGGGCTTCATGCTGGCGGTGCTCACCGTGGAGGACACGTGGCGGCCGGACAAGGCGCACGAGGCGCAGGAGATCTACGGTACCACCAGTAGCGAGCACCCGGGTGTGCGTTACCTGTTCGAGCAGGTTCATGACACCTATCTGGGCGGCTCACTGGAGGGCATTCAGCTGCCCGCGCATTTCGATTTCGAGATGCTGCGCCATACCCCAGAGGAACTGCGGCACCTGTTCATCAAGATGGGATGGCAGAACGTGGTTGGATTTCACACCTCCAAGCCCATGCACCGCCTGCATCGCGAGATTACCCTGCAGGCCGCCATCGAGGCGCAGGCCAGCATCCTGCTGCATCCGGCCGTCGGCATGACCAAGCCGGGTGACCTGCACTACTACGCCCGGGTGCATTGCTACCAGGCCATCCGGCATCACTATCCGCACAATATGGCCCTCCTCTCGCTGCTGCCGGCCGCGGTGCGCATGGCGGGTCCGCGCGAGGTGCTGCATAACGCGATTATCCGGCAGAACTTCGGTTGCACGCACATGATCGTCGGGCCGGGACATGCGGCTCCCCGCACCGTGGGCAAGGAGAGCGAACGCTTCTATCCCCGCTATGCTTCCCAGGAAATGATGGAGGCGCACCAGAACGAACTGGCGATTCGCATGGTGCCGATCCGCGAGATGAACTACTCGCCCGAGCGGGAGACCTTCCTTACCTGCGATGAAATCGCTGCGCAAGGCAAGACGGGTGTGCAGTTCACCGACCGTGATCTCCGGCATTGCCTGGAACACAATCTCGAGGTTCCCGCGTGGTATTCCTATCCGGAGGTGATCGCCCGGCTGCGCAAGATTTATCCGCCGCGCAGCAGGAAGGGCATCACGCTGTTTTTCACCGGCCTGTCGGGTTCCGGCAAGTCGACGCTGGCGAAAATCATGTATGCCAAATTCATCGAGGACGGCAAGCGCCCGGTGACCCTGCTGGATGGCGACGTGGTGCGCATCAACCTCTCCAGCGAGCTGGGTTTTTCCCGGGAGCACCGCAACATCAACGTGCGCCGCATCGGCTTCGTCGCCAGCGAGATCACCAAAAACGGCGGCATCGCGCTGTGCGCGCCTATCGCCCCCTACACCGCCATGCGCCGCGAAGTGCGCGAGCTTATCGAACAGCACGGGGCCTTTATCGAGATTCATGTCGCCACCTCGCTCGAGGTGTGCGAGAGCCGTGATCGCAAGGGGCTGTACGCAAAGGCGCGCAAGGGCATCATTCCCGAGTTCACCGGCATCAGCGATCCGTACGAGACGCCGGAGAAACCGGAGATCCGCATCGACACCGCCAATAAAAGTCCAATGCAGGCCACGCAGGCGATCATGCTGTACCTGCTGAGCGAGGGATATCTCGACCTCGGCGACGAACAGCCGGCGGAGGATGAATCCTAGCGCAGATTTGATGGCCACGGAATCCACGGAATCCACGGAAAGTAAAATGTAAGAAGCGAGACGTAGGGTGCGCCGTGCGCACCGATGTCTGTTTAATCGCATTCATATCACGGTGCGCATGGCGCACCCTACAGGTCACTGAAAGCATTTTTATAAATGAATTTTTCCGTGGATTCTGTGGATTCCGTGGCCATTTATGAAAGATTTATACAAACTTATGCAAGGCGAATTTGAATGAAAGGCATTATCCTGGCAGGGGGCAGCGGGTCGCGGCTCTATCCCCTGACCCGTGCGGTCAGCAAGCAACTGATGCCGGTGTATGACAAGCCGCTGATCTACTACCCGCTTTCGATGCTCATGCTGGCCGGGATTCGGGAAATTCTGGTGATCTCCACCCCGCAGGATCTGCCGGCCTTTCGGCAACTTTTCGGCGATGGCAGCCAGCTCGGCCTTGAGTTTCACTATGTCGAACAACCAACCCCCGGGGGGCTCGCCCAGGCGTTCATCATCGGGAAGGCGTTCATCGACGAGCAGCCTTGCTGCCTGATACTCGGTGACAACATTTTTTATGGCCACGGTCTGGCGAAGGTGTTGCAGCATGCGGCAGGTCTGAGCCGGGGCGCCACGGTGTTTGCCTACCGGGTGCGTGATCCGCAGCGCTATGGCGTGGTGGAATTCAATCGTGAAGGCCAGGTGGTCGGAATCGAGGAAAAGCCGGCGTCTCCTCGCTCGAACTACGCCGTGACCGGTCTGTATTTTTACGACCCGCAGGTGGTTGGCATTGCCGAGGGGTTAAAGCCCTCGGCGCGGGGCGAGCTCGAAATTACCGATATCAACCGGGCCTATCTGGAACAGGACGCGCTGGGGGTTCAGCTGCTCGGGCGCGGCACCGCCTGGCTGGATACCGGCACGCATGAGTCCCTGCTGCAGGCGGCGACCTTCGTCGAGGCGATCGAACAGCGCCAGGGACTCAAGATCTCCTGTGTCGAGGAAATCGCCTATCGCATGGGGTATATCGATGCCGCCCGGCTGGAGCAACTCGCCGCCGCGCTGCAGAACAGCGGTTATGGTCAGTACCTGATCGATGTTTTGAATCAGGATAAAATGGCCACGGAATCCACGGAATACACGGAAAGAAAGTAAGACGTGAAACGTAATACGAATGGCACTGACTTAAGCGGTTCCCCCCTCGATGTAGGGTGGATGAGGCACGCCGTGTGTGCCGTAATCCACCGGCTGTGCCGGCAGGCACACAATAAAAAAGACGTTGTGTTGCTGCGCAACGCCCGGTGGGTTACGCAAAAAGCGCTAACCGACCCTACATAACTGCTGGATGTCCTGAATCAGGATAAAATGGCCACGGAATCCACGGAAAGTAATAATGTGAAAAGTAAAAAAGTGAAGAGTCAGAAGATCGATTAACAATCGTAGCGTGCGTCGTGCGCATCGACATGTGCTGGAAATATTATTTTCATGAATAATATTTCAGTGGGTCCCGTGGATTCCGTGGCCATAGTATGTTTATCTCTATAAATTAACGCTCATCCGAATCAGAACAGAATAATTCGATGAAAGTCACAGCGACTGAAAACCCCGAGGTGTTGTTGATCGAGCCGGACATCTTCCGGGACCCGCGGGGTTTCTTCATGGAAACCTTCCATGCCGAAAAATTCCGCTCGCACGGTCTGCCGGAAACCTTCGTTCAGGACAACCATTCCCGTTCGACACGCGGGGTACTGCGTGGCCTGCATTACCAGTTGCAGCATCCGCAGGGCAAGCTGGTGCGCGTGGTAAGCGGCGAGGTGCTCGATGTAGCGGTCGATATTCGCCGGGGGTCGCCGACTTTCGGCAGGTGGGTCGGCGTTGTGCTGTCAGAAGACAACCAGAAGCAAATGTATATTCCGCCGGGATTCGCGCATGGCTTCTGCGTGTTAAGCGAGCGAACGGATGTACTGTATAAGTGTACCGATTTCTACACGCCGGGCGATGAGTACGGTATTGCCTGGGACGATCCGGACATCGGTATCGAATGGCCAAAGCTGGACTATGTGCTGTCTGACAAGGACCGGCGCTATCCGCGCCTGAAGGACAGCGGTGACCATCTTCCCCTGTACCCGGTGGACTGATGCGGATACTGGTCACCGGATCAACCGGTCAGCTGGGTTTCGAAGTGCTCAGGGCGTTCTCTCAGTCAGGGCACGAGATTATTTCGCCCGCGCGTCGGGAACTGGACTTTCTGAATCCGGATGAAATTGCCGACAAGGTGCGGCGTTTTCAGGCGGACTGGGTTATCAACTGTGCCGCCTACACCCAGGTGGACCGGGCGGAGTCCGAGCAGGAACAGGCGTTTGTCGTTAACCGCGACAGCGTGGTGCAACTGGCCGGGGCGGTCGCCGGTTATGGAGGACGGCTGCTGCATGTTTCGACCGATTTCGTGTTCGATGGCAAGGTATTGCGACCCTATCATGAGGAAGACGACGCCCGACCGCTCGGCGTCTACGGTCTCAGCAAATGGGAGGGCGAGCAGGCCGTTCGTGCCGTTTTGCCCGAAGCCATCATTCTGCGCACCGCCTGGGTCTACGGTGTCCATGGTCATAATTTCGTCAAAACCATCCTCAGGGTCGCCAGCGAGGGCAAGCCCCTGAGGGTGGTTGATGACCAGATCGGTTCACCCACCTGGGCGCGTGATATCGCCGTGGCCATCCGGGCCCTGGTTCAACATCGCGCGCGCGGTACCTATCATTACACCAGTGTCGGCAGTACGTCCTGGCACGGGTTTGCATCCGCCATCCTGGCCGGCGCATCCGAAGCCGGATTTGCACTGAAAACCGATAGCGTCGAGGCCATTCCAACATCCGGCTATCCGACGCCGGCCCGACGGCCGGCGTATTCCGTCCTCGATACCGGTAAAATCGAGTCCCTGCTGACGGCGCCCATCCCGCACTGGCGTGACAGTCTCAACAGGATGCTGAAGGAGCTGCAGACATGCGCAGACTGCTGGTAACCGGCGGCGCCGGTTTTATCGGGTCCAATTTCATCCGCTACTGGATCGACCGGCATCCGGAAGACCGGGTCGTCAACCTCGATTCCCTGACCTATGCCGGCAACCCGGAGAACCTGACGGACATCGAGGCGGCGCCGGGTTACCGGTTCGAGCACGGGGACATCACCGATGCGGTGTGCGTCGCCGGCGTGTTTGCCGATGAGGCCATCGACACCGTGGTCAATTTCGCGGCCGAATCCCATGTCGATCGCTCCATTCTGGGGCCCGAGGCCTTCATCAGTACCAATGTCCAGGGCACATTCATCCTGCTGGAGGCGGCCCGGGAGTCCTGGCGGGATTTTTCAGCGGACCAGCGCTTTCTGCATGTCTCCACCGACGAGGTTTACGGCAGCCTGACGGCGAATGATCCGCCGTTCACGGAATCGCATGCCTACGCGCCCAATAGTCCCTACTCGGCGACCAAGGCGGCTTCCGATCACCTGGTGCGTGCTTATCACCACACCTGGGGGTTGCCGGTGTTGACCACCAACTGCTCCAACAATTACGGTCCCTATCAGTTTCCGGAGAAACTGATACCGCTGGTGATCCTCAATGCGCTGGAAGGCAAGCCGATCCCCGTCTACGGCGACGGCCAGAACGTGCGCGACTGGCTGTACGTCGAGGACCACTGCCGTGGCATCGGGGCGGTGATCAAAAAGGGCATTCCGGGCGAGGTCTACAACATCGGCGGTGACAACGAGTGGCACAACCTCGATATCGTCAATCTGATCTGCGACCGCCTGAACAAGCTTCAACCGGGTCCGGGAGATTACCGCGAACTGATCAGCTACGTGAAGGACCGTCCCGGCCATGACCGGCGCTACGCCATCGACGCTGCGAAGATCCGGCATGAACTGGGCTGGGAGCCACAGCATGATTTCCGCAGCGGCATCGAGCAGACCCTGCGCTGGTACCTGGAACACCGCGACTGGTGCGCCCGGGTGCGCAGCGGCGATTACCGCCATTATTACGAACGCCAATACGGTTGAGGATAGCAGGGTGTCAATTCCCGCGGTTACGGTGAATAATACCGCCTCATTGCGAAGACCTTGCTTAATAGCCACGGAACCACACGGAATCACACGGAAAAAATAAATCCATTCATGTATCTTTCTTTAATTTCCGTGTGATTCCGTGTGATTCCGTGGCCATTAATAAAATTACTATGCAGGTAGAGGTAAATATCAAATGAATGTTGTCATGATCGGTTCAGGGTATGTGGGCCTGGTATCAGGCGCCTGCTTTTCCGAGTTCGGCGCCTATGTGACCTGTATTGACCTCGACCAGTTCAAGATCGATCGTCTGAACGCCGGCGAAATGCCCATTTACGAGCCCGGGCTGGAAAGCCTGGTTGAACGCAATGTCACGGCGGGACGGTTGAAATTCACCACAACGTGGGATTCCGTCGAGGAAGCGGACCTGGTGTTCATCGGCGTTGGCACGCCAACGCGCCGGGGGGACGGGCATGCGGACCTGGCGTATGTCTACGATGCCGCCCGGCAGATAGCAACTCACCTGGCCGGACATACCGTGATCGTTGATAAGTCCACTGTGCCAGTGGGTACCGCGCGCGAGGTGGAACGCATCATCCACAAGGAGAATCCGGGCGCCGACTTCGATGTCGCCTCCAACCCGGAATTCCTGCGCGAGGGGGCGGCGATCGGCGACTTCATGCGCCCCGACCGGGTGGTGCTGGGTGTTGAAAGCGAGCGGGCCGAGAATCTGCTGCGGGAGCTCTATCGTCCCCTCAACCTCATCGAGGCGCCGATCCTGGTCACCAACCTGGAAAGCGCGGAACTGATCAAGTATGCCTCGAACGCCTTTCTGGCCACCAAGATCAGCTTCATCAACGAGATCGCCAATCTCTGCGAGAAAGTCGGCGCCGACGTGCATGCAGTGGCCAGGGGCATGGGGATGGATAAACGCATCGGCAACAAATTCCTGCATGCCGGTCCCGGGTATGGAGGTTCCTGCTTCCCCAAGGACACCACGGCGCTGATCCGTATCGGCCAGGAGCATGGCACGCCCTGTCGTATCGTCGAGGCAGCGGTCGAGGTCAATGCGGCGCAAAAGGCGCTGATGATAAAGAAGATACGCAAGGCGCTGGACGGCAGCGTCTCGGGCAAGACAATTGCCGTGCTGGGCCTGACCTTCAAGCCCGAAACCGACGATATGCGCGATGCCCCGTCGCTGGCTATCCTTCCCAACCTGATCGACAAGGGCGCCGTAATCCACGCCCATGACCCGCAGGGCATGGAGGAGGCAAAAAAGCAGCTGCCAGGCGAGGTTCGCTATTTCACCGATGTCTACGAGGCGATCGAGGGCGCCGATGCATTACTCCTGATGACGGAATGGAACGAGTACCGGGGTCTGGATTTCGACCGGCTGAAGGAGATCATGCGGGGCAATACCTTTGTCGACCTGCGCAATGTCTACGATAAGCCGCTCCTGGAGAGCTTCGGTTTCAGCTACACCTGCGTGGGCCGGTAGTTTGGAACCCATCACGAATGGCTTATCAGCAAGATAGTTCCGCGATTCCAAGTCATGGGAAGATGTTAATGACGCAGTTTCTACAATTGATTTCTTCCGTATATTTCCGTGTGCTTCCGTGGCCATTTAACTCTTTTGCTTTGAGCGTCTGTTGCGTATGAAAACACTAGCACTGGTCACAGGCGGCGCCGGCTTCATCGGATCCCATATCGTCGACCGCCTGCTGGCCGACGGCTACCGGGTCCGCGTTATCGATAATTTCTCCACCGGTAAACGCGAGAATCTGCCGGAATCCAACGATCTCGAAATCATTGCCGGAGACGTCGGCAGCTTCGATGACGTCGACAAGGCAATGAAAGACGTTGAACTCGTATTCCACGAAGCGGCCATCGCCTCGGTCCCCAAAACCATTCAGGATCCGCTCGGCAGTCATTCCGCGAATTACCTGGGCACGCTAAATGTGCTTGAGGCCGCCCGTCAGCAGGGTGCGAGGCGTGTGGTTTTCGCCTCCTCCGCGGCGGTCTACGGTGATCTCCCGGAATTGCCGAAGCGCGAGGATATGCCGCTCAAGCCATTGTCACCGTACGCTGTTGACAAGCTGGCCTCGGAATATGCCTGTCAGATGTACACCCATCTGCATGGTCTCGAAACTGTGTGCCTGCGCTATTTCAATATTTATGGACCGCGACAGGATCCGGGTTCGCCGTATTCCGGCGTCATTTCGATTTTCTCGGACCGGCTAAAGAAAGGCGAGCGGCCGGTAATCTATGGGGATGGTGAGCAGACACGGGATTTTGTGTTTGTCTCGGATGTGGTAGAGGCGAATATAAAGGCAGCCACGGTTGCCAGGGCAACTGGCAGGGTCATCAATATCGCGACAGCATCTGTCGTCACGCTCAATGAGTTGCTCAAATCGATGAGCCTGATACTTAACAGTGAATTCAATCCTTGCTATGAAAAGGTGCGTGCCGGCGACATCAGGCACTCATCGGCATTGACGGTCTTGTCGAGAGATGTACTGGACTGGATCCCCGCCGTCGATATGGATGAGGGACTGGGAAGATTGTTGCAAGCATGATTCCACTATGTTGCAGGTTGCCATGATGAGGTATTACTTGATGTCAAAAAGAATTATATGACTGATTTAAAATAGGAATTCGAGCTAAAACACCTGATGGTGTGAAACTGGCTCCGATGGATCGGCATCCGAAAACTTGTTTATTCGATGCTATGGGTGTATTGATTCTTTTCTGAGAATCCTTTGCCATCCTGTTTACAGGTGTTAACTAAACATAATAAAAAAATGCCCAAATCAACAACCTTCCACTACCCGTCTATCGTTCTTGGATTATCCATAGCGTTTTTCAGTCAGTCATTGTTGACTGCAGAATTACCGATCGAAGTTTCACCTGCCACCGCTACTCCGGGCAGCACAGTAACTCTAACCGGTCAAGGTTTGGAAGAAGGTGCAGAAGCTGTTATTTGGGGGCAGAACGTTGCCATCAATAATATGCCGTTGCCCGGCTACGCGTGGGATCTCGCACAATCCGGAAGCCATCTTTATGTTGCCAGTGGAGAGGCCGGCCTTGCTGTGCTTGATATTTCTGATCCGCAGAACCCTGTGTTGATTTCCACTATTCCCATTCAAGGAGATGCGAGGGTTGTTGCAATAAGTGGGAACTATGCATATCTGGGTACATTGGCAGGACGTTTATATGTTGTTGACATATCTGATCCAGTTGCACCCCGGGTAACGAGTAGTATTGCAACATCCAATTCAGTGCTCGATATAAAAGCATCAGGTTCTCATGTTTATTTGACGACCGGGTATCCTCAAGCACTGCCTGTCTCTCTGGATCAATTGAATACGCTTGTGTTTTATGCGTCGCTAAATGATCGCTTGATAGGTCGTTCCGGAACAGACATAGAACTTCTTAAGGGCAATGGCAAACTAACGCTGAGTGATGTGACTTCAGGTGTCGTGAATATTCCAAGCGCCAATTACTCTATTGAAAATGACTTTGGAGCGAATGGGGGATCAGTTAAGTTTCCCGGCGGTGTTAGTGGAGGGCCAGTAATTTATGGCAGTCAGGCAGATTTCAAACCCTATCTGAACTTCGGTGATTCTCCAGCTATCATCGCGTTCTGGATTGATAATGATACGCAGATGGAAAGGGGGGTGATGCTGTCAGGTGGGCCAAATGGTCCACTTGCCAGTCCACGGGGTGGTTGGAGTATCTTCGAAAGCGCTATCGGTAAAGTCTTTTTTTCAATTGGAAGACGCAATCACCCGCTTGACCCTGACTGCGCCGCTACCAGTCGTACTAGCGCAGAAACGTTGCTAGTTACAGATGGGGAAAAGCATTTCATTGTGGTGGTTTATGACACCATCAATGATGAAATATATATCTATACCGATGGTAGAAAAAATCCTGTAAAAAAGTTAGGCGGATGTCGCGCAGATACCGAGGGTGATGACAACACTAACGGACCCGGCACCGGCAGCGAATGGTTATCTATCGGCGAAGCCGGTCAAGGATGGAATGGAGATCTGTTCTACAACGGTACGATCCGGGACATGTATATTTTAAAACCTCCG
>Ga0210085_1000510_pt1 | contig 16272 bp, 14 predicted proteins | sample China_Galinas_PW_5_FD_184866 | JGI IMG/M metagenome (GOLD analysis project Ga0210085, IMG submission 184866) | Wetland microbial communities from San Francisco Bay, California, USA, that impact long-term carbon sequestration - China_Galinas_PWC_D1... | ecosystem: Environmental > Aquatic > Marine... | reverse complement strand
AGAAATCGTGTCTCCGCCTGGGACGTCGCGAGACGCGAGATCGGAGCCGTGCGGGATCCCGAAGGGAACGAGGGAGTTGGGGGGCGGTCTTGCGGATCGGCGTCCCTCGCCCCCTTTGTGGTGGCCCCGCGGTGAATCTTCAAATCGGCGGCAGCGACGTAAAATGTCGAGCAATGGACGCTGTTGGTGCTCTATATTGCCTAGGTGAATGGCGGATTTATGCGAAAACGCCGAGTTTCGGTTGACAGCGTGACGTCGTCGACATAGTCTCGGCGCACTCTGGAACGACTGAAAGGAGACTCGCATGGAGAGCCTGAGCCCCGCCGACACCGGCTGGTTGCTGGTGGCGACAGCCATGGTGCTGTTGATGACCCCCGCCCTGGCGTTCTTCTACGGCGGACTGGTCCGCTCGAAGAACGTGCTGAACACGATGATGATGAGCTTTGCCTCGGTCGGGGTGGTGGCGGTGGTGTGGGCTTTGGTTGGGTATTCGCTGGCGTTCGGTGGTGGTTCCGGCCCGCTCTCGGGTTGGATCGGGGGGCTCGAGCACGTGGGTCTCGCCGGGGTGGGAATGGAGGTCCACGGCACGATTCCCCATCTTCTGTTCGCCCTCTACCAGGGGACGTTCGCAATCATCGCCGCGGCGCTGATCTCGGGCGCGGTGGTGGAGCGGATGCGCTTCGGGCCGTACCTTGCGTTCCTGGCCCTCTGGACCGTGCTGGTCTACGCGCCGGTCTGCCACTGGGTCTGGGGCGGCGGCTGGCTCGCCGATCTCGGCGCGTTGGACTTCGCCGGCGGCACGGTGGTCCACGTCAACGCCGGCGTGGCAGCGCTGGTCGCGGCGCTGGTCCTCGGCCGGCGGCGGGACCACGGCCGCCAGGCCCTCCTGCCGCACAACATCCCCTTCGTCCTGCTGGGCGCGGGGCTGCTCTGGTTCGGCTGGATCGGCTTCAACGCCGGTTCGGCGCTGGCGGCCAACGGCACCGCGGCGCTGGCGCTGACCAACACGATCCTCGCGCCGGCGGCGACCGTGGTGGTCTGGATGCTGCTCGAGGCCCGTCATGCGGGCAAGCCGACCGCCGTGGGCGTGGCCACCGGCGCCGTGGTCGGGCTGGTGGCGGTGACTCCCGCCGCGGGCTTCGTCGGGCCGATGGCGGCCCTGGCGCTGGGGGCCGTCGCGGCCATCCCGAGCTACTTCGCCATCGTGCGCCGGTCGCGGAGCCGGCTGGATGATTCCCTGGACGTGGCGGCGGCTCACGGCGTCGGCGGCCTGGTCGGCGCGCTCCTGACCGGGGTGCTGGCGCGCGCGGTGTGGGGTGGCGCGGACGGGCTGCTGGCGGGCAATCCCGGGCAGCTTCTCAGCCAGGCGGTCGCGGTCGGTGCGTCGCTGGCGTACAGCGGCGTCGTGTCCTGGGGGATTCTCGAGGGGCTGGCGCTGTTCGGGCCGCTGCGGGTCGACGAGCGTCGCGAAGGAATCGGCCTCGACGTGACGCTCCACGGCGAGGAGGCGTACGGCACCGGCGAAGGTGCGATCCTGGTTCTGCCGAAACCGGTGGCGTCCGAGCCCCGGCGCGCGAGCGATTCAGCCGGGCCGGTGATCGAGCCGGCCCGGCTCGCGGGGAAGGAGGCCTGACCATGAAGATGGTGACCGCGATCATCCGCCCGGACAAGCTCAACGACGTGCTGGCGGCGCTCTTCGAGGCCGACGTGCGGGGCCTGACCATCTCCCGGGCCCAGGGCCACGGCGGCGAGCTCGAGCAGGTCGAGACCTATCGCGGGACGACGGTCAAGATGGAGCTGGTGGAGAAGGTGCGCCTCGAGATCGGCGTCTCCGACCCCTACGTCCGCCCGACCGTCGAAGCGATCCTCGGCGCCGCGCGCACCGGAGAGGTCGGCGACGGCAAGGTCTTCGTCCTGCCGGTGGAGAAGGTCTACCGCATCCGCACCGGCGAGGAAGACGTCGCCGCCGTCACCCCGGCCGAGCCGGAGGCCGTGCCTGTTTGAAGACCGGGCCAGGGGTGCGCTGCCCGGCCGACCTGCGCGGGACCGCCTCCCGCAGGGGACCGGCTTGGTAGAATCGACCCAAGACCATGCCCCAGATCGCCATCCGTAGTGGACCCCTGCCCGTGAAGATGGAGATGGGTTCGCGCTTCCGTCCCGACGATGATGAGCTGTTCGAGCTCTGCGTGCGGAACCCGGAGCTACGGATCGAGCGAACCGCGGAGGGGGACCTGATCGTGATGACGCCGGCAGGAGGGGAGAGCAGCCACCGGAACCTGGAGATCGCGGTGGCGCTGGGGAGCTGGGCCCGGGAGGACGGCACCGGCGTCGCGTTCGACTCCTCCGGGGGCTTCCTTCTGCCCAACGGCGCCATGCGCTCCCCCGACGGCTCGTGGATCCGGCGCTCTCGCCTCGACGTCCTGGAGGCGGATCAGAAGAGGACCTTCATCCCCCTCTGCCCGGACTTCGTCATCGAGCTGCGCTCGCCAGCCGATTCCCTCGGCGACCTCCAGGGCAAGATGGGAGAGTACGTGGCGGCCGGCGCGACCCTCGGCTGGCTGATCGACCCGGAAGCCCGGACCGTCTACGTCTACCGCCCGAGTCGCGAAGTCGAGGTGCTCCGGGACGCAGACCAGGTCACCGCCGACCCGGAGCTCCCCGGCTTCGTTCTCGATCTCCGGTTCATCTGGCAGCCGATCTGACTTCGTCGCCAGACGGCTGGATCTCGTCCCTGTCGACGGGGGAGGGGCACCGATGGCTGGTCGGCTGGGCTGCAAACGGGGCGGGGGACGTGGTCGGTCGGAGGGTTCCTCGCGGAGGGCCCCTCCTTGGACGGAGCGGCGAGCGCGCCCCGCCTCGCGGCCGGAGCCTGCTGGTGCCTCCTCGTCGCCCCCCTACACCGGATTCGGAACGTCGATGAACTCGACGTCGAGGCCGAACCGCTCGGCGATCAGGTCGCCGACGGCCTGGATGCCGCATTTTTCGGTGTGGTAGTGGCCGCAGGCGAGGAAGTGAATCTTGCTCTCGCGGGCGGTGTTCATGACCCACTCGCTGACTTCGCCGGTGATGTAGGCGTCGAGCCCCAGGGAGATGGCGGTGGTGAGCTCTTTCTGGGCACCGCCGCTGATGATGCCGAGGGTCTCGATCGGGTTCGGGCCGGCGGGGAAGGCGAGGGGCTCGCGGCCGTAGAAGGCGTGGGCGCGGGCGATGAGCTCGTCGGGAGAGACCGGCTCAGCGAAGCGGCCGTGGAAGCCGACCGGCAGGCCGTAGGCGTCGCCGAAAGGTCGGAGGTCGTCGAGGCCCAGGGCGCGGGCGGCGACCGCGTTGTTGCCGACCTTGTCGTGGCGGTCGAGCGGCAGGTGGTAGGCCAGCAGGTTGACCCCGTGGTAGATCAGCTCCGCGACCCGGTCGTAGTGCATGCCGGTCAGCCGCGGCGACTGCCAGTCCCAGAAGATGCCGTGGTGGACGATGATCGCGTCCGCGTCGTGCTCGCGGGCCTTGTGGAAAAGCTCCAGGCAGGCGGAGACGCCGGTCACCACCTTGCGGATCTGTCCGCGCCCCTGGACCTGGAGCCCGTTGGGCCCGTAGTCCCTGCCCTCGTGGGCGGCGAGGTATTCGTCGAGGTAGCGGACCAGGTGGTCGCGGTCGATGACGGGGCGTTCGTCGGGCATGGGCAGATTGTACCCAAGGGTCCGACGCGCCCGGCCGGCTCCGATCGCCTCGGGGGAGAAGGGGAGGCAGGGGCGCTGAACGCACGAAGGGCGGGCCCGCGAGGAGCCCGCCCTTCGATGGGTCGGAATGGATTGGGCCGGCGATCAGTCGCGACTGCGACCGCCACCGCCTCGGCCACCACGGCCGCCACGGCCACGATCGCCGCCACGGCCACGGTCGCCGCCGCGTCCACGGCCACGGTCGCCACCGCGTCCGCGGTCGCCGCCGCGGCCACGATCTGAGCGATCGCCACCACGGTCGCCGCCTCCGCTCTCACCCCCCATGCCTTCGTAGTCGGCCGGGTCGTAGTCCGGGCTCTCCATGATGACAGCCTTGCGCGACAGGCGGACCTTGCCCTGCTCGTCGATGTTGATGACCTTGACGGTCATCTCGTCGCCTTCCTTGCAGATGTCGGTCGTCTCGCGCACGTGGTAGGGGGCGAGCTCGCTGATGTGCACCAGTCCGTCGGTCCCCGGCATGATCTCGACGAACGCGCCGTAGGCCTCCACGCGGCGGACCGGGCCGGTGTAGACCTTGCCGACCTCGGCCGTCTCGGTGAGGCGCTCGATGATCTCGATCGCGCGGCTCGCGGCCGGCTCGTCCGGCGAGGCGATGATCACCGTGCCGTCGTCCTGGATCTCGATCTGGCAGCCGGTTTCTTCGGTGATCGACCGGATGGTCTTGCCTCCGGGGCCGATGACGTCGCGGATCTTGTCCTTCGGTACCTGGATGGTGTAGAGCCGCGGCGCGTACTCGGACAGATCGCCGCGGGGCTCGCCGATCACCTGGCTCATCTTGTCCAGGATGTGCAGCCGGCCGCGGCGCGCCTGCTCGAGGGCCGTGCCCATGATCTCGCGGGTGACGCCGGAGATCTTGATGTCCATCTGGAGGGCGGTGATGCCCTCCTCCGTGCCGGCGACCTTGAAGTCCATGTCGCCGTAGTGGTCCTCCTGGCCGGCGATGTCCGAGAGCACGGCGAAGTCGCCGTCGCCCTGGATCAGACCCATGGCGACGCCCGCGACCGGCGACAGCATCGGCACGCCGGCGTCGAACAGTGCCAGCGAGCCGCCGCAGACCGTGGCCATGGACGAGGAGCCGTTGGACTCCATGATGTCGGAGACGACGCGCACGGTGTACGGGAAGTCGTCCTCGTGCGGCAGCAGAGGCGTGAGCGCCCGACGGGCCAGGACGCCGTGGCCGATCTCCCGCCGCGACGGACCGCGCAGGAACTTGACCTCGCCGACGGAGAAGGGCGGGAAGTTGTAGTGGAGGAGGAACTTCTGGAGGGTCTCGCCCTCGTACTCCTCGATGATCTGGGCGTCCCGCGAGGTCCCCAAGGTGGCGGTGACCAGGGCCTGGGTCTCGCCGCGGGTGAACAGCGCCGAGCCGTGGGTCCGGGGCAGGGTGCCGACCTCGATGGTGATCGGCCGGATCTCGTCGAGCTCCCGGCCGTCGAAGCGGCGCTGGGTGGTCAGCACCGTCTTGCGGAGGATGGCTTCCTCCAGGGTGGTGAAGGCCTTCTTGGCTTGATCGCGCTTCTCGGCGGCCTCCTCGTCGTCGCCTCCGAACGTCTCGTCCAGGTAGGTGTCGCGCACCGCCTTGACGGCGTCGCGGCGCTCGAACTTGCCCTTGGTGTGGAGCGCCTTGGTGAGGCCCTCCTCCAGGTCCGCGACGAGCTGGTCGTAGAGCGCCTGGGGATAGGCCTCGGGGGCCTCCCACTCGGGCTTGACGACGCCCTTCTCCCGCGCCATGTCGCGCTGAGTCTGGACGATCTCCTTGATCTCCTCGTGGGCGGCGAAGATGCAGTCGAGGATCTCGTCCTCGCTGAGTTGGTTGGCACCGGCCTCGACCATGGTGATCGCCTTCTCGGTGCCGACGACCACGAGGTCGAGCTCGGAGACGTCCCGCTGGCTGTTGGTCGGGTTGAAGATCATCTCGCCTTCGATCATGCCGACGCGAACGGCGCCGACCTCTTCGAAGAACGGGATGTTGGAGAGAGCGAGAGCCACCGACGCACCGTTGATGGCGAGGATGTCCGGGTCGTTCTCGCCGTCGGCCGAGAGCACCAGGCTGATGATCTGGGTCTCGTGCCGGTAGCCTTCGGGGAAGAGGGGGCGCAGGGGCCGGTCGATCAACCGGCAGGTGATGATCTCTTTTTCGGAGGGACGGCCTTCGCGCTTGAAGAAGCCGCCCGGGATCCGGCCGCCGGCGTAGGTGCCCTCGCGGTAGTCGACGGTGAGGGGCAGGAAGTGGGGGTTGGTACGGGACGCGTCGTAGGTGGCGGTGGCGAGGACGACGGTGTCGCCCATGCGCACCGTGCACGAGCCGTTGGCCTGCTTGGCCATGCGGCCCGACTCGAAGGTCAGGGTCCCGTCGCCGACGGTGATCTCTCGTCTGAGGTTCATGTCTCTCTCTTCTCTCTGTCTGCTTGCAGTCGTCTCTTCTTCTGTCTCTGTCGTCAGGGTCTTCTGGAGCCGAACACAGATCGGCTACGCCCCTGGCAGCCTCGGGCCGGGGTACGGCGCGGCAGTGGCCAGGAACGGCGCGGACCGGCCGGGGAGGATCGCCTCCCCGGGGCGTCGCCGCGCGCAGAAGGGGCCGATGGGGCGGGCGGGTGGTAACGGTCCTGCGGTCGGCAGGCCGCTACTTGCGGATCCCGAGGCGCTCGATGGTGGTCTTGTAGCGCTCGAGATTCTTCTGCTTGAGGTAGTCCAGCAAACGGCGCCGGCGCCCCACCAGCTTCAGCAGGCCGCGCCGGCTGTGGTGGTCCTGGTTGTGGACCTTGAAGTGCTCGGTGAGCTCGTTGATCCGCTTGGTCAGGATCGCCACCTGGACTTCAGGGGAGCCGGTGTCGTTGTCGTGGACCTTGTACTCTTCGATGATCTGCTGCTTCTCTTGGGTTTCCAAAGCCTTCTCCTCGTTCTTCTTATCCGCGCAAGTCTACCACGCGGCTCCGCATGTCCGGAGCCCTCTCGATCACTTGAAGACGACGCGCGGCTGGATGATGCCCACGCCGCGTTCGCCAATGCGCTCGACAACGGTTCCGATCGCGATGAGCTGCTCGCGCCGGTTCATCAACTGAATCCAATCGCCCTCCTCGCCCCCCAGCTCGCGTACCAGGACCGTCTGGCCGTGGCGCACCCGCTCTTCCTGCTGGTGATCGGCGGTGACCTGCTGGAAGGGGAGCGGGATGCGGTCGAAGGAGACCCAGGCGCTGCCCAGGGCCTTCTCCAGGCCCTCGGCGTCGGTCGCCGCGGCGTCGCCGGACTCCTCGGTCGCCGCCTCCAGGGCCTCTACCCGCTCGCCGAGCTGCTCGAGGGTCAGGGCGTCGGATAGCTCGAACGGGCCGATCTTGATCCGCCGCAGGGCCTCGAGGTTCGCGCCGCAGCCGAGCGCCTGGCCCAGGTCGTGGGCCAGGGTGCGGGCGTAGGTACCGGAGGCGCAGCCGAGCCGGAACCGGATGCGGGGGCCATCCTCGCCCGGCTCGAGATCGCCCACGGGGCTGAGCTCGTAGACGGTGACCTGCTTGGTCTCCCGCGGCACCTCCTCGCCCTCCCGCGCCAGCTCGTAGAGCTTCTTGCCTTTGACCTTCTTGGCGGAGTAGGGGGGTGCGGCGTGCTCGATCGTGCCCTCGAACGTGGCCATCCGCTCGGCGACCCGCTCCCGCGTGAGCCCCTCGGTCGGGTGCTCGGCGGTGGTGGTGCCGGTCGAGTCGTAGGTGTCGGTGGCCCGTCCGAAGTGGATGGTCCCTTCGTAGACCTTCGGCGCCCGGATCAGGAACCGGGTCAGCCGGGTGGCCCTGCCCAGGGTCAACAGCAGCAGGCCGGTGGCGTTCGGGTCCAGGGTGCCGCAATGGCCGATCTTCTTCTGCCGCAGCACGCGCCGTACGCGCTGCACGGCGTCGTGGGAGGTGAAGCCCGCGCCCTTGTCGATCAGTAGCAGTCCGTCTCGCATCGGCTTCCAGAACGTCTCGGGGCTAGCTCAGGACTTCGGAAAGGGAGGTGACCACCTCGTCGCGAACCGCGTCGGGGCCGTTGTCGAGGACGAATCCTGCCGCGTTCTTGTGGCCGCCGCCGCCGTAGCGGCGGGCGACCTTCTCGACGTCGGCCTCGCCCCGGCTACGCAGCGACACCTTGGTCTTGCCGTCCTCGCGCTCGCGCAGCAGGGCGACGCCCTCGACGCCGGAGATGGTCCGCGGGTAGTCGACCAGGCCCTCGGTGTCTGCCGAGGTGGCGCCGGCCCGCTTCATCATCTCGGCGGTCAGCAGCACGGAGGCGATCCGGCCATCCGCGTGAAGCTCCAGGCTCTCGAGCATCTCAGTCAGCAAGCGGAGCACCGCCAGCGGACGGTTCTCATAGACCCACTGGGAGACCATCTCCGGCCGAGCACCCTCGCGGACGAGCTGGGCGCTCGCCTCGAAGGCCGCCTCGGTGGCGTTCGAGAAGCGGAAGCCGCCGGTGTCGGTGAGGATCGTCATGTAGAGCACGTTGGCGGTCTCGGGGTCGAGGGGCGCGTTCATGCTCTTGGCCAGCCGATGGATCATCTCGCCCGCCGACGGTGCCGCGGAATCCACCCAGTTGACCTGGGCGTAGTGCTGGTTGCCCAGGTGGTGGTCGATGTTGAGAAGCGGCAGGTCGGGGGCGGTCAGCTCCTCTTCGAGGCCGGAGCGCTCCAGGCTCGGGCACTCGATGGCGATGATCGCGTCGAAGCGCTCCGGGAAGCCGGCCGGAAGCTCGGTACCGTGGTGGATGCGGTCGACCCCGGGGACGGCGGAGTAGACGCTCGCGATCGGGTCGCGGAACCAGATCAGCGCCCCCTTGCCCATGCTGCGGAGCAGCCGCGCGAGGCCGAGGGCCGAGCCGAGCGAGTCGCCGTCGGGGCTGATGTGGCCGGTGATCAGGAACCGGTTGCCCTGGCGGATCTTGGTGAGCAGAGCTTCAGGTGCTTTCGTCGTCGACATGGAGGCTCTCCAGAAGGTCGGAGATTCGCTGACTGTGCTCGGCGCCCCGGTCGAGCTCGAACTCGAGCTCCGGGACGTTCTTCAGACGGAGCTCCCGTGCCAGCCGGGAGCGGAGGAAGCCGCGGGCGCCGTGGAGCGCTTCGATCGCTTCGGTTCGGCCTTCGCTGCCGAGCACCGAGATGGAGACCCTCGCGTGGCGCAGGTCCGCGCTCACCTCGACCGCGCTGACCGAGGCGAGATGAGTCCGGGGATCGTTCATCTCCTGGAGGATCAGCCGCGAAAGCTCGGCGCGCACCAGGTCGCTCACCCTGTCCGTGCGGCGGCTCATCCGGCGGCCTCCAGGATCTCGGGCTCCCAGCGGGTGAGGAACGCGTCCGGCTCGACGTCGTCGATCAGCGCCCGGATCTCGTCCATCATGCGCAACGCGTCGCGCTCGCCCTGGGAGACGATCGCCAGCGAGATCTCGGAGCGCTGTAGCAGGTCGTGGAAGCCGGTCTCGGCGACCGACACCCGAAACCGGGCGTGGATCCGGTCCACGAGCCCCTTGACCACCTTCCGCTTGGCCTTGAGGCTGCGGCAGGCGGGCAGGTGCAGCTCGAAGATGGAGATCCCGACGACCATGATGACGTAGAGCGGCCGCGTGCGTCAGACGCACCGGCACCGGTGACACCGCGAGGTGCGGCATCACAGGGTCTGGGCCACTTCCTCCTTCTCGAAGGCTTCGATCTCGTCGCCCGGCTTGATGTCCTGGTACCCCTCGAGCGAGATGCCGCAGTCGAAGCCGCTCCGGACCTCGGAGGCGTCGTCCTTGAATCGCTTGAGGGAGGAGATCTTGCCGGTGAAGACCACGACGTTGTCGCGCAGCAGGCGAACGGCGGCGTTGCGTGAGACGACGCCGTCGACCACATGGCAACCGGCGACGGTGCCGATCCGCGGCACCTTGAAGATCTCGCGCACCTCGGCGCGACCGCGGGTGACGTCCTTGAACTCCGGATCGAGCAGGCCGAGCATGGCCTTCTTGAGCTCGTCGGTGAGCTCGTAGATCACCGTGTGGAGACGAATCTCCACGTCCTCCTTTTCGGCCAGCTCGGTCGCCTTGCGCTCGGGCCGGACGTTGAAGCCGATGATGATGGCGTCGGAGGCGGAGGCGAGGAGGACATCGTTGCTGCTGATCGCGCCGACGGCCGAGTGGATCACCTCCACCCTCACCTTCTCGGTGCTGAGCTTGACCAGGGCGTCCTTGAGCACCTCGACCGAGCCCTGGACGTCCGCCTTGACCACCACCGGGAGCTCCTTGACCTCGCCCTCCTGGATCCGGTCGAAGAGCTGGTCGAGGGACAGCTTGCCCGTGGTCGGCTGGAGCTCGCGCTTGCGGAGCTGCTCCTGGCGGTGCTCGGCGATCTCGCGCGCCTTGGACTCGTCCGCCACGACCTGGAGCAGGTCGCCGGCCTCCGGCACGTCGGAGAAGCCCGCGACCTCGACCGGCGTCGCCGGCCCGGCCTCCTGGAGCCGGTCGCGCACGTCGTTGACCATGGAGCGCACCCGGCCGTAGGTGGCGCCGCAGACGAACGGGTCGCCCACCCGGAGGGTGCCGTTCTGGACCAGCACCGTGGCGACGGTGCCGCGGCCGATCTCCTTGCGCGCCTCGAGCACCGCGCCCTGGCCGGGCACGTCGGGCGCCGCCTTGAGCTCGAGCAGGTCGGCGGTGAGGGAGAGCATCTCCATCAGCTCGTCGATGCCCTCACCCTTGAGCGCGGACATCGGCACGGCGACGATGTCGCCGCCCCAGTCCTCGACCAGGAGCTCGTGGTCGGCGAGCTCCTTCTTGACCCGGTCGGGGTTGGCGTTGGCCTTGTCCATCTTGTTGACCGCGACCACGATCGGCACGCCGGCCGCCTTGGCGTGGTCGATCGCCTCGATGGTCTGGGGCATGACGCCGTCGTCCGCCGCCACCACCAGGACCACGATGTCGGTGACCTTGGAGCCTCGGGCGCGCATCATGGTGAACGCCTCATGGCCCGGGGTGTCGAGGAAGACGACCTTGCGACCGTCCTCCATCCGCGCCTCGTAGGCGCCGATGTGCTGGGTGATGCCGCCGGCCTCGCCTTCGGCCACCTTGGTCTTGCGGATCTGGTCGAGGAGCGAGGTCTTGCCGTGGTCGACGTGCCCCATCACCGTCACCACCGGGGCGCGCGGCTCCTTGGTGCCCGCTTCGTCTCCGAGCGCCTCTTCCTGCTCGAGCTGCTGGGCCTCCTCGAAGGACACCTCCATGGCTTCCACGCCGAGCTCCTCGGCCAGCTCGATGGCCGTCTCCGGAGCGAGCACGTGGTTGATGTTGGCCATGACACCCTTCTTGAACAGGAGCTGAATGAGGTCTTTGGCCTTGACGCCGAGCTTCTCGGCGAACTCTCGGACGGTCATCGCCTCGGAAACGATCACAGGGCCCTCCGGCATCTCTTCCTTGAATGGGAGGACCTTCCCCTCCACCCGCTTTTCTTTGCGCTTCTTGCGCCGTTGGGCGCGACTCGGCTGGGTCGCCTTGGCGGCCGCCGGACCGGCGATCTCCTCCTCCAGCTCTTCCTCTTCGATCTTGCCGCGGAAGGCCGCCAGGTCCTCGTCGTCCTCGGAGCGGGCGGGGCGCTTCTTCTTGGCTCGCTTGGCCGACGCCTCCTCGGCCTCGGTCTCGACTTTCGCTGTCGTGGCCTTCTTCTTGGCCGGCTTCTCGTCCGCGGCCTTCGCCTTCTCCTTGGCCTTCTTGGCGGCCGGCTTCTCGGCCGGGGCCTGGGCCTTGGTCGGGGCTTCGGCCGGGGCTTCGGCGGCTGGCTTTTCCGCGGCCTTGACCGGGGTCTCGGCGGCGGTCTTCTTCGTCTCCTCGGCCTTGGCGGCGGTCTTCGCCGTCTCGGCGGCGGGCGCCGTCTCTTTGACCTCCGGCGCCGTCTTCGGCTCTTCCTTCTCGCGCGTCGGGATCGACTCGATCTTGGAGTCGACCTTGCGAATCACCGTCCGCGGACGGTTCGGGCGCAACGGGCTGGACGGGGGCCGGCGCCGGGGAGCGCGGCGCGACGGCTTCGGCGCGGTCGCCTGCGCCTCCTCGTCCCGCAGGATGACCTCGCGGGGGTGGGGGAGCTGCTTGCCCTTCAGGATCGCCTGAAGGGTGTCGGTGTCGATGTGGGCGTCGTCGCCTTCGACCCGTACCCCGATGGACTTCAACTTGAAGATGAGGTCCTGGCTCGGGAGGTTCATCATCTTCGCCAGGTCTTGGACCCGAATCTTTCCCATATCGGTTACGCGACTCCTCTCGCTTCTCTCTCGTGCCTGCTCTCGTTCCTGCCTGGGCCCGCCGGCCGCTCCCGATCGCCCACCCGTCCGGACTGTCTATCAGATCTCATCGGCTCGGGTCGGGCGTCGCCATCACTCCTCGGTCGTCTCCGGCGCGGCGTTCTCCGCCTCGCCGCCCGCGGCGGCTTCGTCCTCGTCCTCGCCGTGCAGCGCCTCGCTCTCCTGGAACGCCTTGGACAGGGCGGCCATGAAGTCCTGGTCGTCCATGGTCGACGGCACCTCTGCGGCATCGCCGAACCCCTCCTCGAAGATCTCTTCCTCGCCGGCCTCGGCCTCGGCGCGCTCGGCGGCGATCTGTTCGGCCTTCTCGGTCGCCCACTCGCGCAGGTTGGCCGCCGTCTTGGGACCCAGGCCCTCGACCGCCTCGAGATCCTCCTCCGAGGCCTCGAGCAGCGACTGGACCGTGTCGAACCCCGCCTCGGTCAGGGCCGCGGCGGTCTTCTCGCCGATGCCGGGCGCCTCGGTCAGGTCGACCGGCGTGGCGGCGGCCGCCTCTCCCTCGCCGCCTTCGGACATGGCGGTCTGGAGCATCTTGGCCAGCGCATCGGCCACCTCGTCCTTGACGTCGCTCTCGCTCTTGATGTCGATGCGCGAGCCGATCAGCTCGGAGGCCAGGCGGACGTTCTGACCGCGCCGGCCGATGGCCAGCGAGAGTTGCTCGTCCTCGACGATCACGTCGAGGTGCGGCCTCTCGCCGTGGTGAGTGACCGACACCCGGGTGATCCGGGCCGGCGCCAGGGCCGCCTGGGCGAAGGTCACCAGGTCGTCGGAGTACTCGACGATGTCGATTTTCTCGCCGCGCAGCTCGCGGATGATCGACTGCACCCGCGAGCCCTTCATGCCGACGCAGGCACCGACCGGGTCGACGTCGCGCTCGCGGCTGAACACGGCGACCTTGGCCCGCTCGCCCGGGGCGCGGACGGCGTTCTTGATCACCACCGTGCCGTCGTAGATCTCCGGGACTTCCATCTCGAACAGCTTGACCAGCAGGCGCGGATCGGTCCGCGACATGACGATCTGGGGGCCCTTCGGCTGGGTGTGGACGTCGATGATCACCCCGCGGATGCGCTCGCCCTGGCTGTAGCGCTCGTGGCGCGCCTGCTCGGCACGGGGGACCACCGCCTCGGTGCGCCCGAGGTCGACGATGATGTCGCCGCGCTCGAACCGCTTGACGGTGCCGTTGACCACCTCGCCGACCCGGTCGATGAACTCGTTGTAGACGTTCTCGCGCTCGGCCTCCCGGATGCGCTGGTAGAGCACCTGCTTGGCCGACTGGGCCGCGATCCGACCCAGCCCCTCGGTCGACACCGGGATCAGGATCTCGTCGCCGGGCGCGGCGTCCTCCTTGTGCTCCTGCGCTTCCTCGACCGACCACTCGGCCAGGGGGTCCTCGACCTCCTCCACCACCTGTTTGACGATGAAGGCCTTGAACTCGCCGGTTTCGCGGTCGAGAGACGCGCGGACCGGCTCCTTGATGCGGTGCTGCTTCTTGGCCGCGGAGGCCATCGCATCCTCGAGGGCACCGATCCATCGATCGATGTCGACGTCCTTCTCCCGCGCGACCTGCTGCAGGAGGAGGTTCAGGTTGAGCTTTTCGGTGGTCTGTGCTTGGGCCATCGCGTTCTTCGATTCCTATAGTTCGATCTCGAGCCGGGCCACCTCGATCGCGTCGAGGGGGAGCGTGAGTCTCTCCTCCCGCTCGGCCAGGTCTACGGTGACCTCGGGTCCTTCCGGACCGTCGTCCCGGTACTCGTTCAAGCGGCCGATGACAGTGCGCTTCGTTCCGGACTCCGGCTCCCGGAACGTCACCTTCGCCAGGCTGCCTACGAACCGCCGGTAGTCGCGCGGCCGGTAGAGCTGCCGGTCGAGGCCCGGCGAGCTGACCTCGAGCGTGTAGTGCCCGGCTCCGAAGTCGACGACGTCGAGGAGGGCGGAGACCTGCTTCGAGATGACTTCGCAGTCGCTCAGGTCGACGCCGCCGGTGTCCGGCCGGTCGATGAAAAGCCGCAACAGGCTTCCCTTGAACTCGGCGTGCACCAGCTCACAGCCGTTGGAGTCGGCGATCGCTTCGAGCTCGTGCTCGAGCTCGGGCGAGAGCCCACCGGGCGCCCGCCTGGGCGCACGCGCCGCGCGGGTCCTGCTGCTCCCGGGGCTTCCGGCTCGTCGGCTGACCATCGGTTCCGTCTCGTCTCCTCGTTTCGTCCTTGCTGTCGCCTCGTCTTTTCGCCCTGACCGGCTCAACCGGGCCAGGGCGGCCCGCCCATGCGGGCGAACGACCGCGAAGAAGCCCTTGTCCCGGGCCCCGCGGTGCGCGCCGTGACCTCTCGGTTGCCACCAACAAAAAAAGTGGGCGTTATGCCCACTCCCTTCTGGGTCGAGGCAAGTCGACAGGCCAGAGTATAACCTTCCCCAGGGCCGAACGCAATTCGACCTCGGCCGGCTCCGCCGCACCCGACCAGATGATAGCAGGCCCGGGCTTCGGCGCCTCTGCGGACCCCGCGAGGCTCCGTCGGCCGGACCCGAGCAGGCGTGCTCTCGCCGCCCCGCAGTTCGTAAACAACGCGCGGAGCCCGCTCATTCCGCGATCGCCCGGCCGGTGAGCGGAACGTGCCAGAATAGAGGTTCGCCGTCGAATCGCCCGAGGAACGCTCGAGCACGCAAGGAGCGCACAGACACCATGAGCACCAGTCAGCGTCAGGTCCTTTCCTTCGCTCTCATCCTGGGCGCGGTCGCCTTCGGCATGGTCCTCGCCGGGGCCTTGAACCTCACCTCCACGACCTCTGCCCAGGGCTCCGATCCGATCGTTCCGCAAGGCGTGGTGGGCTCCGAGGAGCTCGGCGGTCTGCCCAGCTTCGCCAACCTGGCAGAGGCGGTGGAGCCGGCCGTCGCGTCGGTCCAGACGTCGACCATCCGGGAGCGTCCGCGCGGGTCCGACCCCTTCCATTTCTTCTTCGGCCCGCAGGAGCGTGAGGACACGGAGCCCAACCAGCAGCCGGAGCGGTTCCGCTCCGAGGGGGGAGGCAGCGGCTTCGTGGTCCGGGCCGACGGGCTGATCGTGACCAACTACCACGTGGTGGAGGACGCCGACGAGGTGACGGTGCGGCTCCAGGGGCGCGAGTATGCGGCGAAGGTGGTGGGTACCGATCCGCCGACCGATCTGGCCCTGCTCAAGGTCGACGTCGGGCACGACCTGGAGTACCTGGCTCTGGGTGACAGCGATGCGCTCCGCGCCGGGGACTGGGTGATGGCGATCGGCGATCCGCTGGGGCTGGCCCAGACCGTCACCGTCGGCGTCGTCAGCGCCAAGGGCCGCCAGATCAATATCAGCAACGAGAGCTCGTTCGAGAACTTCATCCAGACCGATGCGGCGATCAACTTCGGCAACTCCGGCGGCCCGCTGATCAACGTCCGGGGCGAGGTGATCGGGATCAACAGCGCGATCAACTGGGGCGCCGAGAACATCGGGTTCGCGGTGCCGGTCAACACGCTCAAGCAGATCCTGCCCCAGCTCGAGGAGACGGGCAGCGTCAGCCGCGGCTACCTGGGCATCCTGATCAACGACGTCGACTTCGACATCGCCCAGGCGTTCGGCATGGACGAGCCCCACGGCGTGCTGGTGACCCAGGTCCTGCCGGGCCAGCCGGCGGCGAAGGCCGGTATCCTCCACGGCGACATCGTGCTCGAGGCGGACGGCGAGCCGGTCGACAGCAGCCGGTACCTGATCGACTACGTCTCGGCCAAGGGGCCCGGGGCGACGGTCGATCTCACGATCCTGCGCAACGGCGAGCGGACCACGAAGACCGTCGCGTTGACCGAGCGGCCGAGCCAGGCCGAACAGGTGGAGCCGGAGGCGGCGCCCGAGGAGCGGGGCATCGAGTGGCTCGGCGTTCACTACCAGGACCTCAGCCCGGGCGGTCGCCAGATGCACGGCATCCCGGAGGACGTCGACGGCGTCTGGCTGACCAACGTCGAGCCGACCAGCCCGCTGTGGGACGAGGGGATCCGCAACGACGGCATCATCTACGTCGTCACCGAGGTCAACAGCCACGCGGTGCCGAACGTCGCCGAGTTCGAGAAGGCCGTCCGCGCCGCCCCGTCCGGCTCGCGCCTGCGCCTTTACGTGCGCCGGTTCCACCGGGGGGAGGAGCTGCCGCCGCGGTTCGTGTTCCCGCAGGTGCCCTGATCAGATCGCCCCCCAATCCCTCGATCCCTTTCCCACCCCTCGCGGGGGGAAAGGGACGCCCCCTCCCAGCCGATGGGAT
>Ga0210085_1000509_pt1 | contig 16273 bp, 9 predicted proteins | sample China_Galinas_PW_5_FD_184866 | JGI IMG/M metagenome (GOLD analysis project Ga0210085, IMG submission 184866) | Wetland microbial communities from San Francisco Bay, California, USA, that impact long-term carbon sequestration - China_Galinas_PWC_D1... | ecosystem: Environmental > Aquatic > Marine... | reverse complement strand
CCGCCGCACCAACCAGGGGTGGGCCATCTGTGACCAGCGGGTCTCGCCCCAGGCGGCGGCCCGAGCCACCGAGCTCGACGGCGTCGAGACCTACCGCCTCGCCGACTTCTTGCGTCAGAAGGTCTGGGGACCCTATATCTCGGTCCTCGAGGCACTGGTGCTGGAGCCAAAGATCCCGGAACGTTACGTTGACCCCGCCTGCCACAAGCAGGAGATGGACACCGAAGGCCGCGCCGGTCCGACCGAGGACATGGGCTGCCTGGACGCCTACATGGACCGCTGGATCACAGAGCGTGGCAAGGTCCACATGTCCCTGCTCGGCGAGTTCGGCACCGGCAAAACCTGGTTTTGCCGCCACTATGCCTGGCGTCGCCTGCAGCGTTATCTCGAAGACCCCGTGGGCGAGCGCCTGCCGCTCCTGGTCACCCTGCGCGAGTTCATCAAGACCACCAGCCCCGAGCAGTTGATCAACGACCTGCTGCTCGAGCGCTACCGCCTCCCCTTCGTTGGCTCCGCCTTCGAGGTCTTCCGGCAAATGAACCGCTGCGGCAAGCTCCTCCTGATCCTGGATGGCTTCGACGAGATGGCCCGTAAGGCAGACTACCAGACCGTGGTCGACAACTTCTGGGAGCTGGCCAAGCTGGTCGAGGACGAGAGCAAGGTCGTCCTGACCAGCCGCACCGAGTACTTCCGCTGGGCACGGGAATCGGAGAAGGTCCTGGCGGGACAGGAATACGGCCGCCGCACCATCGAGCTGGAGCCACCGCGCTTCGAGGTGCTCTATCTCACGGCCTTCGATGACGAGCGCATCCGCCGTATGATCATCGCCCGGCTGGGCGAGGAGAAGGGCGGACCCACCGCCGACAAGGTTCTGGCCCACCACAGCCTCAAGGAGATGGCCCGCAAGCCGGTGCTTACCGATCTGCTGCTGTCGGCCATCGACGAGGCCGGCATCGAGGCCCTGGAGCGCGAGTCGGATATCTATCTGAAGGCCACCAATCGCCTGCTGTTGCGAAACATCGACACCGCTCGCACCTTTACCAGCACGGCAGACAAGGTCTATTTCCTGTGCGAGCTAGCCTGGGAAATGCTCCGCGACGGTAAGCTCCAAGTCCATTACAAGGAGATTCCTGAGCGCATCCGCCGCTGGTTCGGGGGTCGCATCGAAGAAGACCGAGAGCTGGACTGCTGGGACTACGACCTTCGCAACCAGACCCTGCTACACCGCGACGCTGCCGGCTACTACGAATTCGCCCACAAGAGCCTGGCGGAGTTCTTTGTCGCAGTGAAGTTCGCAGCCGAGCTGGGAGGACTCCACGAAAATGTCCTATCCACCTATCGCGAGGTACAAGGACAGCCGAATCGGTCGTTGGAGCATGAGTCCCGCTTGGATCAGTTGGTGCAAACCTTCGGCTTCTTCGCAAGTCGCAACGAGCGCATAAAGGCCGCATGGAATTTTCTTCCCTGGATACTGGACCCGAAGCGAGTCAAGAAAAGGTTGGTCGAGATCATTCTCTCGTGTCGCAATCGGCACGCTGCTGATTGCGGGTTTGTTGCGGGAAACGCCCTGACGCTTTTGCAGGAATTCGGCCTTGCGACCGCGCCGGATGGAAAGACGTTCCGTGGTACCGACCTCTCCTTTCTTCCACTGGCGCACGCACGCTTCAGCCCGTTCCACAGTGCAGACATGAGCAACGCGAGCCTGAAGAGCAGTGATCTTAGCTACTCTGAGATTCCGCTACCCATATTCCAAGAAGCGGACCTTGGCAATGCCAACTGCAAGCGACTACGGCTCGGCGGGAGAGGATCGAACACGCGAACTTGGGCGCGAGGGTTCGAAGGCGTGCTGGGTGCCACTAGAGTCATTCATGACGTCGAGAATGGTATCCCGATTCTGTCACTGCACTGGCATCCGGACGGGAACCTGTTTGCCGGCGCCATGGATGGCACCATACGGGAGTGGCAGGATGGAATGGGAGAAGAATCCTGCCACTGTTCCGGCATTCCCTTCTGGGTGGAGTGCGTAAGGCGCCACTGGCAAGATTCTAACGGATGGATTATCTGGTACCGAGAAGGCGTGTTTTCTCTTGACTCGCAAGGCAACCGCCGCAAACTGGTCGCGCCTGTGTCGGGGACACCGGGTTTTCTTTCCGCGATTGACAATGGCGGGCAACATCTTCCGTCCTGGAAAGATGAAGGTGCTCTTGCGCTTTACGATCTCGATTCTGAACAAGAGCTTCTATCCACGGGCGGCGGTTTGACAAACATTTGCGCTGTCGATCTGAGTCATGCGTCAGGCACATATGCTGCAGGTACAACCAATAGCCATTTGCTTGTCTGGAAAGACCTGAACAAGAGTGCCACGACTCATCTCTTGAAACAGGGGGTTGCCATTTCTGCGCTTCACATTTCAGACTCAGAGCATACGCTTTTTGCCGCTGGTCTCGAAGAGCGTGGGAACCTTTACTACCTGAACCTCTGGGCTTGGGACTTGAACGCCGAAAAAGTGCTATGGCACCGATGCGATCCGGTGTTCAATCGGCGAGCTTTTGGAATTGAGATCAACGAGCGGATAACGCTGAGACACAACAAGGCGGAGGGATTGCTTTCTGTTGCAACGGGCGATATGGACGTGCCTGTTCGGCTGATGGAAGCTGCAACTGGAAGTCCGGTTTTCAACTTACGGGAGTGCCCAGCAGCTCAAACTGTAACCTTCAATCCTCAGAAACCCGAGCTTGCCATCGGGCACGACCACGGGAGCGTCTCTATCTGGGATTGCGACCGATCCAGCGCGACCTTCGCCACCTGTCTCCGCATCCTCGACGTAAGGCTCAATGCCCAGGGGGCTCGAATATCGGGAGCGACGGGCTTGGATGAAACTATCGTCTGGACCCGACAATGGAAGCAGATCCAGGGCACGCGACTCGAGTTTCTAGCGGACTGCGGCGCAATTCTTGACGAGGAGCAACAGCGTGTACTGGCTCACCAGCAATCGTTGCCACGGAAGTCGAGGTGAGAAGGGTCGTAGGGTGTGGTGAGGAACGAACCGCACCAATCGCAAGTGATGCGATTCGCTTTGCTCATCACATCCTACGGACACCGGGTTTTCACGGGCCCACAGCTCCCCATCACAGCCCGAGCTCGCGCCAGCGTGTCTCGATACGCTTGACGGAGACCGGATAGGCGGTACCCAGCTGCTGGGCGAAGAGGGACACGCGCAGCTCTTCGAGCATCCAGCGGATCTCATCCAGGCGGGGATCGTGGCGTCCGGCCTCCCTCGTAGCGGCGGAGCGCTCGCTCCATTTCTTCTGTAGCGGCGCCATCTCGCGCATCCACTGCTGGTCCTTGCCTGCGGCGTGGACGATCTTTTCGGCGCGGACTTCCAGGCCCTTCAGGAACCGCGGGTAATCCTTCAGATGCTCGTAAGGGATCTGCTGCAGGAAGCCGCGAAATACCAGGGAGTCCAGGTGCTCGCGCATGTCCAGGACCGAGATCATCCAGTTGATCTGGGTCATGCCGGCTAGGCGCTGGCGGATGGCCTGGTACCGGGAAAGGATCCGGTCGGCCAATCGGCAGACCTCATTGGTCTGGGACATGAGCCGTGACCGGTTCTTCTCCAGGCGCTCTTCGAAGGTCTCGCGATCGCGGATCGGCGGGCGATCCTCCAGGAAGGTCAGGTCGAGGATCAGAGCGAGGAGCTCGTCGGCCAGGTCGGTGTGCTCGTAAGCGCCCTCCCCTTGCGGCTTGGGTGCCTTAGCGTACTGCAAGCGCATGCGGTCGAGTCCGGGCAGGCTTCTGCGCAGTGAGCGCAGGTCGGGGCCCAGGTGGAGCATCAATAGCCGGCGCAGCCCTGCGCGCATGGCGATCGCGGCGCTTTCATCCGAGTCAAGTACCCGGATGGCGACGCTGTCCCCTTGGTCGACCAAGGCGGGATAGCCACGCAGCCGGATACCTCCGCGATCCAGGTCGAGACTTTCGGGGAGCTCGTCGAAGTCCCAGCGCTTGATCCCTTCCCGCTCCAGACCGCCGGAGGGAATGGTCGCGAATTGTTGCTGCCCTTCGCCGCCAAAGTCGTGTTTGAGCCGGGGGAAGTCCTCCCCAGACGCGACCTGATGCCCAAGATCGTCTACCAGACGGAATTTCATGCGCAGGTGGGGCGGGACGGCGGACCAGTCCCAGGCATCCTCGGGGACTTGGATCCCCGTCATCTCTTTGAGTGTCTCGCCGACTGTCTCGACCAGGGGGCGGTCCGAGGGTGTCAGCCGCTCGGCGAGCCGTTTCGCCGTTTCCGGAATGGGGACGAACTCCTTGCGCGTCTGCTTGGGCAAGCCCCGCAGCAGGGCAGTGAGCAACTCCTCGAACAGGCCCGGCACCAGCCATTGGCAGCGCTGCAAAGAGATCTGGTTGACCAGCGGCAGGGGAACCGTCAGCGTCACCCCGTCACCGACATTGCCGGGGTCGAAACGGTACTCCAGGGGCAGCCGGGTGGCACCCACCTGCAGGCCATCTGGGAAGGCCTGCTGAGTGATCTCCCCAACCTCCCGGCGCATGACATCGCTCATGCGCATGTGCAGAAGCTTGGGTTCCTTGCACATTGCCTTGCGCAGCCAGCGCTCGAACTTGGGCTTGGAGTAGATACCGCTCGGCACCCGCTGGGCGTAGAAGGCGTAGATGGCCTCTTCGTCCACCAGGATGTCCCTGCGGCGGGACTTGGCCTCCAGGTGTTGGACGTACTCGATGAGCTCGCGGTTGTGACGCCAGAAGGGGGCGCGGGTCTCGAAGTCTCCTTCGGCCAGGGCCCCCTCGACCAGAGCAAAACGCAGGAAGATCTCCCTCGACTCGGCGGGGTCGATAGGGCCGTAGTTGACACGGCGCTTGGGGACGATGGTGACCCCGTACAGGGTCACCTTCTCATAGGCGGCGACCTGGCCAGACTTGGATTGCCAATGTGGCTCCGAGTAGCTGCGCTGCACCAGGTGGGCAGCGGCGGCCTCGATCCAGCCGGGCTGAGCCTTGGCGACGATGCGCCCGTATTGGCGGGTCGTCTCGACCCTCTCGGCTGCAATGATCCACTTGGGCGATTCCTTGAAGAGCCCGGAGCCGGGGTGGATGTAGAAGCGGCTGCCGCGCGCCCCCAGGTACTCTCGCTGCTCGTCCTTGAAGCCGATGTTGCTCAGCAGGCCGGTCAGGAGGGCGCGGTGGATCTCCTCGTAGCTCCCGGCGGCTTCGTTTTCCTTAAAGCCCATCTCGTGCATGGCCAGCCGCAGCTGGGCATGAATATCACGCCATTCCTGTATCCGGTTCCAGAACAGGAAGTGCCGCTGGCAAAGCTTTCGAAACTTGTTTCGAGACAGCTGGTCGCGCTCCTTGTCCAGAAACTGCCAAAGGCTCAGGAAGGTCAGGAAATCCGAGCTCTCGTGGAAGAAGGTGGCATGGATCTCGTCCGCTGCCTGCTGCTTCTCGAGGGGCCGCTCCCGGGGGTCCTGAACGCTCAGGGCCGCGGCGATGATCAGCACCTCTGCCAGGCAGTGGTGAGCCACCGAAGCCAGCAGCATGCGCCCGATGCGCGGGTCCACGGGCAGGCGGGCGAGCTGCCTACCGAGCCGAGTCAAGCGGCCTTCAGCGTCCAGGGCCGCCAGCTCCTCCAGGGTGCGATAGCCATCGGAGATAAACCTGGCATCCGGCGGATCGATGAAGGGGAACGCCTCGATGGACCCGAACCCCAGCAGCTTCATCTGCAGGATGACCGCCGCCAGGTTGGTGCGCTGGATCTCGGGCTCGGTGTACTCGGACCGGGCCTCGAAGTTGTCCTCCGAGTAGAGGCGGATGCAGATGCCTTGCGCGATCCGCCCGCAGCGCCCCTTGCGCTGGTCGGCCGATGCCTGGGAGATGCGCTCCACCGGCAGGCGCTGCACCTTGCTGCGGTGACTGTAGCGGCTGATACGGGCAAATCCCGGGTCGATCACAGAGTGAATTCCGGGGACTGTGAGCGAAGTCTCGGCCACATTGGTTGCCAGGATCACCCGCCGGGTTCTGTGGGGCTGAAAAACCCGTGCCTGCTCGCGAGGACCCTGACGGGCGTACAGGGGCAGGATCTCCGTGGAGGGCGGATGATGCTTGCGCAGGGTCTCGGCGGTCTCGCGGATCTCCCGCTCGCCGGAGAGGAAGACCAAGACATCGCCCCGCCCAACTCGCGCCAGCTCGTCCAGTGCCCCGGAGATCCCCAGCTGCATGGCATCGTCCCGCTCGCCGACGTTCTCGTCCTCCGGAGGGCGGTAGCGTACCTCCACCGGATAGGTGCGACCGGAGATCTCGATGATGGGCGCTTCAGAAAAGGCGGCAGATCCCTTTTCTTCCTTTTCTCTCTTAAAATGCGCGGCGAAGCGCTGCGGGTCGATGGTCGCCGAGGTGACGATGAGCTTCAGGTCCGGTCGCCTGGGCAGCAGACCCTTCAGGTATCCGAGCAGGAAGTCGATGTTGAGACTGCGCTCGTGGGCCTCGTCGATGATGAGGGTGTCGTACTCGGTAAGGAACCGGTCGTGTCGGATCTCCGCCAGTAGCATGCCGTCCGTCATCAGCTTGACGGATGTCTCGGGCCGTACCCGGTCGTGGAAGCGGACCTTGTAGCCTACGAGGGTTCCCAACTCGATCCCCAGCTCCTGGGCGATGCGGCTCGCCAGGCTGCGCGCGGCAATGCGCCGCGGCTGGGTGTGGCCGATCCGACCCGCGACACCTCGCCCCAGGTCCAGGCAGATCTTGGGGAGTTGCGTCGACTTGCCGGAGCCCGTCTCGCCGCACAGAACCACCACTTGGTGGTCCCGTATCAAAGCCGCCACCTCGTCGCGGCGCTCGCTGACGGGAAGCTCGGGGGGATAGACGATCGCCGGAACCTGTGCACGACGTCGCTCCAACAGGGCTCGGGACTGCCGAATGGCCTGCCAGAGCTTCTCCAGCCCCAGATCGATGGGCTCACCCTGCTGCACGCGCTGCCGCAGTGAGCGAAGACGACGACGAAAGGATTGTTGGTCGGCGATGAGGCAGCTGTCGAGGTCCTGAGAACCAGGCAATCGGTGGGAGCTCGGGGAATACGGCAAACGACCTGCCTCTTCTGATGAGAAATGGACCCGAACACCGGACAGTGCCTCGAGTGAAGTCTTCCTCGGGCTTCAGGCGGCCGGGGTGGAAGCGACCTGTTCAAAGTACACCGCATCCGGGGTGTGCCGGTCCAGTACGTTGTGACGGCCTGAGGTAAGATTACAGCCTCGGCATATCAGCGCATTCCCTCGCGGCACATGTACCCGGAAACGGCTCGAGGTCGACGATCTGCACAGGTTCGTTGAACCGCTTGGCGAGATAGACGGCGTCAGAGCTCATCAGCCATGTACGTACCAGACCATTTCAGGGAAAAAAATCCAGAACGCATTTCAGCGCTCATTGAACGGTATCCCTTCGGAATACTGGTTACTGCTCCTGACGGTGTTCCCTTCGTCAGTCACCTGCCTTTTCTTCTCGACCAAGGAACAGAACGAAAAGGCAGGCTGCTTTGCCACATGGCCCGCGCAAATCCTCAATGGCAACACTTTACCTCGGGGTGTGAAGTCTTGGTGGTTTTCCAAGGTCCACATGCCTATGTTTCACCATCGTGGTATTCGTCGCCTGGTGTCCCGACATGGAGCTACGCAGTGGCTCACGTGCGCGGGAAGCCAATTCTCATCGAAGACGAGGGTGGCCTCGAAGCCTTGCTTGAGCGACTTACTCATATCCATGAGGCACAAATGTCAGAGCCTTGGAAGCCGAATTTGTCGGGTGAGCGCCGCTCGAGGCTTCTCAGCATGATCGTAGGCTTTGAAATCGAAATCACCGATATTCGGGCGAAGTTCAAACTGAGCCAAAACCGCCCCGTTGAAGACCAGCGTCGTGTGTCCCAAGAGCTGGGCGGGTCTACAAATCAAACCGCATCTGCCATCGCGGAGCTGATGCAGGGGAATGGCCTCTTTTAACTCTCATAAGCGTCTTGGGCGAGACGCTCCAGCTGCATGATCGGCAGAATCGGTGGCGGCTCGATGGCCGAGCGTCTCCGCTCCCACCAAGAGGATGGGATCCCTCTCGGCTTCAGCGAGCTGCCATGCTCAGTCACGAGGAGAAAGCGATATGAACAACTTCGTGATGTATACAGACAAGAATATCGAAGCGGAAGAAATCGCCGAGCTCATGGATTCAGTAGGCTGGGGCAGGAAAGAAGAATATGATCCTCGCAGCATCCTGCGTTCATTGAATACTTTTCAGTTTATTGCATACATCAGGACTGATGAAAATCGATTGACAGGATATATTAGCGCTTTCAGCGACGAATCATTCTCGACATTTGTCGGCGAGCTGGTTGTACATCCCGACCACAACAAACAGGGCTTGGGAAGTGCTCTGCTGCAAGCCGTTGAAAGAAGGTATTCAAATATCCCGATTTATATAAAACCATTCGAAGACACAAAGGAATTTTTCTTGAAGAATGGTTACACGGAGCCAAAAAGAAGGATGTTCGTGGTCTCCAAACGAAATAGTGCATAGCGAGGCAAATGCAGTCGGTACGCAAGTGAGCTACGGCTATGCCAGAAGGCGATACGATCCACAAGATCGCAGGCTATCTCGCGCCGCGGCTCGGGGGCCGCAGGATATTTCGGCTGAGTGCATCGGACCCGGCGATGGCAGAACGCTGCGCAGGACGACTCATCCGCCGGGTGCTCGCGAAGGGTAAGCACCTCATCATCGAGTTGGACAACGACTGGGTCCTGCGCAGCCATTTGGGGATGTACGGCTCCTGGCACAGGTACCGGGAAGGGGAGGAATGGCGCAAGCCGCGCCGGCAGGCATCCCTGGAGATCGCGACGGAGGGCGAAGTCTACGTCTGTTTCAACGCCAAGGAGGTGGAGCTGATCCAGGCGGCGAGCGTGCGCCGGCGCATCCTGGATACGCGCCTGGGCCCGGACCTCACTGTTCCTGAGATCGACCTGGCCCGGGTGGTGCACCGGGCGCGGGAGATCCCGGGCGAAGATTGGCTGATTGCCGACCTGCTGCTCGACCAGCGGGTCGCCGCGGGCATCGGCAACGTCTACAAATCCGAGGTGCTCTTTATCGAAGGCATCCTGCCGCAAAGACGGCCAGAGGCACTGAGCGATGTGCAGCTGGAGCACTGCTACGCGACGGCGGCGGACCTGCTGCAGCGGAATCTCGGGGGCGGACCCAGGACGACCCGCTTCGAGAGAGAGCGGGCCGGCCGGCTCTGGGTCTACGGGCGTGCCGGCCTGCCCTGCCTGCGCTGTGGAGAGCAAGTCAGGTCAGCGCGCCTCGGCAAGGATTACAGGCCCACGTTTTGGTGCCCGGGTTGTCAGACGTGAAGGGGCGCAAACACCTCGGTGTCTCGCAAGCGCGGAGCTCCCCGCTACGATCCGATCAATAGCCCTCCATCTCCTTGTGCTGGAATGGCAGCTTGGGCTCGTGACCGAGTATGCGCTCCAGGATGCTGTTCATGGTGAAGCTGTCGTTGTCGAAGCCGCCGTGGGAAGTGCTCCGCGTGATCTTGCCCTTTTCTCCATGCGAGTAATGGATGGTCAAGCCCGGCTTCTGGTCCAGTTTCTCGGTATAACGCTGCATGCCCAGAATCGGCTTGTCCAACCGTCGCTCCAGAGCACGCGACACCAGGTACAGCAGAGACTTGCGGTACACCTTGGCTACGTTGTCGTCCCGCTCCAGCTTGTCCGTCAGTTCGTAGATGTCCAGCACCGGCAGGCGCGCGATCCCGGCGCCCGACCCATCGCCCAGCCGCGGAGCATAGTGGCTCTCGAAAAACTCCAAAGTGCAGGCCGGAGCCATCAGGCTGCAGCTGCGGATCAGGTCGGGCAAGTCCAGGGTATCCAGGGCATTCAGCAGTTGACCGACCAGCACACCGCCGGTGCTGTGGCCGGCCAAGTGGATCTGTATTCCGGTTCCCTGCAATGCCTGGGCAAAGGTGCGGATCACCGCCAGGCCATCCGGGACGACACCCGCAGAGCCGACCTCGAAGGGCAGCCGGGCGTCGCGCTTCATCTCGTCCCAGATGGGCGTGACGGGCTTGCGCACGACGTCCTCGATCAGGGTGTCGCTCTGGTCCGTCAATCTCTCCTCGAGGTCACCAAAAAAGCCCTCCATGCGCCGTCCGGTGAAGGCGCGCAACACCGAATCCTTGACCTCCTCGGCGAGTCCGGTGTCGTACATGATATGGAAGGGGTAGATGCGATTGCGCTTGAACCCTTCTTTCAGAGCCGCGACACGGCGTGCCGAATCTTCGGGGCTGTTCAGCCCGCCGTGGACATAGATCAGCAGGTGATCGTATTTCTTCTGATCGACGGACGACCGGATCAGGTCGGCGGTCTTCTGCACGTCGTCCAGCGTGCTCCAGTAATCGCCGCGGGGCTTGAAGTTGCCGTCATCGAAATGGACGAAGTGACCGGCGATCTCCAGGCGTTTCGGGGCACCCCTACCGACCTCCGCCCCCCCGGTTACGAGTGAGCGGGCGGTGAGTCCGAAGATCTGCGGCGTGGGGATGGCCAGGCGGAATACCCAGCCGTCGTTCACGTTGTCCAACCAGTCTTCATACAGCCACAGGGCGAGCCCCTTGCTGCCCCAGCCCGGTCCCCAGGAATTCTGCACGATGAAACCGCGCTCGTCGTAGCCGACGATGGCGAAGGCGTGACCACCCATCTGGCGGTCACTGGGCCGGATGAGCGCCAGATCCGAGCGTGGCGCACGTCTGGGATTCGACCAGCCGGAATGCACGTCGGCGGAAACATAGATGGCGCCGACCTCGTTCAGGGCGGAGTGGTAATCGTTGATCTCCGGGCGCAGGCGGTAATAGGCGCCCAGCGGGTGTGAGCGGGCGGCGCGGGCACGCTCGATGGTCAGCCCCCACGGCTGGTCAGTGTCATAGGGCCAATCCTCCTCGCTGCACACCCCCATGTTCTTCCAGCCTCGGATGGCCCCACGGCAGCTGGACCCGGCATAGTCCTCACCAGGCCATTCGTCGTGCTTTTTCGCCATTTCGTACAACATGCGCGTACTGGCGCTGAATTCCAGGTTTCGTGTCCTTGCGTTCAGCAGGTTGATGACGGCGGCCAGCCCGAAGCCGGTACATGCCCCCTCTTGTCCCTGGTCGAGGATCTTCGATACCGAGCTGCGGTTGTCCAGATGGGGCTGAAGTTGTATCAGAGCGGGCTCGTACATCCGGTCCCGAATATCTGGGGGATCCTTGCGTGCATTGAGCGTGCGTTGCACACCCTCGGCCTTCATGGTACGAAAGGCTTGTTTCTGCATCGTCGGCTCCTTGTATTCCCTGCGTTGTGCGTGGCCCTTCAAGACTAGGATGTTTGCCGGCAATCCGCCAGAAAGAGCACATTCGGATGTTTGCCGGCAATCCGCCAGAAAGAGCACATTCGCGGGCACTACGAGAGAGTCGATCGATCCGGTTTCTGGTGCGAGGCTTGTCGAACATGAAGGCAATGGTCATCGAGCGGATCGGCCCTGTGCACGACCAGGAGGCCCCGGTCTCCCATGTGGAGCTTCCTGTGCCGGAGCCCATGGCGGGCGAGGTCCGGATCAGGATCGCCGCCTGCGGCGTCTGTCACACGGAGCTCGACGAGATCGAAGGACGCACGCCCCCTCCGCGGCTGCCGGTGGTGCCGGGCCATGAGGTGATCGGGCGCGTGGACGAGCGCGGCCCCGGGGCGAATCGCTTCGCGCTCGGCGAGCGGGTCGGAGTCGGCTGGATCCATTCCTCGTCCGGAGCGGACGACGAGAACCTGAGCCCCGATTTTCGCGCCACGGGACGCGATGTCGACGGGGGTTATGCCGAGTACATGTGCGTGCCGGAGACCTATGCCTATCCCATACCGGACGTCTTCTCCGACGCGGAGGCCGCTCCCCTGCTGTGCGCCGGCGGGGTCGGCTACCGCTCCCTCATGCTGACGGGGATCGAAGACGGTCAGACGCTGGGACTGACCGGGTTCGGCGGCTCGGCCCACCTGGTGCTGCAGTTGGCCCGTCACCTCTATCCGAATACCGGGGTCCACGTCTTTGCCCGCGACCCCGAGGCGCGCGCCTTCGCCTTGGAGCTGGGGGCCGTCTGGGCCGGTGATACCGCAGAGCGGTCCCCGGCGCCCCTGCACGCGGTCATCGATACGACGCCGGCCTGGAAGCCGGTGGTGGAGGCCCTGGACAACCTGCACCCGGGAGGCCGCCTGGTCATCAACGCCATCCGCAAGGAGGAGAGGGACAAGGACGAGCTGCTGCGGCTCAGCTACCAGGATCATCTGTGGCTGGAGAAGGAGATCAAGTCTGTGGCCAACGTGACCCACAGCGACATCGCGGAATTCCTGCCCCTGGCGGCGGAGATTCCGTTGCGGCCCGAGGTTCAGACCTACCCGCTGGAGGAAGCGGGCCGGGCGCTCCTGGAGCTGAAGCAGGGGCCCGTCCGGGGTGCGAAGGTCCTCCTGATCGGCTGAGCCGCACTGGACAAGAGGTCGGCGAGCGCAGATCGGGGCGGATGCCGAGTCTGCCGTCCTGTCTCTGGAACTCGGTCTCGACCCTGGAAAGAGCAGCTGAACCGCAAAGGCGCCAAGATCGCCAAGTTTTTACGAGGAAAATTCCCGAATTCGGCGATCACCTTTCGGATAAGCACCCCGCTACGATTATTTTGGTGTTTTTCTTGGCGTTCTCTGCGCCTTGGCGGTTCCACTTCCGAATTTAGGGTGAATGATAGATCCGAGATCTTCTTGTCCCAGGGCCGAGGAGCCCCACGGGGGCCTGATAGACTAGCCCTGGGTAACGATGATGGAGAATCAGCCCTGAAAGGGCGTGACATCTGAGCGGCTGTCTCTGTCGTGCCCTTTCAGGGCTAAATCGACACGGTAACCAACCCAGGGCTACGCCCAATGCCATTAAGTTAATCCGTCATTCCGCCAGGGAGTTGCGGAATCCAGTCACACGGACGTGATCATAGGCCCACCCTCCGTGGCTCCTGGGTCCCGGCAATCCCTGCCGGGACGATGGATCTAGCTTAACTTAATGGCATTGGGGCTACGCCCTGGGCTGATACGTCATGCCCCTTCGGGGTTGAGCTGTTCATTCCGGTGCGGTTACATCATGTTTCCGCTACTTGTACGCGGACGTACTAGCCGCCGTGGGGGACGGACCTGGACCTTTACCGCTCCCGCTGGTCCGGGTCGGCCTCCTGCCCCATGACGTCTCTCGGACATTCCCCCTACTCGCTGATCGGCGGCTCGACCGCATCCAGCTCATCGAGCTCGGGGTCGTGGGCGGCCTGAAACTGCTCCACCACCTCCGCGGCAGCGCCCGTCTCGGCGAAGCGGGCGATGTGGTAGAGCGCCTCGCCCTCGTTGACCAAGGGCAGGTTGACCTTGCCGATGATCAGGCCGGCAACCGGTGATTGGACGGGCACCTCGCTCTCTCCCAGGGGGTCGGCGATCCAGCCCAGGGTTTCTTCCTTCGCCACCCGCGCCCCCAAGGGCTTGGCGGCCCGCAGGATTCCGCTCTGCGGTGCCCGCACCCACTGGCTGGAGCGCGCCACCACCGGCTCGGGCCGACCTCCACGGCGCGACCTGGAGCCGGGGCGCAGCATCCCCAGCTCCCGCATGACTCCGATGATGCCACGCACCCCGGCTCGAATGACCAGCTCGTCGAAGCGCAGGGCCTCGCCGCCTTCGTAGATGAGCACGGGCACATCCAGGTCCTGCGCCGCCTCCCGCAAAGAGCCGTCGCGCAGCTCCGCATTGAGGATGACCGGGCTCCCGAAGGCTTTGGCCAGGCGTTCCAGCAGGCCCTGGTCGTCGAAGCGCGCACGGATCTGGGGCAGGTTCTCCCTGTGCACGGCGCCCGTGTGCAGGTCGATCCCGTAATCGGCGTTGGACACCACTTCCGCCAGGAAGGCATGGGCCAGGCGTGCCGCCAGGGATCCCTTTTCAGAGCCCGGAAACGACCGGTTCAGGTCGCGCCGGTCCGGCAGGTATCTGGATCCGCGCACGAAGCCGTAGACGTTCACCACGGGCACCGCGATCAGGGTGCCGCGCAAACCCTTCAGGGGGGGCGAGCGGACCAGCCGGCGGATGATCTCCACCCCGTTGATCTCGTCGCCGTGCACGGCGGCGCTGATGAAGAGCCGGGGACCATCGCGGCGGCCGCGGATCACCTGTGCCGACATGACCACCGGCGTGTGGGTGTAGAGCAGGGGCAGCTGCAGCTCCAAGAGCTGACGGGAGCCCGGGCGGATCTCCCGCCCGCCGATGGTGAGCTCTTGGGGCACCTGGCTCAACCGCGCCCGCGAGTTCGAGTCTTACCCTGGGCGGCGTTCTTCTCGATGAACTGGATCATCATGCCCGCAATGTCCTTGCCGGTAGAGCCCTCGATTCCTTCCAGGCCCGGCGAGGAGTTAACCTCCATGACCACAGCGCCGTGATCCGAGCGCAGCAGGTCCACGCCGGCGACGTTGAGCCCCATGGTCTGTGCCGCGCGCGTAGCTGTGGATCGCTCCTCGGGTGTGATACGGACGACCGTCGCTGAGCCGCCCCTGTGGAGATTGGAGCGAAACTCACCTTCCTTGCCCTGGCGTTTCATAGTCGCTACTACTTTGTCCCCGATTACGAAGCAGCGCAGATCCGCACCGCCGGCCTCTTTGACGAACTCCTGGACCAGGATGTTCGCCTTCAGGCCCATGAACGCCTCGATCACGCTCTCGGCGGCCTGGTGTGTCTCGGCGAGCACCACGCCGATTCCCTGGGTGCCTTCCAGCAGCTTGATGACCAGCGGCGCGCCGCCGACCATTTTGATCAGATCCTGTATGTCGTCCGGTTTGTGGGCGAAGCCGGTGACCGGCAGGCCGATACCCTTGCGCGACAGGAGCTGCAGCGAGCGCAGCTTGTCGCGGGATCGGGTGATGGCTACGGACTCGTTGAGGGGGTAGGTGCCCATCATCTCGAACTGGCGCAGCACCGCGGTGCCATAGAAAGTAACCGAAGCGCCGATGCGGGGAATGACGGCGTCGAAAGCCTCCAAGTCCTCACCTTTGAAGTGAATACCGGGACGGTGGGAGGTGATGTTCATGTAGCAGCGCAGAACGTCGAGGACACGGGCCTCGTGGCCGCGCTCGAGCGCCGCCTCTACCAGGCGCCGCGTGGAGTAGAGCTTGGGGTTGCGTGAGAGAATTGCGATCTTCATGGTTCTGCCTCCGATCTTCTTCTTTCGGCTGCCGATTCCGGATAGAGGGAGTCGAGATCCGGTTTTCTGCCAGCGAGATAGGATGCCTTGGGATCCACCAGGATTCTCCCTGCCATGGCGGCGCGACCGAGCAGCATCCGAAACAGCATGGAATCGCGGTCGGTGAGGGTGATCTCCACCGGCCATTCGGCACCCCCGAGGCGCATGGGTGTCTCGATGACCCAACGGCTCTGCCGATGACCGCCGGAATCCGTCACCTCCCGCTGGTCCAGGAGCTCGCATGTACAGGTGATCGCAAGGTCGCGGCGGTGCTGTAGCGGGTGAATTCCAAAACGCACCCGGCTCTTCCCACCACTTCGAAAACGCTCGGTGAAGAAGGCGTGCAGGGCGCAGGTGCGTGCCCCTGTGTCGACCTTGGCCTTGATGGCGGGGATCCCCAATGCGGGCAGGGAGATCCATTCGCGCCAGCCGACGAGGATGTTGTCGCTGGTTGGATAGATGGAAGGCATGTAAATTCCCTTGGCTAGACGCGGACATTACGGCGGCTGGCGGGGAGGGTGGCCCGAGCCACCGAGACTAGCCCCATGGTATCAAGATCGACGTGGCGACTCCCGGCCTATGCACCTGCAGGCCTATGGACCAGCGGTTGCAGGGTTGATCCGGTCTGTCCGACTGCGTCCTGAGCGGAAGGGAGGTCCTGGGCAATGCGCCCATCAACGCCAGGATCGGTGCCATTTTGGTACATGGCACGGCGCGCGCCGTTCTATTGGCTCCAGAGCCAGGCGATCGTCGGCATGGCGTTGTGGCCGCCTTTCTTGGCTGACGGAGCAGGGCCCGAGACGGCGGTGCTGTGATGCCCTCGATCAAAACCCGAGCCCGAACAGGTGGGTCTGGAATTCGCCGCCGGGGCTGGTGTTCTTGGGCGTGACCCGGCGCTCGCTCTGCCAGAACAGCCAGCCGATGGTGGCGCCGACGCTGAAGTCATGCTCGGAATTGAGCAGCGGACTGCCTTCGA
>Ga0210085_1000508_pt1 | contig 16273 bp, 15 predicted proteins | sample China_Galinas_PW_5_FD_184866 | JGI IMG/M metagenome (GOLD analysis project Ga0210085, IMG submission 184866) | Wetland microbial communities from San Francisco Bay, California, USA, that impact long-term carbon sequestration - China_Galinas_PWC_D1... | ecosystem: Environmental > Aquatic > Marine... | reverse complement strand
CCCGCCGATCCCGAAGAAGGGGTGGACGGAGCGCTCCGCCGCGTGGGCGATCAGCTCCAGCCCGACCGCGGGCCGGCCCGGTTTGGTCGGCGTCTCCCAGATCGGGCCGACCGCGATGTAGTCGACCGGCAGCTCGTTGGCGGCGGCGATTTCCTCCTCTGAGTGGGTCGAGAGGCCGAGGATCGCGTCCGGCCCGAGCTGCTCCCGCGCCGCCGCGACTTCGCCGTGCTTGCCGACGTGGACGCCGTCGGCGCCGCAGCCGCGGGCCAGGTCGGGGTCGTCGTTGACGATGAAGAGGGCGCTGTGGGTGTCGCAGAGGCGCCGGTAGGTATCCGCGGCTCGCTCGATCTCGTTCCGCCCCAGCTCCTTCTCGCGCAGTTGCAGGAGGTCGACGCCGCCGGTCAGCGCGGCGCGCAGCAGCGCCTCGGGGTCGCGGCCGTGCGGGCGCGCCTCGGCGCAGAGGTAGAGACGGGCGGTGCGCAGCCGCTCGCGGCGCAGCGGCCCCTTCGACTCGGGCGGGGACATGCTCACCTCCCGATTATGACCACCGCGGCGCGGCGGACGGGGGCGCGCCGGGCCGCTCGCGCCGGGGGCGTAAGATTGAACGCCACAGTCTGCGAACGGGAGCCCGAGGGCTGAGAGGGCGGCATCGAGGCCGCCGACCGTGTCTGACCTGATCCGGGTAATGCCGGCGGAGGCAAGGACTTGAGCGAAGCGAGAAGTTACGACGCGGTATTCGTCGGTGGCGGCGTGATCGGCCTCGCCTGCGCCTGGCGCGCCGCCCAGCGCGGGGCGCGGGTGGCGGTGCTGGAGCGGGCCGAGCCCCCGGCCGGGGCGACGAACGTCGCCGCCGGGATGCTGGCCCCGGTCGGCGAGCTGAGCTTCGGCGAGCCCGAGCTGCTCGAGCTGACCCTCGCCTCCGCCCGCCTCTACCCCGATTTCGTCGCCGAGCTGGAGGCGGCGAGCGGCGCCGACGTCGGCCACCTGCGCCGCGGCGCCCTGCACGTCGCGCTCGACCGCGACGAGGCCGCGCAGCTGCGCCGCGTCCACGACCTGCAGCTGGAGCTTGGGCTCGAGGCCGAGTGGCTGGCGCCGCGGCGCTGCCGTGCCCTGGAGCCCGGGCTGACCCCCTCCTTCAACGGCGGCGTCTTGGCCGCCGGCGAGGCCTCGGTCGACCCGCGGGCGCTGGCCCGGGCCCTGGCCGCGGCGCTGGCGGAGGCCGGCGGGGAGCTGCGCACCGGCTGCGAGGTGGTCGCCGGCGTCTTCGACGGCGAGCGCCTGGCCGGGGTGCGGACCGCCGCCGGCGAGGAGGTGCGGGCGGACGCGGTGGTGCTCAGCGCCGGCGCCTGGTCGGGAGCGGCCGCGTGGCTGCCCGAGGCGGCGCGGCCACCGGTGCGCCCGGTCAGGGGCGAGGTGCTGGAGCTGCGCGGCCGCGACGGCGAGGCTCCCTGCGAGCGGATCGTCTGCTCGGAGCGGGTCTACCTGGTGCCGCGCGCCGACGGCCGCCTGGTCATCGGCGCCACCCAGGAAGAGCGCGGCTTCGACACCGCGGTCACCGCGGGCGGCGTCTACGAGCTGCTGCGCGAGGCCTACCGCCTGCTGCCCGAGGTCGCCGAGATGGAGCTGGTCGGCGCCGTCGCCGGCCTGCGCCCCGGCACCCCCGACAACCTGCCGCGGGTCGGCCCCGGCGAGATCGACGGCCTGCTGCTCGCCACCGGCCACTTCCGCAACGGCATCCTCCTCGCCCCGCTCGCCGCCGAGACCCTGGCGGCCCACCTGGCCGGCGAGTCGCGGTCGCACTTCCGCCCGGATAGCGGGCGCAACTACGACCGCCGGGTGGAGGTGGGCCGGTGAGGATCGAGCTGAACGGGGAGGTGCGGGAACTGGCCGACGCGGCGACGGTCGCCGACGCGGCGCGGGCGGCCGGGGCCGAGGGCGATTGCCGCGGCGTCGCGGTGGCGCTCGACGGCGAGGTGGTGCCGCGCGGCGAGTGGGAGGCGACGGCGCTGCGCGAGGGCCAGAAGGTGGAGGTGCTGGCCGCGATCCAGGGCGGCGCGCCGGAGGCCGACGAGACCTGGGAGCTGGGCGGGCGCCGGTGGACCTCGCGCCTGATCGCCGGCACCGGCGGCTTTCGCTCGCTGGAGCAGATGGAGGAGGCGCTGGCCGCGGCCGGGACCGAGATCGTCACCGTCGCCCTGCGCCGGATCGACCCGGCGGCCGGCGGCTCGGTGCTCGACGTCCTCGACCGCCTCGGCCTCTTCGCTCTCCCCAACACGGCCGGCTGCTACACCGCCCGCGACGCGGTCCGCACGGCGAAGCTCGCCCGCGAGGCCTTCCAGACGGACTGGGTCAAGCTCGAGGTGATCGGCGACGACCGCACCCTCTTCCCCGACGCGGTGGAGCTGCTCGACGCCGCCGAGCAGCTGGTCGCCGACGGCTTCACCGTCCTCCCCTATACCAACGACGACCCGATCCTCGCCCGCCGCCTCGAGGAGGCCGGCTGCGCCGCGGTGATGCCGCTCGGCTCTCCGATCGGCTCCGGCGCCGGCATCCGCAACCCCTACAACATCGCGATCATCACCGAGCGCGCCGAGGTCCCCGTGATCCTCGACGCCGGCATCGGCACCGCCTCCGACGCCGCCCGGGCGCTGGAGCTGGGCTGCGACGCGGTCCTCGCCGCCAGCGCCATCTTCGGAGCCGAGGACCCGGTGACGATGGCCCGCGCCCTGCGAGCCGGAGTCGAGGCCGGCCACGCCGCCCGCCACGCCGGCCGCATCCCCCGCCGCACCCACGCCGAGGCCTCGACCGCCTACGAGGGCATGCCCGAGCTGTCCTAGCCCTCTACCATGGGCGGCGCGCCCCTGTAGCTCAGTTGGTTAGAGCGGCGGCCTTTTAAGCCGCGCGGCGCGGGTTCGAATCCCGCCGGGGGCATTGACCGGACTCGACGGGAGCCTGGGGGCCGAGAGCGACGAGCTGCTGCTGCGACCGCCCTGCGACGTCGAGGCCCAGGACGAGCTGCGCCTGGAGCGGATCGACGCGGAGATCGACGCCGCCTTCGACCTGCTCCGCGAGATCGAGGACGGCGTCGCCGTCTTCGGCTCCTCGCGGGTCGGGGAGGGGCACCGCTGGTACGAGCTCTGCCGCGAGACCGGGGCGGAGCTGGCCCGCCACGGCTTCACCGTGATCACCGGCGGCGGCCCGGGGCTGATGGAGGCGGCCAACCGCGGCGCCGCCGAGGCCGGCGGGCTCTCGGTCGGCCTCAACATCGAGCTGCCCCACGAGCAGGCGACCAACGCCTACGTCAACCGCCCGCTCCACTTCCACTACTTCTTCGCCCGCAAGCTGATGTTCGTCCGCTACGCGCGGGCCTTCGTCATCTTCCCCGGCGGCTTCGGCACCCTCGACGAGCTGTTCGAGTCCCTGACCCTGATCCAGACCCGCCGCATCCAGCACTTCCCGACCATCCTGGTCGACTCCGAGCACTGGGGCCCGCTGCTCGACTGGCTCGAAAACGACGTCGCCGTCGACGACCTGATCGAGGCCCGCGACGCCGAGCTGCTGCTGCTCGCCGACACCGTCGAGGAGGTCTGCGAGCACGTCCACCGGGCGCGCGGCCGGCAGCGCGAACTGAGCTGAGGCTCGCTCATCGGAGCACGAGATCCAGGCGGTGGGCGGCGGCGATCTTCGCGGCCCGGGCCTCGGGGACACCCGCTGCCGCGGCGAACTTCTCCCAGTCGGCGACGGCGGCGCCGACCTCTTGGAGCGCGCGCCGCGCTCGGGTCCGCTGCATCGATCCGACCTCCGCGCAGCGCAGGAGGTCGTCGACCACGAAGCCGTCGCGCTTGCCGTTCACCGACATCTGGTGGCGGGCCGTGTGCTCGCCGTCGGCTCTGTAGCTGTAGGTGAGGTCGAAGGCGGGGGAGAGCGACCAGTCGCCGCCCGGGTCCATCAGGAAGGCGATGTTCTTGACGTGGTCGTCCTGGTTGCGGGCGATGAGGTTGAACGCCATCCGCCGGAACTGCTGGTCGATGTCGGCCATCGGCAGGCCGAGGCCGCGGATCGTCAGCAGGGCTTGCTCGTAGGAGTAGGCGCCCGCGTCGTTGAAGTCATAGTGACGGAGGGCCGCCAGCGACTGCATGTGCAGCCTCCGGTTCCCGTCGGGCCGGTCGAAGCGCCGGGTCATGAAGTGGCGCCGACCGCCCTCTTCGAACAGCCGGCAGGGAGACATCGCGATCCCAGCGGCACGAGCCATCAGCGAGTACGCGTACTCGGCGGCGCCGTACCCGTCGGGGTCGGCGAACCGCTCCTTGTCCCGGTTGTTGGCGACGCCGTCGAACTTGAGCAGCCAGTGCTCGAACCCGGGCGGGGCGTCGACCTGGCCGGAGCGGACCTCGTCGGTCTCGGGATTCCAGGCGATCACCGCCTTCGCCCGCGCCCCGCCGGCGGACATCCCGACGCTGAGGATCTCGAGCAGGCCCGCCTCCTCCCGCCCATCGGCGACGCTGGTGGCGAAGGCGTCCCGGTCGGCGAGCACGCGGGCCGCCAGCTCGACCAGCTCACCAACCCTGATGTCCTCGATCTCCGGCTGCTTCGGCCCCAGGGCGGGGGCGAACTCGAGCGCCCCGGTTCCCCGGCTGCCCATGTAGCAGAGCCGCTCCAGCGCGCTGACGCCGCTCGCCTCGCGCCCCTGCCGTGCCAGCCAGGCGTCGACCAGCGCGTTGCCCCATTTGTCGGGCAGCGAATCGGCCAGCAGCCCCGGAAGGCCTTTGAACGCCCGATAGGGGAGCCCGGGGAAGACGTACGGCTCGGCCTGCAGTGGCATCTCGAACGGCGACGGCTCGACCCCGCTCGCCGCGAACTCCGGGGTGTACTGGAAGACGGACGTGCGCTCGCCGTCCTCCAGCAGGACGGCGCCGATGACCCGCCCCCAGAGGCTGACCGCCGCCTCTTCGCTCATTGCTCCTCGGCCGCTTCGTCGCCCCATCTCCATGGGCGGCTTTCGGCGGCGCCGGCCCCGGCGCCACGGGCTCGCTGGCGCCGACGGCCCTTCAGCTTCAGTCGCTCCACCGGGCTGGGAAGCGGTTCGGTGAGCACCGCGTCGAGGCGGTCGAGCAGGTCGAGCGCCCGCAGGATGCGGATGAAGCTCTCCAGTTGCACGCCGCCACCGCTCTCCAACCGCTCGACCGTCGTCTTCGCGACGCCCGCCTCGCGAGCGAGCCGGTCCTGGGTGATGTTCCGCTCGAGCCTGGTCTGCTTCAGTCGGTTCCCAAGCTCGCGGAGGACGGATTCGTCGGTTAGCAGGTTTTCGACTTTCATAAATCCCTCAAAAAAGGTACTTAAGTGCAGTAAAAGGCAATAACTCCCCTTAAAAAGGGAGTTATGAATTTCTCTCAATTCAGGGTACCAGAGAGATCTAAGTCTCTTAGAAAAGAGAGCAATCGCTGAAAGAGCGATCTAACTCTCTTCGTACAGGGACTTGATGGCGAGCCAGGGGCCCTCGGGAAACGACCGGGCTAGTGCCGGAAGTGGCGGTGCTTGGTGAACACCATCGCCACGCCTGCGTCGTCGCAGGCGGCGATCACCTCGGCGTCGCGTTTGGAGCCGCCGGGCTGGATCACCGCGTTGGCGCCCGCCTGGATTCCCAGCTCGGGACCGTCGGCGAAGGGGAAGAAGGCGTCCGAGGCAAGGGCGGAGCCGGCCAGCAGCGCGTCGGCCTCCTCGCCGCGCGCGTCGCGGCACTTCTCGACCGCGAGCCGGACCGAGTCGACCCGGCTCATCTGGCCGGCGCCGATCCCCAGGGTGGCGCCGTCCTTGGCGATCACGATCGCGTTGGAACGGACGCGGCGGACCACGGTCCAGGCGAACAGCATGTCCTGCCACTGGCGCTCGTCGGGCTGGGTGCCGGTGACCACCTCCATCAGCTCGCGCGGCTCGGGGTCGCCGTCGCGGTCCTGGATCAGCAGTCCGCCGAGCACCTTCTTGACGTCGCGGTCGGGGCCGGCGGACTCGCGGCGCTCCTCGAGGTCGAGGATCCGGATCGCCTCCTTCTGCGTCAGCACCTCGAGCGCCCCGTCCTCGAAGCCCGGCGCACCCAGCACCTCGACGAAGTTCTTGTGCAGCTCCTCCGCCAGCGCCACGCTGACCGGCCGGTTGAGGGCGATCACGCTGCCGTAGGCGGAGACCGGGTCGCAGGCCAGCGCCTTCAGGTAGGCCTCGCGCACGTCCCCGCCGATCGCCACCCCGCAGGGGTTGTTGTGCTTGACGATCACGCAGGCGGGCGGCTCGAAGTCGTCGACCAGGGTGCGGGCGGAGTCGAAGTCGAGCACGTTGTTGAAGGAGAGCGCCCTGCCGTGCAGCTTCGAGACGCGGGAGAGGATGTGCTGGCGCACCCCCGCCTCGGAGTAGAGCGCCGCCCGCTGGTGCGGGTTCTCGCCGTAGGAGAGGTCGAGCACCTTCTCGTAGGCGAGCGCCAGGTGCTCGGGGAAGTCCTCGTACTCCTCCGAGAACCAGCGGCTGATCCCGGCGTCGTAGCGGGCGGTCTGGGCGAACGCCTCGTTCGCCAGCCAGTGCCGGGTCGATGCGGAGACGTCGCCGCCGCTCTCTTCGAGCTCGGCGCTGACCGCGTCGTAGGACTCCGGCTTGACCACGACGGCGACGCCCTCGTGGTTCTTGGCGGCGGCGCGGATCATCGTCGGCCCGCCGATGTCGATGTTCTCGATCGCCACCTCGGCGGGGACTTCGTGCCCGGAGACGGTCTGCTCGAAGGGGTAGAGGTTGACGCAGACCAGGTCGATCGGCTCGATCCCCTCGCGCTCCAGGGTCGCCATGTGCTCGGGGTCCGCGCGCCGCGCCAGCAGCGCCGCGTGCAGCCGCGGGTGCAGCGTCTTCACGCGGCCGCCGAGGATCTCCTCCTGGCCGGTGAACTCGGAGACGTCGGTCACCTCGAGCCCCGCCTTGCGGAGGGCGGCGGCGGTGCCGCCGGTGGAGAGGATCTCGACGCCGAGCGCCGCCAGGCTCCTGGCGAAATCGACGACGCCGGTCTTGTCGGAGACCGAGACCAGGGCACGGCGCACCCGGATCGCGCCGTCGCTCGCGGCCTCGGTTCCGGTGGTGTCGGCTCCCGCCTCAGTCATCGATCGCGACCGCGCCCGGGTCGTCGGCGTCGATCCTAACTCTGCCTTCAGCGATCATGCGGATCGCCTCCGGGTACAGCTCGTGCTCGACCGCGTGCACGGCCTCCTCCAGCTCGGCCCGGTCGCGGCTCGGCGGCACCGGCACCTCGCGCTGCGCCAGCGGCGGACCGGTGTCGACCCCCTCGTCGACGAAGTGGACCGTGACCCCGGTCGTCTCGACCCCGGCGGCCAGCGCCTGGCCGATCGCGTCGAGGCCGGGGAAGGCCGGCAGCAGGGCGGGGTGGACGTTGACGACGCGGTTGCGGAAGCGGCCGACGAAGGCGGCGGAGAGCAGCTGCATGTAGCCGGCGAGAACGACCAGGTCGGCGTCCCGCTCTTCGATCCAGTCGCCGATCGCCGCGTCGCGCGCTGCCCGGTCGCCGTACTCGGCGGTGGGGAAGACCGCGGTCGCCACCGCGGCCGCCCGCGCCCGCTCCAGCGCCCGCGCCCCGGGCTTGTCGGAGCAGACCCCGACCACCTCGATCCCGTCCCGGCCGTGCAGCCGGTCGAGGATCGCCTGCAGGTTGGTGCCGCTGCCGGAGGCGAGGACGACGATGCGAAATGCGCTCACCGCCGCATCTTCGCGCACCGCGGCAGAGGTTGGTTGCGCTATCCGCAACCAACCTCTGCCGCCCGGGGCCGGCGCGGGCCGCCGGGGGCTACTTGTAGTAATCGGCGTTGATCTGCACGTACTTCGCCCACTCGGCCGGTACCTGGTCCTCGGGCGTGATCGCGTCGACCGGGCACGCCTCGACGCAGGCGTCGCAGTCGATGCACTCGTCGGGGTCGATGTAGAGCTGGTCGTGCTGGTCGAAGCCCTCCTCCTCCGGAGTGGGGTGGATGCAGTCGACCGGGCAGACCTCGACGCACGAGGTGTCCTTGGTGCCGATGCAGGGCTCGTTGATCACGTAGGCCATGGCGAGTCCTCCTGGAGGAGCATTTGTCACACAGGGAGTGGATCAATTTAGCAGGGCAGCGCTGGTTTTCACACGCGCCTTGTGTAAAACTGCGACCCAGATGGACCTTCCGGCCTCCGGCGCAGACGTCCTCGCGCAGCCGACGCGGGCGCGTGTCTTCTCGCATCTGGTCGAGCTGCGCCGCGGAGCGGGGACCGGGGAGATCGCCGAGCGTCTCGAGCTGCACCCGAACGGGGTCCGGCGCCACCTCGAGCGCCTGCGGGAGGAGGGGCTCGTGACTCGCGAGCGGGTCCGCGACGGCCGCGGCCGCCCGCGTGACCGCTGGCTCGTCTCCCCCTCGGCCCACCCCGGCGGCGAGCACCCGAAGGCCTACGGCGACCTCGCTGTCTGGCTGGCGATGGCGATCCCGGCCACCCGCCCGCGCCTGCGCGAGCTGGAGCGGGCGGGACGGGAGATCGGCCGCGACCTCGCGCCCCGCCCGGTCGAGGCTCCGGTGGACGCCTTCCGCGCGGCCCTCGCCGCGCTCGGCTTCGAGCCGGAGTTGTCGGTTGAGGCCGGCGCCGTCCGCTGCCGGTTGGCCAACTGCCCTTACCGCGCCGCCGTCGCCCGCAACGCCGAGGCGGTCTGCCGCCTCCACCGCGGCATCACCGCCGGCCTCCTGGAGGCGATCGACCCCGACGCGCGCCTCACCGCCTTCGAGCCCGCCGACCCGGAGCGCGCCGGCTGCCGGATCGAGGTCAGCGGCGGCTCGATCGGAGCCTCGCGGTGAAGCGGGCCGAGGCCCTGCGCCCGCTCTCCCGCGAGCACATGGAGGCGCTCCTGGTCGCCAAGTCGCTGCGCGAGGCGGACGAGGTCGCTCCCGCCTCCCGTTCCTTCCTGGAGTTCTGGGAGAGAGACGGGCAGGTCCACTTCCGGGTCGAGGAGGAGGTGCTGCTGCCAGCCTGGGCGCGGCACGCCGAGGTCGACCGGCCGGCGATCGCCCGCATGCTCGACGACCACCTGACGATCCGCCGCGAAGCGCTCCGCCTGGCCACCGGCGAGGCGGAGCTGGCGCAGGTCCACGAGCTGGGCCGCTGCCTCAACGACCACGTGCGCTTCGAGGAGCGCGAGCTCTTCCCGGCGATCGAAGCGGCGCTCGACCCCGGGCAGACCGAAGAGCTCGCCGCCGCGATCGCCGCCGCGGAGCGCGCCTGGCACGCTCGCGAGGGGGGAGAATCGGACCGATGAGCACCTTCTGGCAGGCGGTCCTCTACCTGCACCTGTTGGCGATGGCGTTCTTCGTCGGCGGGCAGATCGTCTTCGGCGCGGCGGTGGTGCCGGTCCTGCGCGGCGACGCCGACCGCACGCGCATGCGGCAGGTGGCGCGGCGCTTCGGATACGGCTCGCTGGCGGCGCTCGGCGTGCTGCTGGTGACCGGCTGGGCGATGGCCTCCCACCACGACCTCTTCGGCGACTCGACCCTGCAGTGGAAGCTCGCCCTGGTCGGCCTCGTGATCGCCCTCACCGTGGCCCACCTGCGCTGGAGCAAAGCCCACTTCCTGCAGGCGGCGATCCTGCTGATCACGCTCGTGATCGTCTGGCTGGGCCTGGATCTCACCCGCTGACCGGCCAGCGGTCGCAGTTGTGCCCGCGTAGCGGGCAAAAGTGCGACCGCTGGGGTTGGGGGGGTGGGGCTCAGGAGGAGGTTGACACGACAGCGATGTCCTCCAGCGCGAACTTGCCGCCGGCGTCGTCGGGGTCGCCGAGCGGGTACTGGCCGCTGAAGCAGGCGTCGCAGTGCTCGTCCGGGCTGCCGCCGATCGCCTCGTAGACGCCGGCCATGGAGAGGTAGGCGAGCGTGTCGCAGTCGAGCTCGTCGGCGATCTCCTGCACGGTCCGGTTGTGGGCGATCATCTCCTCGCGGGTCGACATGTCGACGCCGTAGTGGCAGGGGTTGCGGATCGGCGGCGCCGAGATCCGCAGGTGAACCTCTCTGGCGCCGGCGGTGCGCAGCATCCCGACGATCTGGCGGGTGGTGTTGCCGCGCACGACCGAGTCGTCGACGACGACGATCCGCTGCCCGGCGACGATCTCCGGCAGCGGGTTGAACTTCAGCCGCAGGCCGTGCTTGCGCAGCTCCTGGCCGGGCTGGATGAAGGTCCGCGCCACGTAGCGGTTCTTGATCAGGCCGTCGTCGCGGGGCAGCCCGGAGGCCCGCGCGAAGCCCGCGGCGGCCGGGTTGCCGGAGTCCGGGACGGCGATCACCAGGTCGGCATCGACCGGCGACTCGCGCCAGAGGATCTCACCCATCCTGCCGCGCGCCTGCTGCAGCACGGTTCCCTCGAGGCGACTGTCGGGGCGGGAGAAGTAGATGTGCTCGAACACGCAGCCGGCGCGGCGGTCGGCCTTCACCACCTGCCGGGTCTCCAGCCCGCGCTCGGTCAGCGAGACCAGCTCGCCGGGGTGGACCTCGCGCATCAGCTCGGCGCCGATGATGTCGAAGGCACAGCTCTCCGAGGCGACGACGAAGCGGTCGCCGAGCCTGCCCAGGCTGAGCGGCCGGATCCCGTGCGGGTCGCGGAAGGCGACGATCGCGTGCTTGGTCATCGCCACGGTCGAGTAGGCGCCCTGCAGGCGGGGCATCACCTCGGCGACCGCGTCCTCGATCAGCCGGCCCCCGTGCGAGGAGAGCAGGGCGGCGATGATCTCCGAGTCCGAGGTGCCGCGGAAGTCGATCCCGCGCTCCTTCAGCTCGTTCCAGAGCTCGACCGCGTTGGTCAGGTTGCCGTTGTGGGCGAGCGCCACCTCGCGCCCGTCGTCGCGCCAGACCGGCTGCGCGTTCTCCCAGGAGCCGCCGCCCGTGGTCGAGTACCGCACGTGGCCGATTGCCATGTCGCCCTGCAGCGCCAGCAGCTTCTCCTCGTCGAAGACCTGGGAGACGAGGCCGCTGTCGCGCAGGGTGGTGATGTGGCCGCCCTCGCAGGTCGCGATCCCGGCCGACTCCTGGCCGCGGTGCTGCAGCGCGTAGAGGCTGAAGTAGGCGAGGCGGGCGACGTCGTGCCCAGGTGCGTATACGCCGAACACGCCGCACTCGTCGTGCGGCCCATCGCGGTCGGAGATGAGCCGCGGATCGGTAGTCAAGACGCGCTTTTCCTCGCTGCTGGAAGGACGGAAGCGCAGGCGGATCGCCTACTCCCGCAGGTTAGCAGCGGGTGAAGAGCCCGCCGGGGGGATCGGTTGGCCCCCCGGGGCGGCGGCGCGGTCGAACGCCTTCGGGGACCTCTGTCGCTCCGACGGCCTCTATATATTCGAAGAAGTTGACGGCCAGCAACTGGAGAGGGGCGAAAGCGAACATGGACGACGCAGCTGCGAGGTCAGGACGGCGCCCCCGGGCCAGAAACCACTTCTTTGTCGTGCTCGCCTGCATGATCGCTCTGCTGGCCGCCCCCAGCAGTGCTAGTTCGAGCGTCCCGGTCGGGCTCAACGAAGGGGGCTCATGGGACTGGGACGTGATCGGACACTCCGGTGCGGACTACGTTCGAGCCACCTTCGCCTGGTCCATGGTCACCGAACACGGCTCGGACTGGCGTACCTCCCCCGCCGCCTGGGAACCCGTCCTCGACGTGAAAGTCAGAGAAGGCGCGGAAAAGGGAATCCCGATCCTCGCCCTGCTCTCCGGCCGCAACACCCCTGGCGCAAAGGATGAGTATTACCTCGCATCGGAACAGCCTGCCTGGACCCAATACCAGGAATTCGTCTGGACGGCGGTGCAGCGCTACGGGAGACATGGATTCTTCTGGAAAGAACACCCCAATGTGCCCTACGTGCCGATCACGGTCTGGGAAGTTTGGAATGAGCCAAACAACAACCTCTACAGCCCTGGCACCACCCCCCTCCCTCAGAAATACGCCGAATTCCTGATCGCGACCTCAAACACGATCAAGGGAGCCCAGAACGTCATTCTCGAACCGGGGGAACCTACGGCAACTGTCCTGCACGGCGGTCTGCTTTGGCAGGGGGACATGTCTGTCACGGAATTCATCGACAAAGCGAGCAAAATCTCCGGTTACGGCACCGCATTCGACGGCTTCGGTCTTCATCCCTACGCCCACACCGGTGCCACCGTCGCGGCCCGAGTCCAGAAGGTGAAGGAACGCGTCAAAGCAGCAAACGAAAAGCTGAAATCGACCGGATCGATCGGGGCCAAGCCGATCTGGATCACCGAGATCGGGTGGGCAGCGGCAGGGACCGGCGGCGAAGGGTATGCGCCTGTCACCGAGGCCCAACAGGCGGAACTGCTGAGGCAGACCTTCAGTTGGGCCGCGAACGCCCCGTACAACGTGGCGGAGATCACTTGGTACAACTATCGAGACAGTGCGCCGCTGAGCCCGCTCCAGGGGTGGGATCGCTACACCGGCCTGCGCCGCTTCGACGGCAGCTTCCGCCCGTCTTGGATCGCATTCCAGGAACAGACCGGGGCAGCGCCCTGGCCCGGTGGAGAGATGGCCTTCCAATCGAACGGCGGCTCGCTGATCACCGAGTTCACCCTCGCCGGTGGGTCGGCCACCGAACAGGGCATGGCCGCAGGAACCAGTCCCAGCATCACGAAACTCAAATCCGGATCCGCCGGCTACCAGGCGGCCTTCCAGGCCAACAAAGGCCTGCTCTACATCTGGGGACCGGAAGGCTACGGCAGCCTCGGACAGGGCATGGCCGCAGGAACCAGCCCCAGCATCGGCGGGCTCAGCGGGGGTGGCTACGAGGTTGCCTTCCAGGCGAACAACAGTCAGCTGATCACCGTCGGCACCGGAGGCAACGTGAACTGGGGACTCGGCATGGCCGCAGGGACCAGCCCCAGCATCGCCGCGCTGGAAGGCGGCGGCTACCAAGCGGCGATGCAGGCGAACAACAGCCAGCTCTGGATGGCGGGCTCGGCAGGAGTCCAGAACTGGGGACTCGGCATGGCGGCGGGGACCAGCCCCAGCATCACGGCGCTGGAAGGCGGCGGCTATGAGATCGCCTTCCAGGCCAACAACAGTCAGTTGTGGACCGTCGGTACCGCTGGCAACCACAATTGGGGACTCGGCATGGCGGCGGGGACCAGCCCCAGTATCGTCGGCCTCCCCGGGGGTGGCTACGAGGTTGCCTTCCAGTCGAACGGCGGGGAACTGTGGACGGTCGGTTCCGTCGGTAACGCCAACTGGGGGAAAAGCATGAGGTCTGGCACCAGCCCGAGCATCGCCTGGCTGCCGTGGGGCGGCATACAGGTCGCCTTTCAGAACAATCTCGGAACGCTTGAGACGATCGGCCCCGGCATCGCGGCCGACACCGGGCAGGGCATGGCCGCGACCACCAGTCCCGACATCGCACCCTGAGCCGATTCGGCCCGGTCACCGCTAGCGGGAGGCGGTCGAAGGGCCGTGCCCACGACGCCGGTTGGCCGGGTCGTGCGCCGGCAGGCCGTCGATGCTGGCGGCGTTCTTCTCCGCCTTGTAGTCCTCGATCGCGTCGGGGCCGACCCGCATCTTCTTCTCGGCCCAGGCCCGCATGTGGGGGCGCTCGCCCTCGTAGGACATCAGCGGCACCCCGTAGCCGCAGGAGTCGGCGACGCGATCGACGTCGACCGCGATCACGGCGCGGCGCGCCTCGGCGACGGGATGTGGGTCCTCGAAGCCGGCCCGCTGCAGCAGCCCGTCGAACTCGGGGTCGCCGACCGGCACGATCCGGCCGCGCCCGTGCAGGCGGAGGATCCGCGGCGGGCCCTCGAAGGCGCAGAGCATCACCACGATGCGGCCGTTCTCGCGCAGGTGGGCGATCGTCTCGGCGCCGCTGCCGACCATGTCGAGGTAGGCGACCGTGTGCTCGTCGAGCACGGACAGCGTCCCGATCGGCCCCTTCGGCGAGACGTTGACGTGGCCGCCGCCGTCGAGCGGCGCGGTGCCGACGAAGAACACCGGCTGCCGCCCGATCCACTCCCGCAGGTGCTCGTCGATGCCGTCGAAGACCTTGGCCATCCGCAGACCTCAGGTTAGCGGCCGTCAGGGCCCGAGCGCGCGGATCGGGATCACGTGGACCCCGTCGTCGCGCACGAAGCCGAAGCGGCCTTCGGTGATCACGCCGAGAGCGGCGGGCTCACCGCAGACACCGGTATCCACCTTGGCGGCGAGCTTGAGCAGTGAGGTCGCCGCATCGTCCGCGCGGCCCGGGTCGAGCTTCACCTCGAAGGCGGCCCAGCGCCCGTCGGGCGTCTCGACGATCGCATCGACCTCGAGGCCGCCACTGTCTCTGTACTGAAAGACCTTTGCCTCCGACGCCTGTGCGTAGATCCTCAGGTCACGAACGACGAGGGACTCGAAAAGGAAGCCGAGCAGGCGGATCTCCCGCAGCAAGCGCTCTGGAGTCGCGCCAAGCGCGGCCACCGCCAAGGAGGGGTCGACGAAGTGTCGCTTCGGGGCCCGCCTCAGCATCTGGGCGGAGCGTAGGTGGGTGGACCAGGCGGGCTGGTTCTCCACCACCATCAGACGCTCCAGAACGTCGAGGTATTCCCGCACGGTGTCATCGTCCAGTGGGCCGTCGGAGCCGCCGGCGTCGGCTGCCAGCGTGGTCGCGGTGGCATGCGTGGCAACGTTCCGAGCGAGGCTGGCCAGCAGTCGCGCCACCCGGGCTGGGTCGCGGCGCCTTTCGTCGACCCGGCTTACCTCCACGCGGCCAACCTCGCCGATGTAGTTGCGAAGGATCCGGAGCGCCTGCGGGACGTCGAGGCCGCGCAACCCCGGCCAACCTCCAACCGCGATGGATTCAGCCAGAGTCTCGACGTCGGTCTCGCAGCTCACGCCTTCGGGGATGTCTTTGTCCAGCAGCTGCCGGAGCGACAGCTCACCGGTGCTGCGACCTGTCTCAAAAGAGCTCATCGGGCGCATTCGCACCCGCGTGAACCTTCCGGCGCCCGAGTGTCGGGTGACGTCGTCGGCTGGGATCGACGACCCGGTGAGGATGAACTGGCCCGGATTCCCGCGGTCGTCGACCGCCCGCCGGACGTGGTTCCAGATCGCTGGGGCAAGCTGCCACTCGTCGATCAGGCGAGGGACCTCACCCTTGAGCACGATGGAAGGGTTCACCGTCACCGCCGCACGCATGTCCTCGTCGACGTCGAGGAGTGCCTCGCTGGCCGCTTGACTCCTGGCGGTCGCGGTCTTGCCGCATCCGCGCGGACCCTCGATCACGACCGCGCCAACCGCCTTCAGGTCGGCCGCGAGCTCGGCGTCAACGATTCTGGGAACGTAGGCCATGGATTACGCAGGTTCTGCTAACCGGAGTAGAAGCCCGAATCGAATCGGGAGAATGTATTGGTCTCAACCGGGAAAGTATAGGACTGCCAGTCAGCCTATTGTGTCTCAGACAATAGACCGCGGCTGAGACGGTGGGACTCGGACGAGCGCCTTGGCCCGAGCGGCTCAGGCGACGGCTTCGGCGCGCGCGGCCAGCGAGCGCCAGGCGGTCTCGGCGGCGGTGAGGTCGACGGCGAGGCTGCGGTCGCCGGCGGCGATCTCGATCGCGGTGCCGCCGACCTCGCCGATCGGCACCGCGCCCAACGCCTCCAGCGCTGCGAGGTCGCCGCTGAGCAGGAAGCCGCCGGCACCCTCGCCGAACAGCGCCTCCTCGGGGCTGCAGCCGCGGTCGCGCAGCGGTTGCAGGTCGACCCGGCAGCCGCGGCCGCCCGCGATCGCCGACTCGGCCACCGCGCAGGCGAGGCCGCCGTCGCTGACGTCGTGGGCGGAGGAGACGAGGCCGGAGCGGACCGCCTCGCGCACCCGCGCGCAGGCGGCGGCGACGTCCGCGACGTCGGGTCGCGGCAGGCCCATCGCCAGCTCCCCCCGCTGCTTGGCCAGCTCCGAGCCGGCCAGGGTCGGGGCGAAGGGGCCGAGCAGGGCGATCGCGTCCCCCTCGCCGGCGAAGCCGGTGCCCGCCACCTCGTGCGGCTCGGGCAGCTCGCCGACCATCGCCACCACCGGCGTCGGGTAGATCGGCCCGTCGGGTCCCTCGTTGTAGAGGGAGACGTTGCCGCCGACCACCGGCACGCCGAGCGCCTCGCAGGCGTCCGCGAGGCCGCTGACGGCGCGGTCGAGCTGCCAGGCGGGGGTCGGCTTCTCGGGGTTGCCGAAGTTGAGGCAGTTGGTCAGGCCGAGCGGCTCGGCGCCGACGCAG
>Ga0210085_1000507_pt1 | contig 16278 bp, 15 predicted proteins | sample China_Galinas_PW_5_FD_184866 | JGI IMG/M metagenome (GOLD analysis project Ga0210085, IMG submission 184866) | Wetland microbial communities from San Francisco Bay, California, USA, that impact long-term carbon sequestration - China_Galinas_PWC_D1... | ecosystem: Environmental > Aquatic > Marine... | reverse complement strand
ATCGAAGCCGTCATCACTCAGAAACATGCCCATATAGCCTCTCTCACGGGCCTGTTTGAACAGGACTGCTGCCTGGGGATACATACCGCCGAAGTAGACGAGATCAGGATTGCCGGCCATGATCGGAGAGAGAAGAGGATCGAAGTTAGCCTTTTCCTCGGTCCCTTCAAAGCCGACAACCTTCATTCCCAGTTCTTTGGCCTTTTTCTTGAAGAATTCGGCAATGCCCTGGCCGTAAGCCGTTTTGTCATGGACAATAAAAACGCTTTTAACTTTATGTTTTGCAGCAAATTCGGCACCGACAACACCCTGTACGTCGTCACGACCGACTATACGGTTAACCTCAAGGTACCCGCGGGTGGTAACTTTTGGGTTGGTATTAGCAGGAGAGACATTGGCAAGGCCTGAGGTATGATACACCTCGGATGATGGGATCTGGACGCCGGAGTTGTAATGACCGACCACGGCAAGAATTGCAGGATCGGAGACTATGCGCTTGGCATTTGCAACACCGGTATCGGGATTTGCCATGTCATCAAAGGGAGCGAGCTCAAGCTTGAATCCCATTTTGGTCAACGGTGCCCCCAATTCTTCCAATGCCATTTCGGCACCGCGTTTGATGTCGACACCGATCACGGATTGATCGCCGGAGAGCGGTGACTGAGTGGCAATTTTAATTATTTTTTCAGCAGCAAAACCGGGAGAGCTGAAGGCCATTCCCGCAGCAATGAACAGCGAAAGTATAACCAATAAGCGTTTTGTCATTTTCCTTCCTCCTTTGAAAAAATCAGATGAACGGTTCGTGAACATACATCCCAAAAGCTCTTTGTAAATAACGTTCCTGGTCAGAGATGTACTCCATTTATATAAAAAAGGTCAAGCAGAGTGTGTACCTAAATAGCATTATTTTCGGAATATTGTTATTTCTGCGGCAGAAGGCTTATCACAGTTTTGTAGGTCTCAGATTTTGGGGAGAAATTTGGTCGTAATCAGCTTGAATAACCACATGCATTGATGCTGGTTCTAACCCTGATGAGAAATCCGGGCTAATGGGAGAAATGATCGAGGGGAGAGAGTTTCAAGAGTGATGTTTTTAAGATGACTCCAACAGATCGGAATAAAAGGATTGTTTATCGAATGAGTCCGGCTAGAACCATGGTAAGCGGTGGGTAGAAGGTGATAATTGCCAGGTCTACTAAGAGTATCAAAAAAAACGGGGTGACTTGCCTGCATATGGCGATCAGGCTGTCGCCTGAGATGGAGGATGAAACAATCATGCAGATGCCCATGGGAGGTGTTAGCATGCCGATGGCTAGATTGGTAACCACGATCACTCCCAAGTGGATCAAATCGATGCCGAGAACGGGAAGCATAGCGCTGATCATCGGCACCAGAAGGATTAATGCGGCGGTGGTTTCGACGAAGGTCCCTGCCAGCAGCAGAATGAAATTAACTAAAAGCAGCAGGCCTATCTTGTTGTGGGTGAGTCCGAGCAGACCGCCCGCCAAGCGCGCAGGGATGTCGTCGATTGCTGAGATCCAGCTGAAGATTGAAGCCGTTGTGATGATGAACATGACGATGGCCGCGGTGATGGAACCGTCTCGGAAAAGGCGTGGGAGGTCTGTCAGGTGAATCTGCCGGTGGATAAACATTCCGACGATGAGAGCGTAAAATACGGCAACGGCTGCCGATTCGGTGGCCGTGAAGATCCCTGAGAGAATGCCGCCAAGGATTATTACAGGGGTTCCCAAGGCCGGAAGACCTCTTACAAACGTTCGCAGAACTTCTTCTGCGGAAAACGGCGTATGGGCGCCATAACCTCGACGGTTGGAGATGACGGTTGCCACCACAATCAGAGAAAGACCGACCAGTATACCGGGCAGTACACCCGCGGCAAAGAGTCGACCGACCGAAGCCCCGGTCAGGAAACCGAAGATGATCATCGGAATCGAGGGTGGTATGATCACGCCTATGGAACCGCCGGATGCCTGGAGAGCGGCGGCAAAATCGGAGCGGTATCCGGATTTTTTCATGGCCGGTATCATGATGGCCCCTACAGCTGCGGTATCGGCGGCTGCCGAGCCGGAGATGCCTGCAAAAAACATTGCCGAGACGATGGCAACGGCGGCCATTCCGCCGGGAAGCCAGCCGACCAGGGCTGCTGCAAAATCAATAATCCGGCGGCTTATCCCACCTGCTTCCATGATAATGCCTGCAAACATGAACAGAGGGACTGCAAGCAGATTGAACGAATCCGCACCGGCAAAGAGCCTCTGGATCACCATCATCATTGGAAATTCCCCCTGCAATGCTATGACGGCAATGGAGGCAACTCCTATGGCGATTGCGATGGGCGTATCAAGCAGAAAAAGCAGAATCAGCAGAGGCAGCAGAATCTCAACGGTCACGATCCCCTCCCGTCAACTCCCGGAGAAGAAAATGAAAACAGTGACAGACAAAGATGGCGCCGCTTATCGGGATGATGGAAAAGATGATCCACTTCGGCAGGGAAAGCGCCGGTGTTATCTGCAGGCGAACGAAATAACTGAAGTTGATGCCGTAATAGACCATTACCAGGAAGAGGCTTAAAGAGATGGAGTGGATTAGGATGGTATTGGCGCGATACAGTCGAGGCCCCATTTTCGAAGAGAGAATGTCAATTCCCGGATGTGCTTTGCGTCGGTAAGCGGCAGTGGCTCCCAGAAAGGTGAGCCAGACCAGGATGTACCTTGCCAGTTCCTCTGCCCAGAAGAGTGAGTGGTTCAAAAGATATCTGCAGAACACTTCAAGGGTAACAATGACAGTCATTGTAATGCCGAGGGCGGAGAGCGAAACGTCCACCGCCCTGGCAAGTCCGGCGTTGAATCTGGCAAAAGATTCCGGCATGTGGTTATTTTACGGCGGCAAGGATCTTTTCGAGCATGGCTTTAACCTTGGGCACTTGATAGATGCCCATATTTTTCAGGTTTGCGACCTTGGCCCGGAAGGCGGCAATGTCGGGATGTTCCTCGATGATAAATCCTTTTTCCTGCAAGAGTTTTAACCGCGCCGCGTTGCCTTCCCGGTTGTTCTTCCGCTGGTAAAGCGCTGCCGAGTACATTGCCTTTTGCAGCATGTCCTGGGTGGCAGGATCCAGGCTCTTCCACCAGATAAGAGAGGCAACGTCGATATGGGGAGAATAGACATGACGGGTCAGGGTCAGATATTTCTGGACTTCCCAGAGCTTATATTCCACCAGCACCCAGAGCGGATTCTCCTGTCCGTCGATGACGCCCTGTTCCAGCTCCGTGTAGATCGGCCACGGCATCGGTGTCGGGTTGGCGCCTAAATCCTGCCAGATGGCCTTGTGCATGGCCGAGGCCATGACCCTGACCTTCAGACCTTCAACGTCCTTTGGGGTTTTTACCGGTCTGCGGTTATTGGTCAGATTCCGGAAACCGTTTTCAGAATAGCAGAGACCCTTGAAACCTGCACTTTCCAGGTCTTTTAAGATGGCAGCTCCCAGCGGCCCGTCAAGGATTGTATCCGCCTGATGGTAATCCTTGAACAAAAAAGGATAATCAATGACTCGGACAATCGGGTCAAAGGTATCGAACGGCCCGCTGGTGATAACCCCCATCTGAATTGTATTGAGTTGGATCTGCTGCAGGATTTGAGTCTCGTTGCCAATGGATCCTGAGTGGTAGATCTTGACCTTTATGTCCCCTTTGGACTCTTTTTCCACCAGGTCCTTGAATTTTTCGGCAACAATATTTTGCGCGGAACCTGGTTTGGTAACGACTCCCAGCTTGATGGTCATTTCGGAATGCGCCGGAGAGGCAACCAGGCTGAAAAACAGAGCCGCAACTGCGCAAATATACTTTTTCATAATATTCCCCCGCTGCTGTGTATATAAAAAAGGAAAACTGGTTAGCCCGGATCAGTTTGTGAGAAACCGGGTTAGGTTCTTTTGAGACTGGCAAAAGCTGGGGAAAAGGTCAAGTTATTTCCGATGTTGTGCTGGTTTTCATCTTGACTCCGCCATGAGAAGTGCCGACAATGAAAGAAGAAGCCTGGCCGATTTCACGAGTGTTTCGTGTTCGGTCCTGGGGCACCGCAAAGGAGGGCTGCACAATGGAAAAACGTGTTATATCCGCTCCGAAGGGGACTGTTCTTACCGCCAAAGGCTGGCAGACTGAAGCACCGCTGAGGATGCTGATGAACAATCTCGACCCGAAGGTTGCCGAACGCCCGGAGGAGCTGATCGTCTACGGCGGCATCGGCCGGGCTGCCCGAAACTGGCAATGTTTTGACAAGATAGTTGAAACACTGCGCAGGCTGAATCTTGACGAGACCCTGCTGGTCCAGTCCGGTAAGCCGGTAGGAGTCTTCAAGACCCACCCGGATGCGCCTCGTGTCCTTATCGCCAACTCAAATCTGGTGCCGCATTGGGCTACCTGGGAACATTTCAATGAATTGGACCGCAAGGGCCTGATGATGTTCGGCCAGATGACAGCAGGAAGCTGGATCTATATCGGCAGCCAGGGAATCATCCAGGGGACCTATGAGACATTTGTCAGCATGGGGAGAAAACACTACAACGGAGAGCTGACCGGACGCTGGGTCCTGACGGCGGGCTTGGGCGGCATGGGCGGGGCTCAGCCGCTGGCCGCAAAATTTGCCGGGGCCTCTCTTCTGGCCGTCGAATGTCGGCAAGACAGGATCGCCAAACGCCTGAAGAGCGGTTATCTGGATCTGCAGGCAAAGAATCTGCAAGAAGGTCTGAAGATCATAGAGCGCTCCTGTAGCGAAAAGAAGCCTGTCACCATAGGCATCTTGGGCAATGCTGCCGAAGTTTATCCCCGGCTGGTGGAGATGGGAGTGAGGCCCGATGCGGTAACAGATCAGACCAGCGCCCATGATCCCCTGCATGGGTACCTGCCTGTCGGCTGGAGTGTTGCGGAGTGGGAGAGAAAACAGATCGAAACCCCTTCGGAGGTCATGAGCGCCGCACGCAGCTCCATGGTTGTCCATGTGCTGGCGATGCTCGATTTTCAGAAAAGAGGGATTCCGGTTTTTGATTACGGCAATAACATCAGGCAGGAGGCCTATAATGCGGGCCTCAAGGATGCCTTTGCCTTTCCCGGGTTCGTTCCGGCCTATATCCGGGATCTGTTCTGTGAAGGCAAAGGCCCATTTCGCTGGGTGGCCTTATCGGGCGACCCGCGAGACATTTACTGCACCGACGCCAGGGTTAAGGAGTTGTTGCCGAACGATAAACATCTGCATAACTGGCTGGATATGGCCGGCGCCAAAATCAGGTTTCAGGGTTTGCCGGCTCGGATTTGCTGGGTTGGACTCGGCGACCGGCACCGTCTGGGTCTCGCCTTTAACGAGATGGTGGCCAAAGGCGAGCTTAAGGCGCCGGTCGTCATCGGCCGCGACCACCTGGACAGCGGTTCGGTGGCGAGTCCGAACCGGGAGACAGAGGCGATGGCCGACGGCTCCGATGCCGTCTCCGACTGGCCTCTGTTAAACTGTCTGTTAAACTGTGCCTCCGGGGCAACCTGGGTCTCATTCCACCATGGCGGCGGGGTCGGCATGGGGTATGCCCAGCATGCGGGTCTGGTAATTGTCTGTGACGGCACCAAGGAGGCTGCGGCCCGGATTGAACGGGTCCTGTGGAACGATCCGGCCACCGGGGTCATGCGCCATGCCGACGCCGGCTACGAGGCCGCCATCGCCTGCGCCAGGGAAAAGGGACTGGATCTACCGATGATATTCTAGACGCGGATTTCTCATGAACACTTTGTCTACCTCTCAGAAAGGACTAAACATTTCAAAGAAACAATTGAGTTGTCAAATTTACACAGTTTTCACTACGAACTAAAACGGAGCCTGGATGGGAAATCTGCTTATTAAAAATCCTGCCGCCATCGTCTCTCCCCTGCCTGGAGTGATCCGGGGCAATGACTTCGGGCGGTTGACGGTAAAAGAAGGTGCCTCGATCTTGATCCGTGGAGGTGTGATTGAGGCTATTGGATCCCCAGTCGATCTTGAGCGGACGGCAATCCGGGACGGTATGCCGGTGCTTGATGCAACGGGCCGGGCGGTGATCCCTGGTTTTGTCGACTGCCACAGTCACCCGCTTTTTGCCGGCAGCAGGGCCTCGGAGTTTGCGCAAAGGATAAGCGGTCTCGACTATCAGACCATCGCCTCACGCGGCGGTGGTATTATGGCAACTGTGCGGGCTACCCGGATGAGTTCGGCAGGTGAGCTCAAGGAACTTGGGAGTCACTATCTGGAACGGGCGCTGAGGCAGGGGATCACCACCATGGAGGTCAAATCGGGCTACGGGCTCACCCAGGAGACAGAGCTGAAAATACTTGAAACGATCAGAGACCTGGGTAACGGACAGCCCATAGAACTGGTTCCAACCTTTCTTGGTGCTCATGCCGTGCCGAATGAGGTGAGCAGAACCGACTATCTTCAGCATGTAAAAGAGATGATACCGGAAGCGGCCCGGCTCGCCCGTTTTTGCGATGTTTTCTGCGAACAGGGGTATTTCAGTCCGGAGGAGAGTGCGGAGATTCTAGATCTTGCCCGTCTCCACGGCATGTTGCCGCGTCTGCACGCCAATCAGTTCCATAGCATCGGCTGTGTCGATAAGGCGGTGGAGTTGCAAGCTGTTTCAGTTGATCACCTGGAGGTCTTAAGCGAGCGTGAAATCGCCTTGCTGACAGGCTCCGATACGGCCTGCGTGGTTCTTCCCGGCGTCTCACTTTTTCTGGATATCGGCTATGCACCGGCAAGAAGGATTATCGATGGCGGCGGTATTTGTGCAATTGCCACCGATTTTAATCCCGGCTCGAACATGACCCTGTCCATGCAGCTGATGATGTCGCTTGCCTGCATGAAGATGCACCTTACGGTTGACGAGGCGCTATGCTGCGCCACCCAAAACGGCGCTCATGTGTTGGGAAAGGCTGCTGTCGGATGCATCGAGGAAGGGTGGCAGGCAGATCTTCTGGTCCTTGATTCTCCGGATTATCGTGACATGATCTATTTCTATGGAGAAAACCACATTCAGCAGGTAATTAAAAAAGGAGAGAGAGTATGATGTTTGACCTAGATGATTTCTTGGTCCCCTTTGTTCCCGATGGCGCACGCCTTGATTCCAATGATCTGCTGCAGAGCGATGTCAGTCAGTTTGCCGTTGAAAAGCTTTCGGAAGCCACACATGTCCTGATTGGCTGCCCGCAGGACCATGGAGTTCAACGCAATCAGGGACGGCCTGGAGCGGCAGACGCCCCTACTGCGATCAGGTCGATTTTCTACCGCCTAAAGCCCCCCCATGATCGGCGTGATATCCGGCTGGTGGATTTGGGTGATATCAAGGTCGACGGAGGACTGGAAGATATCCACACCCGGCTGCAATCCATTGTGGCATATTCCCTTGCCGCCAGGAAAACGGTCATCGTTCTCGGCGGCGGCAACGATATCTCCTTTGCCGACGGGTCGGCTCTGGCTGAGACCTTCGGGGAGATCGTCTGTTTGAATCTCGATGCCCATCTCGATATCCGAAAAAGTCCTTTCCGGCATTCAGGTACTCCCTATCGAAATCTGCTCGATCAGGATCTATTAAAGCCCGGCAATCTGTTCGAGGTCGGCATTCAGCCCTGGGCGAATTCTTCACATTATCTCGAAGAGGCACGGAATCTGGGTATGCAAATTACGACGCTGAGCGAGATCCGCAAGACAAAAAACGATCCTTGGGTTCCTTTGATCACCTCTCTGCCGACTCTGCCGTTATTGGCGGGACTCGATATGGACTGCGTGCGCAGTTCCGAGGCACCGGGTGTAAGCGCCCCTTCTCCTGTGGGATTTACGGCTGAAGAGATCCTAGGTTTTGCCGGATGTGTCAGGGTGCATCCGGCTGCGACGGTCTTTGAGATCTCCGAGGTCAATCCGGCGTTTGACCTGGATGATTGCACCGCAAGGCTGGCAGCACTTGCCGTCTATACCTTTTTGTACGGATTGAGATAAAAAATGGCCAAAACACTTCTTATCGATATGGATCGGCCTCTTGAAATAGAGGAGATCCTCTCCATTACCGAGCCGGGAATCCAGGTTATTCTGTCACCTGCAACCGAAGAGGTTCTCCGCAGCCGCCGGTTCGATGTGGAGCGCTTCATCGCCGAGCGGCGGCGACCGGCTTATGGTTTCAACCGGGGGTTCGGTCATAATGTCGACTTGGCGGTGTCTGCCGACAGGTTGCCGGAACTCCAGGAAAACCTGATTCTCTCCCATGCCGTAGGCATCGGAACCCCTGTTGATTCTGCTGTCGTCCGGATCACGATGCTGCTGCGAGTCGTTTCCCTTTCCCGCGGCTTCAGTGGGGTTCGACCGGAGTTGGTACAGGGGCTCATTGATCTATTAAATCACGGGATCACCCCTTTGGTGCCCGAATTCGGTTCCGTCGGGGCAAGCGGAGATCTGGCACCGCTCTCCCATATCGCTCTGGCCCTTTTGGGCAAGGGTCTGGTCCTTTTCCAGGGAAAAGAAATGACGGCCGTCGAGGCACTCAGACGAGCGGGACTTAAGCCGATTCGCCTTGAAATGAAGGAAGGATTGGCCTTAAATAACGGGGTCCAGTTTATGAATGCAATCGGAATGCTGGCCGCCTCCCGGCTGAAGACGCTTCTCCGGACCGCCGTTATTAATACCGCCCTGGTCAGCCAGGTAATGCTGGCGCCGGATACTTATTTCCGAGCCGATTTTCATGCCCTGCGTTCTCATCCGGGCGCCGTTCGGGTGGCGGACTGGATCTGGCGCCTGATGGCGGGGTCCCCCATCCGCGAGTCGCATCGTCCCTTCGAGGTGGACGGCCAGGTGCAGGACCCGTACAACATCCGTTGTGCGGCTCAGGTACTCGGCACCTGCTGGGAGTTGATCGACAAGGCCCTTCGCACCTTTCTGATCGAGGCCGATTCCGCCACCGACAACCCGATCCTTCTGCCGGCGGGAAAAGAGGCGGAACGTTCATTTAGAGGAAAATGCGTCGATATCATCTCCGGCGGCCATTTCCACGGTATGCCGGTGGCGGTGCAGATTTTCAACCTGCTCCAGGCTCTCGGTATCATGACCAACCTGGCCCATCAACGCTCCGCCCGTTTTGTCGATGAATCCAAGAATAAGGGGTTGGGCCGCGATCTGAAATGGCCGCAACTCAGTCCGGACGACATCGCCGTCTCTTCCGGCATGATGATGCTTGAGTATACGTCGGCCGCCCTGGTCAACGATATCTGGGGATCGCTTACCCCGAGCCATCTTTTCAATATCAGCACCAATTCCGGCCAGGAGGACCATGTCAGCATGGGAGCAAGCCTTGCCATCCGGCTGTTGAAGACCATCCCTAAGGCGGCCCAGGTCCTGGCCATTGAGCTGGCGTATATCTGCCAGGCCATCGCCATCAGAAGGATTCTGCCGGTGATTCCTACTTATGCCACGCTTCCTGCCGATATCGCGCGGGAACTCGAACAGGTGAGAAAAAAACTGCAGAAGTCGGTCAAAGGGGTGATTTTCGAGGTCTCGGTGCAAGGCGAGCATCCGGTCAGCGAAAAAGAGAGGCGCCTAAGCCAGGTATCGGAAATTCTTTACCGGGCAATTGAGGAGCAGAGACTCTTTCCGGTGGTGACCCAAGACCGCTTCATGGCCGACGATCTCATGAAGCTTGCCCGCTTTATCGAAAGCGGCAAGATGGTCGAAACGGTGGAAAACGAGATACGTCTGGAATGGGGTTAAGCATAGGTCTGGGGGAAACCGCCTTGAAAAAATATTTGCCCCGCCAGTTGGAATAAGGTAGTCTTTCTGCCAGATAAGGTGAAAGGGTGAATTGTTGAGATTGCCCACAAGGGAATCCTGTGCAAATCAGGAACGGGCCCGCCGCTGTGACCGGGGACGAAGGCTGCGTAAACCACTGACTGAAAATGTTGGGAAGGTGCAGCAAAGAGGAAGATCCGGGAGTCAGAATACCTGCCTTATCTACAAGAGGTGACATGACTCCGAGGACCAGAGACTGTCGCAATGCATCTGTGGAGAAATCAGGGCCCCCGGATCAATTTCATATATTGGTCCGGGGGTTTTTTTACTCCGGGCCGCACGTTTTCAAGGAGGGAACAGATGGATAAAAAAGAACTTGCCTTTGCAAAACAGGCAATCCTGAGCACTAAAGATTGGGACATCTATCAGGCAATAATCAGAAAATGCCTGCGGGGCGTGGATATTGACTGTAAGACTCGTAGAAAATCTGGCAAACAGTAAAAAAAATAGCCGATTGGAGCCCCAACGAGGTGTTGTTTCTGCGGGGCTCCGCGAGGCGTCCGTAAGCGACGCCCTTCGCCTCCAGGGTTTTAGATAGGTACCTTAATCCGGAAGAACCTAAAAAACCGATAAGGAGACATCCTTCTTGCGGTGTCTCCTTTTTGGGCCTCCAACAAGCCTATCGATATTTGGTCATAACCAGGCTTGAAGTTCTGAAAGCGCCGTGGACCTAAGCAGGTAGGTGACATTGTGGATCTGTACCAGATCTTGGATCGTGGCTAGGAGGTTTCCTGGATTTTGTAAATCTTCTTCTGAATTATCGGGCGGATGGAACGTATTGACATACCCCCACATATGTTGAAGGGCGTTTTGCAGTCCGCCTTCCGACGGTTGTACGCGCAGCAAAGATGTCAGTGACATTGCCACTCGGTTAAAAGTAGTCCGACTTGTATCTGTTGCCGCTAAACGTCCCAGGGACGTATAAATCTGTGGGTCTCTGGCAAGAATTGAGTACTTATGCTGAGCCCAAAGCTCCTGGACGTTTATCGGCAGTGGTATTCGGCCTTGCTGTTTTCCTTTATATTTTTCAGCCAGTATCGAAAATTGTCTCTCTGGTGGATCAATAAAAACAGTGGGCCAGAAGCCTATGGGAAAAACCGCTTCCAAAGGGGTTCGATCATGAAATCCCCTGAGCTGCATTTCCGTTCGCACAAACGAATGCCGAAGACGCAGCGCTCCTTCATGGCCTCGCCAGCGCATGGTTTCGGGATGACGAGAGTATCCTTTCTTTTTGTTCTGGATTATTGAAATGATTCCGTGAAGTTCCCTGTGTTCGCCAAGCAAACTCTTGTCGTTGAGGTATCCGGGGCTGACATCCCAGATGCGCATGATACTCTCCTTTTATATTTTGGGCCCCAACATATCAACGTTACAGTGTGTGCAACTCCCCATAATACTTCATCATGCTACAACGGGTATTAGAAAATTGCTAACAATTCGACAACAAGGTTTCAGTGGGACTTGGTCTTCAAAGTGGTGTACAATTCCTTCTGGTCCTCCTGAAATTTGATACCCATCTTAAAGGACGGCTGCTGGTTATATGTACAAATGTCCATCCAAACGGCGGTGGCTGTCACGCAGCTAGCATCATCATTGATTGGGAAATCTTTCAGGAAGAGATTGTTTTCCGCCTGCTCAAGTGACGTGAAAAAAAGATGGGTGCCGTCAAGAAGAATTTTTGTAAAAATTATGCAGGCTCCGACTTTCGATAGGTTTACAAGAATCCCGGTTACATGCCGAGTAGAGATTTTGCCGGTGGATTTGTTCTGTAAAAAGACATTGACCGGGATCTCGATCGATATACGCTGCCGCAATCTATTGAAAAGATCCATATTCGTTTCCACCAAGTTTTTTTATAACAAACTGAATTAATCACAAGAAAATTGTGTCGGCCAATCCGTCGGCCTCGTACAGGATTTACCCGCTTACAGCTCAGTGTTGTTATATCATTATTTATCCCATCCCTTAGCACGCGCTACCTGCGTTTCCGACGCTAGCCCGGATTTCACATGAACATTTTGTCGCACAATCGATAACTATTAAGTATTCCAGGGAAAGAGTTTGAGAAAAGCAATTCATTGTTCGACAAAATGCTCACCGAAGGCGAGCTGATCCGGCTGCATCTCCTTCGTCGTCCGGTCAATGTGCATAGACATACTATAGCGAATTGACCGGCTTCTCGGATATACAACCGTCTCAGCTCGTGAGAAATCCTGGTTGTTTTTCTTTTCTCATTCGTCATTTTAACAATATATGAACTTTGCAATTCTGGCAAGTACTTGTAACACTGATATTTTATAGTCTGAGATTACCGTGGATAAGCCGGAACCGCAAAACTGCATCGCAAGACTTAATATTACAATTTACCTCTGAAGCAAACTGGGCTTGGATATTTCATGAGAAATTTGGATAAAGCGCCTGGGGAAGAAATAATAATACATGTTAAAACATGTAGTTAAACGCGATGAAGCAAAGCCTGCCGTTTTGTTAATAACCTAGAATGTATTGAATACCCTTTAGCGAAAACTTCAAGGGAAAGAGATCCTCCTTGCCCGATATGGTAATAATAATTATTTTTAATAGTTAACGATTAATAAATCCTGGCAGTGGCAAATAACGTGGGGGAGAGAGGCGGTCGTGAAAGAAATTATAGAATGGCTTATCAAAGTCGAGCAAGCGGCAGGCGAATTGTACCGTAATGCTGCAGAATTTTCGGAATGGAATGATCTTTTCCTCTACGTCGTCAATACACTAAAGAGAGAAAGCCGCGAGTTTCAGTATTCGGCAGCTAAAATTCAGGGACATTTGGACCGGATTGTCGCTTTCCAGGAAACAAGGCCGGAAGGTCTTGCGTCCCTGGAGAAAATCCGCAAAATTCCTCATGTGTGGCGCGAGAAGGTTCTTGTTGTTGAAGATTCCGAACCCCTCAGAACGATGTTGGAAAATGTCCTTTCAAGACAATACCACATGGATACAGCGGAGAATGGCCAAAAAGGTCTTGAGAAGATAAAAGCGAATTACTTTGATGTTATCCTCTCGGATATTGATATGCCGAAATTAGACGGTATTGCCATGTTTCAAAAAGCTGTTTCCTATGATTTGACGATCGCCCATCGCTTTTTGTTCATCTCCGGTTATTTTTCCGATCAAAACAGGTTGTTTTTAGAAACGAACCATAAACCGTTCATGCAGAAGCCGGTAATTTTACTGGAAGTAAGAAAAAAACTTGCCGGTATCATTGCCGGTAATAGACGATTGGTGGAAAATGCCGTTTTCAGTAAAAGGGCATAGTTTGGCATTCGTTTTGACAAATGATTATTTTCTCTTTCAAAGGGTAGATGGATAAAAACAGATGTCTATTATGGTGGTTGAGAAGTGAGTAAGGTGTGGTATGACGTCCACTTTCAAGGTTAGTTGGAAAACAGTTGCGATCGGCATCTGTTTATTCATCTTTTTCCCCATGGAAGGTATACTGTTCGCAGCATCTCAAGTCTGCAAGGGAAACAGGCAGGTTACATTAAAGCTTCAGAAAAAAGAACAGGTTGCCCTGATCTGCCGGGCGGCTGTGGGTGCCATTACCTTTTTGGTGGGTTTCGGCATTCGCCAGCACAAGCCCATTACCATCGAAATCATTGATCACCAAGTCCTTGCCGGGGGGACCGATGTCTACGGCAGTTACGATCGGATTAACAACCGGCTTGAGGTTATGTCATTGAATGCAATACAGCACAAGGGGAACGCGTTAAAAATATTCGATGAGCCACTCGATAAGGTGGAATATGCCGGAGTGGTCGCCCATGAGGTGACCCATGCAGTGGTACAGCAGAATATGACCCGGGTTCCCATTTCTCCAGCTGCACAGGAATACCTGGCTTACGCCACGCAGCTGGCGGTGCTGCCGAAGGAAAGACGACAACGTATTATCAATCGGATACAGGTCGATCCCTGGCAGTCCGGCGATATGATCAGCGATGCCTATATGGCGATAGAACCTTCCCGTTTTGCAGTAAAATCCTATTTGCATTTGACCGGCATGAAGAATCCCTCCCCATTTGTTAAGATTCTTCTCGGTTCCAACTGGTACTGGATTAATGTGCCTTAACTTGGTCCGGCTGCAAAGGACGGACCGAAACGATCCATGGTTCCAAGCGGCTTCCATAAGCGAGTTTTACCTCATAACGAGGGGGGAGGATGGTGTTTCTTTGCGAGGCACGGTGAACTAAAATTGAATCAAATATCTTCCGCTGGTCGAGTGGAACATGAAGAGTTGCCACACTGAGCTTTGTGATATAGCCGATGATTTCTTTTTTCTTGTTGTAATAAGAAGTTGCTCTAACCACTCCTGTTGTAATGATGAATCGTGAGCGATCAGTGTATTTTTTTCTCAAGAGACGAGGGTCAAGTCCCGCATCGACTGCAAAGAGGCGGGATTTGTTTATACGTTCCTGCTGCAAGCGTTTCTTTGCGCTTTTAAAAGTATTTTGGAATTTCTTGTCGCCTGAATGTTCCTTTAATAGGATTTCCTGTTTTGTAAGGGCCTCTTCCGCTAGGCGAACTGCCGTTTTATAGAATAAACCGTCATATTCCAAGACAATGTAAACTTCTTTGGGCAGGACCTCCCTGTACGTACTCCCTGCATTCGAACGGTTATAAGTATCATCCAGATTGAACCCTAGCTCACGCAATTTATCAGCATTGAGCCAACCCGGATTGCCTTGATCATAATAATTCATATCCTTGCTTGTTGATCGCCAGGCTATTTGCAGAGCAAGTCCGCTGTTTTCTTTTCTGTGCAGATACAGAAGAGGCAACTCTCTTTCCGTCAGGATCAGGATGGCATCAGGGTCACCGGATCTATTTGAGTAGACACCGGCAAGGACTATAATATTCGTTATCACCAAGAGGATAAAACCGCAAAAAAATAATGTGCGTGAAGATGAAAGAATTTTCATGCCTTCACCTCCTGAACTTTTTCAAGCGATGTGTTTCTAAGTCGTTTAAATACCAGTAACATCCCTATGGCTGTGAGGGCAATGACCAGGAAAAAAAGGTACTTGGGCATCCAGTCCCACCACCAGTCGTAGAATTTTGTGTACAGAAAAATCGTAAAGAAAACATTGCCGGTGTTGACGACCTCAGGCCAGTTTTTCCGAATGCCCAACCAAATGGCGGCCGCACTGAAAACAAAACCTACTGTCTGATAAAAAATCTCTACTGAATCGGAAGGAAAATTTAGGTAGCTGATCCGTCCCCAGTTGGCAAGAACAAGGAGGGGAAGGAAAAACAGAAGCATGGCAAAAACCCGGTAGATAGCGGCAAATCCGGAATAGCGGTGATGGGGTATAGCGGGAAGGAGGAAAAAGAAAAAAGCCGCAGGGAAAAAATTTTCCGGCCGTTCTCCGAAGTTGAGCCAGTAGCACCCTCCCCAGGTTCCCATCTGTGCCGAGAGAAAACCGGCAAAACAGAGAATTCCTGCCGCAAGCAGCAAACGGGCATCGGAGGCATAGGCAAGGAGGAAGGCAAAGAATGACCAGATGAGAAAGGCCTTTGCAGACGGAGTAATATTGAAAATCTGTCCGAGCATCGACAGATTCAGAATAAAACAGACCAGGCTGACCAGGCCGAGAAGTTTTGAGAAATAGCCGGTCTTTTCACACTCAGCAGAATACATGGTGGCAGCCAGGCAGATCAACGGAGCGGCAATGAGAATGCAGACTTGGACGGTTGTCGAAAATCTTCCCCAGAATTGGTAGAAAAGAAAAAATACACTTGCGGCGAGTCCCAATGCACCAAGAAAGGACGCGATCTTCATTCCAAGGCTCAGTTGTTTTTCTTTTTTGCTGGAATCAATATCATAGGTTGACGATAATCTTGCCATCAGGTTTTGGTGATAGACGCGAATGGCTGTATGCTGATCTTCATTTAGAGCTACAACATTTTCTTCTTCCAGTATGTTAAGTTCGGCCTGAAAATAACCTATCTGATCGGCCCGTTGCTGTGCTTCGGATTTTGACTTTGGCTGCATGACATTCTAATTATGAGAATTCATGATAACGGCGGCATTGGAACGGAAAGAGTGGCGGCAACTCCGCGTAGAAGTTCCGCCTCTACCTGTTCGATTCGACCGTCGGCGAGAACGCTGGCTGTGCAGGCTTTTATCAGTTGGGCTTTCGCCTGAGGTTTCAGGCGCTTCAGGACCTTCAGAGAATGGTCCAGTTCTGCCAGGCTGAGTTTTCCTGAAGGGATCATCTCCATACCGGCTTGTCCCAACTCGTTAACGGCCCTGGCAAAGACCTCGTGAGGTTTGAGTTTCTGGTGGTTTGCAGCATTTATCAAGGTGGACAGCACAACGGTGCAGTCTTTTTTTACCTGACTCAGGTCTCCGATAAGGGTTTCCTGCTCAGAAGGTTTTTCGAA
>Ga0210085_1000506_pt1 | contig 16322 bp, 9 predicted proteins | sample China_Galinas_PW_5_FD_184866 | JGI IMG/M metagenome (GOLD analysis project Ga0210085, IMG submission 184866) | Wetland microbial communities from San Francisco Bay, California, USA, that impact long-term carbon sequestration - China_Galinas_PWC_D1... | ecosystem: Environmental > Aquatic > Marine... | reverse complement strand
AAGGACGCCGAGACGGTGATGAACGGCAAGGGAAGGGTGCTGCTGCGGCCTTCCGGTACCGAGCCGCTGATCCGCGTCATGGTCGAAGGCGAAAACGAAACCCTGGTCAGGCAGCAGGCCGAGCACAAGACCCATCGGACCGGGCGCGCTCGCCGTCCTGATCCTCCTCGGGCTGTTCACCGCCGACGCGGCCTTCGCCGCCGACCCCCTGGCCGAGCACCCGCCGTTCACGCTCTCGCCCGCGGAGCTGCTGGCGGCGGCCCGGCCCGCAGAGGCCCCCGTCCGGACCGGAGACGCCGGCGACGAGTCGAAGGATGAGCAGGACGTCGAGATCCTCTACCGCGCGACCTCGTTCACCTTCCGCGAGGACGGCGCCCGCACCCACCGGCAGTACGAGGTCTTCCGGATCGACACCGCCGCCGGTGCCGAGTTGTGGAGCGAGGTGTCGACCGACTACTCGCCGTGGCACCAGGAGCGCCCGGCGCTCCAGGCGCGGGTGGTGACCCCGGAGGGGCGGGCCCATACGCTCGATCCGGCGACCATCTCCGAGGTCTCCCTGGAGAGCGATCTGCCCGACGTCTACCAGGACCGGCGCCGCCTGCGCGCCCCGCTGCCGGCGATCGGACCGGGAGCGGTGGTCGAGACCCTGGTCGAGGTGGTGGACAAGGCGCCACTGTTCGCCGCCGGGACCGTGCACCGGGAGCTCCTGGCCAGCCTCGTGCCGATCCGCCACCTGACGCTGACCCTGGACTCCCCCGAGAGCCTGGAGCTACGCCACGTGGTGGCGCGTCCGAGCGCCGCCCCGGTCCGGCCCACCGTCACCCACGACGGCGGCCGCCTCCGCCAGGTGTTCGACCTGCACGACGTGGCGCCGCTCGGGAGCCCCGCGCCCGGCCTGCCGACGGACGAGCCGCGCTACCCGTACATCGCCTTCACCACCGGCCGCTCGTGGGCCGGCCTGGCCCGCGCCTACTCGCAGGTGGTGGACGCGCAGATCGCCGCCTCCGACCTCGGCAACGTGGAGATCCCCGGCGAGGACCTGGGAAGCCAGTGGGAGCAGATCGCCGCGCGGGTCGCCTGGATGCAGCGCTCGGTGCGCTACACCGGCGTCAACCTCGGAGAGGCGGCGATCGTCCCCCGGCCGCCGGCCCAGACCCTGGCGCGGCGCTACGGCGACTGCAAGGACAAGGCGACCCTCCTGGTGGCCGCCCTGCGCGACCTGGGCGTCCCCGCCTACGTCGCCCTGCTGCGCGCCGGCTCGCCGGACGACATCGACGCCGAGCTGCCCGGCCTCGGCGCCGGCGGGTTCGACCACGCGATCGTCTACGTCCCCGGCAGCCCGGCGCTCTGGATCGACGCGACCGACCCCTACAGCGTGCTCGGCGAGCTGCCCACCCCGGACCAGGGGCGTCTGGCCCTCGTCGCCAGCCCCAACACCGACCGGCTGATTCTCACGCCGAGGGCGAGCGCGGACGACAACCGGGTCGAGGAGACCCGGGAGGTCACCCTGGTCGAGTTCGGCTCCGGCCGCGTGGTCGAGACCAGCCGGATGACCGGCGCCCCCGCCCGGGAGCTTCGAGCCAGCATGGCGGGCGCGACCGAGGTGCAGATCGCGAAGAACCTGGCGAGCTACGCCGCGAGCACCTACGGCACCGCCAGCGCCGAGGAGATCGAGCACACCGCCCCCGACGACCTGAGCGGACCGATGACCACGCGCTTCGCGGTCGACGAGGCGAGGTGGGCCCAGACCGACCTCACCCAGGGCGTCGTGGTGATCCCCCGCTCGGGGCTGCTCGAGCGGATGCCGTATGCAGCCTTCTGGGAACCGGACGACGACGAGGAGGAGCGCCGGAGCGACTTCGTCATCGACGAGCCCTACGAAATCGTCTGGCACTACCGGGTGCGGGTGCCCACGGGCTTCGCCCCCCGCGACCTGCCGGAGGACGAGACCCGTGAGCTGGGGCCGGCACGCTACACGGCCACCTTCGAGTCCACCGAAAGCGGCGTCGAGGCGACCCTCGGCGTGCGCCTCGATGCCACCAGGATCAGCGCCGAGCAGCTCGACTCCCTGCGCACCGGGATCGAGCAGCTCCAGGGGGACGGCAACCTGGTGCTCTGGTTCGACCAGGTCGGTTCGAGCCTGCTGGCCGCCGGCCGGATCGGCGACGCCTTCGACGAGCTCCGCCGGCTGGCCGACCTCCACCCGGACGAGGCGCTCCACCGGGTGCAGCTCGCCCAGGCCGCCCTCGCCGGCGGGCTGGTCGGGGAGGCGCGCCGCCAGGCGCGCAAGGCGGTCGAGCTGGATGCGGACTGGTACCTGGCGCACCAGACCCTCGGCCTGACGCTCCTCCACGGCTCGGCCGGCAGGCAGTTCAGAGCCGGGTTCGACCGCGCCGGCGCCATCGAGGCGCTGGAGCGGGCACGGGAGCTGGCGCCGGACAAGGTCGAGATGTCGATCAACCTGGCCCTGCTCCACGAGTACGACGACCGGGGGCGCCGCTACCTGGACCCGGACGAGCTGGCCGTGGCGATCGACACCTACCGGAGCGTCGAGGACCAGCTCGTCGGCACCCGCTACATCAACAACCTGGCGCTCGACCTGCTCTTCGCCGGGCGCAACCAGGAGGCGTTCGACCTGCTCGAGGACAAGGCCTCGGACCCGGCGGCGGCCGGCCTGCTCGCCGCGGCCGAAGCGCTGGTCAAGAGTCCCCGGGCCGCCATCCGCCGGACCGACCGCACGTTCGCCGCCGACGGCACCCAGCGCGCCCAGGCGCTCGTCACCGGCGGCCAGATGCTCGCCGGGCGCCGCCACTATCCGGAGGCCACCCAGCTCCTCCGGGCGGCGAGCGCGTCTTCGGGCAACCCGGCCCAGCTCCAGGGGTACATCCGGCTGATCGAGCGCGCCAGGCCTTGGCAGGAGGTACCGATCGACCCGGAGTCGCCGGCCTCCCTGGTGCAGCAGTTGATCCTCGCCGCGCTGAGCAAGGACGAGGTCGAGCCCGCGGATCTCGCCGGTCTCCTCTCCGACGCCTGGCAGAACGACCTCTCGAGCCGCTTCTTGGCCGACCTGATCGACGACGAGCTCGAGATCTCTACGGACGGCGACGCGGCCGCCTTGGGAGCGATGACCGACGCGATGTTCGACCTGGTCTTCGCCTCCGGCGAGCTCGTCCCCGAGGAGCTTCCGGGCATCGGCTGGGCGGTCCACCTCGACACCGACCTGCCGGTCCCGGACAAGGACAGAGGGATGATCGTCGTCCGCGAGGACGGCAGCTTCCGCTACGCCGCTTCCGAGGACAAGCCGGCGAGCCTCGGCCACAACGCGATGGCTCTGGCGCGGAAGGGCTCGATCGAAGGGGCCCGCCCCTGGCTCGACCACGCGTTCGAGCTGACCGAGGCGCCCGAGGACTGGAAAACGCTGCCGAGCGCCGGCGAGCTGTTCCACGAGGTCTGGGCCTCCGCCGACCTCGGACCCGGCGCCGGCACCGAAGAGAGCGGACACCCGGAGGCCGGCGCGGCCGCCGACCGGGACCGGATCGAGCTGGGCGCGGCGGTCCTCTCGTCGAGCGACTTCGCCGACGGGCAGGTGGTCGAGGTTCTCCGACGCGCCCGCGACTCCGCCACAGAGGACGACTCCCGCATCGCCTTGGACTACGCCCTGGCGGACGCGCTCATGGCGACCGAGAGCTACGAGGAGGCGCTGGAGGTCGGCCGGCGACTCGAGGAGGAGACCGAAGAGGACGTCTACGTCGTCGCCTGCCTCCGGCGCCTCGAGCGCTACGACGAGCTGCTGGAGCGCATCGGCCGCAAGCTCGAGGACGATCCGGACGATCTCCGGGCCGCCATCCTGCGTGGGCAGGCCCTGCTCGACCAGGGGAAGCTCGACGAGGCCGCGGCGGCCTACGAGACGATGCTCGAGCGGCCGAACCCGCCCGCGTTGATCTTCAACCAAGCTGCGTGGGTCGCCGTCGCCCGGGATGCGGTGGACGAGCGCGCCGTCCAGTGGGGTCAACGGGCGGTGCAAGAGACCGACTACGCGGACGACGTCAACCTCCACACCCTGGCCACCGTCTACGCCGAGGCCGGACGGCCGGAGGAGGCTCACAAGGTCATCCTCCAGGCGATCGAGGCGCGCCCGGACAAGGAGACCGAGCCGGTGGACTGGTACGTCTTCGGCCGGATCGCCGAGCAGTACGGCCTGACCGAAGCCGCTCGGGAGTACTACCGGAAAGTCGAGGCGCCGGACGACGACCCGACCCCGGTCTCGACCTGGACCTTCGCCCAGCGGCGCCTGAAGGCCCTGGGCGGCTAGGGATCGGGGGACTGAGGGGAGCTCTGGTCGGGCTCCGGCGGCGGCGGCAGCTCCCAGGCGACGAGCTCGGCCAGCAGTCGCCGCCGCGGCTCCGGGGAGCTGTCGATGTCTTCGTCGAGCTCCACGCCGAGCGACACCCCGCCGTCCGGGCGAATCGCGTAGCGCAGACCGTCCAGGGCATCGGCCTCCAGTCCGAGACCATCGACCACCCGCTCCGGCGAGACGGGATAGGCCCCCTGATCGAACGCTTCGAGCCGCAGGGCGACCGCCGCACGGGCGAGCTCGACCAGCTCCGACCCGCGCTCGAGCTTGCGCGTCATGTCGACGATGTGCGGCATCACCAGGTCGGCGACGATCCGCTGGCGCGCGTCATCCTCCTCCTCGGCGACCCGCGCCCGCTCGTCTGCCAGCGCCTGGGCCACGGCGGCACAGCCCCGGTCCCGGCAGGTGCGCGTCATGATCACGAACTGCCGGGCCACGGGAGCGAGGTAGAACACCTTCTCTCCCTCGTCCGGTACCGCGACCCCGGGCAGACGGCGCTCCGGATCGGACATGCGGAGCCCTTCACGCGCCACGATCGCAGCCGAGTCCGGGACCGCCAGGTGCGCCCGGAAGAGGAGGTCGTCGAGACGGGCGAGCGTCTCGCCCGACGTTTCGGCGCGCTCGACCATCCGATGGACGTCCCGGAGGGTGATCTGCCGGATCGCGGAGCCGATCAGCGGCTCGGCGAGACCGTGCTGGAGGCTCAGCCGCTCGGCGAGGTCGAGGCGAAGCGCGATTCCCTCGACCGCGGAGGTTTCGTCCCCCCGCAGACCGGGACGGCGAGCAGAACGCCGGCCAGAGCCAGGACACCAACACGAAAACGAAGCATTTCTGCAATAGCCTAGCAAGAGAGCGCGATTCGACGATCGCTTGCCGCGGCGCTCGGCCCCGAGACGAAGATCTCAGGGACCGCCATCGTCGAAGCCCGGGAGGAGCATCTCCTCCTCTCGGACCTCGTCGAACGGGTCGGCGATGATCTTCGGCTCCGCCATCTCCTCGCGCAGACCCCGAACCCACTCCGCGGCGAGGTAGAACCGGCCCCGCTTCTCGCCACGCGGCTCCAGGAGATCGTGCTCCACGAGCTTGCCCAGGTCCCGGCTCGCCGTTTGGGCGGTGACCTCAGCGACGCTCCGATAGGACGCGTTCTTGACCCGCAACCCCATCGCCGCGTCGGCGAGGGCGAGGATGGAGCGCTCCGGGAGCTGCCGGCGCTCGACTTCGCGCTCCAGCCGATCCCAGATGCGCTGGATCTGGCGCATCCTGCGCAGCACGGTCATGGCCTGGCGATAGTGGGCCACCAGGCAGTAGCGCACCCACGGGCGGGCGCCCCGGTCCGGCTGCCAGCTCCCGCCGCCGACCTCGGCCAGCACGTCGTAGTACGAGCGGGTATTGCGCCCCAGGTACTCTTCGATGCTCGCGAACACAGGCGCGCCCTCTCCGCCGCGTGCGATCACCAGCGTCTGGAGGCACCGCGCCATCCGGCCGTTGCCGTCGGAGAACGGATGGATCATGACCAGGTTGAGATGGGCCATCGCCGCCTGGACGATGGGGGGCGTCCCGCGATCGGTGTTGAGTGTTCGCGCCAGCTCCTCGACCAGGCCCGGGAGCAGGTCCTCCGGCGGGCCTTCGTAGACCTGCTCGTCCCGGTCGGCGTCGTAGACGAAGATCGGACCGGGCCGCCAGCGCCCCGGGTTCTTGGTCAGCTCGTGCTGCATCATCATGAAGTGCAGGCTCTTGAGCAGGTCGGCTGAATAGCTGAAGTGCAGGTCGTCCGCGCGCTGCAGGACATAGGTCATCGCCTGCTGGTAGCCGACGACGGCCTTCCAGCTCGCCTCAGATGCCTCGAGCGGCTCGTCGCCCTCGGCCGCGGCGATGGCGTCCTCGACCGTGACGTTGTACCCCTCGATGCTGTTCGAGCCGCGGACCGCCCGCGCGAAGGTCACACGCCGGATCAGGCCCGGCCAGCGCTTTGGGCTCAGGACGGCGTAGCCGATCTTCCCCTTGACCTCGGCGATCTTGTCGAGGACAGAGCGCTCGGCGCGGGTGAGGGAGGGTGTCTCGAAGAGCATGACGGCGAATGAGGGGATCGATGGGGTTCGCGACAGATAATAACTGTCACGAGGACAGATTCCTACCGATTATCCCTCATCGCGCCGCCCTGAGGACGCCGTGACCCGCCGAGCGGGGAGCTCCGCTACGCCGGCTGCGCCTCCTGGAGCGCCGCGAGCACCCGCTTCGGGGTCATCGGGAGCTGGTAGAGGCGGGCGCCGGTGGCGTCGAAGACGGCGTTGGCGACGACCGCGCCCATGGGCACGATCGCCGGCTCGCCGCCGCCCTGGGGATCGACGTCCGGGTTGTCGATCAGCAGGGTCTCGATCCGCGGCAGCCAGGACAGGCGTGGCAGCTCGTAGGTGCCGAAGTTCCGGTCGAGGATCTTGCCGCCGCGGAACCGCAGCTCTTCGGAGAAGACGTAGCCCAGGCCCATGGTGACGCAGCCCTCCATCTGCATCTCGGCACCCAGCGGGTTGACCACGATCCCCATGTCCTGGACCGCCAGCACCCGCTCGACGCGGACGGAGCCCTTGCTCGTGTCGACCGCGACCTCCGCCATGAGCGCCGCGTAGGTGCCGGCGTCGATGCCGCAGGCGACGCCTCGGCCCTTGCGGATCGAGCCCGCTCCGTCCGCGGCCTTCGACGGCGCCGCGCGGTGCGTCCAGCCGAAGGCCTCGGCGGCGCTCCGGAGCACCCGGCGCATTCGCGGGTCGGAGGTGTTGTCGAGCCGGAAGGCGACCGGGTCCGCGCCGAGGGCCGCCGCCATGACGTCGATCTGGGACTCCATGGCGAAGACGTTCATGTTGGCGCCCGGCGCCCGCCACGGGCCGACCGCGAACGGGTGGATCTCGGTGCCGGCGCCGCGCCAGCCCCCGAAGGAGCGCACCCGCGCGGCGGGCGCGTCGTAGAACAGGTTGGCTCCCCGGTCGCCGGCCAGGTAGACGTCGTAGTCCCAAAGAGCCATCTTGCCGGCCTCGTCGACACCCGAGGTGAGGCGGACGACACAGGCCGGGTCGAAGGTGTCGTAGAAGAACTCCTCCGCCCGGCTCCAGAAGACCTGCACCGGCTTGCCCGTGGCCCGGGCCAAGCGCGCCGCCTCGAGCGCCTGGCCGCCGGCGCTCTTGCCGCCGAAGCCACCGCCGACGTAGGGCGTGATCACCCGCACCTTCTCGGCCGGAAGTCCGACCTCCGTGGCGATCCGATCCCTGGTCGGGAACGGCGTCTGGGTCGACGCCCAGACCGTCAGCTTGCCGTCCTTCATCGCCGCGACCGCCGCGTGGGGCTCCATCGGCGCGTGGGCCACGTAGCCCTTGCGGAAGGTGCTCTCGAACACCCGGGCGGCGCCCGAGCGGCCGGCCGCCAGGTCGCCACGGCTCTCGACCGTCTCCGGCTTCGGTGCGTGCTCGACCATGTAGTCGAACACCGTCTCTGAGTCGAACTCCGGCTCCGGCACGTCCCAGGTGGCGTCGATCGCCGCGAGCGCCTTCTCCGCCGTCTCCCGGTCCGGGTGGAGGACGGCGACCAGGTCGTCCTCCTGGACCACCGTGACGCCGTCCATGGCTCGCGCCGCCGCGGTGTCGAGCCTGGTCAGCTTCGCGCCGTGGGCCGGCGGCCTCAGGATCTGCGCCCGGAGCATGCCGGGCAGGTGGACGTCGGCGGCGTAGAGACCGGCGCCGGTGACCTTGTCGTGGCCGTCGATGCGCAGCGGCGACCTGCCCATGACCTCGAATTCGCCGACGTGGTGGAGGACCGCCTCCCGGTCCACCAGGCGGGCGATCTTCTTCCCCCTCGCCAGCTCGCCGTAGGTGACCTTCCGGTCCGGCGCACCGTCGACCGAGACGACGCCGTCGCGGACGACGAGCCGCTCCTCGGGCACGCCGAGCCGCTCGGCGGCGAGCTGGACGAGCACTGTCCGCGCCTCGGCGGCGGCGGCCCGGAGCGCGGGCCCGAACATCCGGGTGGTCAGGGACCCGAAGGTGCCCATGTCCCAAGGGCAACGGTCGGTGTCGCCAAGGATCATCTCGATCGCGTCGAGGGCGACGCCCAGCTCCTCGGCCGCCATCTGGGCCTGGGAGGTCATCACCCCCTGCCCCATCTCGATCTTGCCGGAGAAGACGGTGACGTGGCCGTCCTCGTCGATCCGCAGGTAGGCGTTGACGTCGTCCGGGTACATGCGCCGCCGGCGCTGGGAGAAGAGCTCCTTCGGGCCGAGAGTGACGCAGACGACGATGCCGCCGCCGACCAGGCCGAGGAACCCCCGGCGGGTCATGCCGCGGCTCGGCGCGGGCCGGTCGCTGCGGGTCCAGTCCTCACGTCTGGTGCCCAGCGGGCTCATCGCGCACCTCCCGTGCCGGTCGTCGCCGGCGCGGCCTCGGAGCCGGCGCCACCCTGGGCGACCTCCTCGATGGCGGCGACGATCCGCTGATAGGCCGAGCACCGGCAGAGGTTGCCGTCCATGGCGTCGAGGATCTGCTGGCGCGTCGGATGGGGCCGTTCACGCAGCAGCGCGTAGGCGTTCATGATCATGCCCGGCGTGCAGTAGCCGCACTGGTAGCCGCCGTGATCGAGAAACGCCTGCTGCAAGGGGTGGAGCGTGCCATCGTCGCCGGCGAGCCCCTCGATGGTCACCACCTCCTTGCCGTCGACGTCGCCGAGCGACCGCTGGCAGGAGCGCACGGCCTCGCCGTCGACGACCACGGTGCAGGAGCCGCACAGCCCGACGCCGCAGCCGTACTTGGTTCCGGTCGCCTCCAGCTCGCCCCGCAGGACCCACAGCAGCGTGCGGTCCCCGTCGGTCTCGAGTGTCGTCGGCCGGCCGTTGAGCCGGAACCGGATCGATCGCTTCATGGCGCGCTCTCCCTTCAAGGAACAGGTTCGAGGAGCGGGAGTGTGCACGCGATCTTACCGTGCACTCCCCGCCGACGCCCCGGGCCGGAGATCTGGGGTCAGCGGCGGTGCCCAGTCGGAGAGCAGCCGGCGATCAGTCGGAAGTGGGGGCCCGCCCGGGGGAGCCGCCGAAGAGGACGGCGCCGAACCAGAGGGCGAAGACCGTGTAGAGCGCCGTCACGACGGCCAGCGCCGCGGTCGGTTCCCCGACGACGAGCGCCTTGATCAGGGCGACGGCGACGACGGCGAAGTGGAGGAAGTTGCCGAGGGCGACCGGGCGGGCGTAGATGCCGCCGATGAGGATGCCCCGGGCCATCCAGTTCAGCATGGCGAACCCCAGGTAGAGACCGCCCAGGGCCTGGACCAGCAGCACCGCGTCGCGCGCCGCCGTCGTGCCGGCGCGGGCCAGGATCTCCTGTGGCAGGAACGTGGCCAGGAGTCCCAAGACGCCCAGGAAGACGGCGCTCGCGGCCATCAGGATACGGGGTTTCATCGCGGTCTCGTTCCCTTCTCGCGTCTACTTGACCCGCTCGCCGTTCTTGATCACCAGGTCGACGTCGGAGAGGCGGTCGATGTGGCGCAGGACGTCGCCGCGGACGGCGATGATGTCGGCCTTCTTGCCCTCGGAGATCGTGCCCACCTGGTCGATGACGCCCATCTGGGTCGCCGGCCAGTAGGTGGCGGCGCGGATGGCGTCCATGGGGGCGACGCCGAAGCGTTCGACCCAGGCGTCGAGCTCGCGCCAGGTGGAGTCGGAGTGGAAGACGCCGGGGACGCCGCTGTCGGTGCCGATCAGCAGCACCACGCCGGAGTCCCGGAGCTGCTGGAACTTGCGCGCCACGGTCGGGCTGCGCTGGGGGATGATCTGGTAGTAGCCGAGGCGGTCCCAGTGGACCAGCGACTGCTCGACGTCGGCGACGACGTCGTCCGGCAGCCCGACCTTCCAGCGCGGGTCGTCGAGGCGCTCCGGGTTGTCGCGGGTCTCTTCGTAGAGCAGCAGCGGGGCGACGGTGGGCGTCCAGTAGAGGCTGTTCGCCCGGCCCTTGATCAGGTCGTAGACGTCCTTCGGGTACTCGGGGGCGGTGCCGAGACCCGTGTGCTCGAAGCAGTCGACGCCGGCGGCGATCCCGCGGCGGATCTCCTCGGCCCGATGGGCGTGGGCGACCACCGGCAGGTCGTTGCGATGGGCCTCGTCGACCACCGCGTTGACCTCGTCCATGGTCATCTGGTCCTGGTCGATCAGCTTGATCAGGTCGACCCCGGCCTCGGCCAGCCGGCGGACCTTGGCGCGGGCATCGTCCGCCCCGTCGACGCCCCAGCGGAAGGCCTCGGTCCCCGGATAGGGCGCGTGCTGGATGAACGGGCCGGAGACGTAGAGGGTCGGTCCCGGGAGGGTGCCGGCGTTGATCGCGTCGCGCACGGCGAGGATGTCGTCGAGGGGGGCGCCGAGATCGCGGGCGCTGGTGACGCCGGCCATCAGGAGCTGCTCGGCGGCCGCCGGCATGATCTCGTCACGCAGCCGGTCCGGGTAGGTGGCGTCCCAGTGGGCGTAGTCGGAGTGGCCGACGATCATCAGGTGCACGTGGGCGTCCCACAGGCCCGGCAGCACGTCCATCCCCTCGGTCGAGATCACCTCGGCGCCGGCGGGGACCGCGATCTCCCCCTGGCGGCCGACGGCGGTGATCCGGTCGCCCTCGATCAGCACGACGCTGTCCTGAATCGGCGGGCCGCCGAAGCCGTCGAGCAGCCGGCCGCCGACAAGGGCCCGAACGGGAGCCCCGGTCCCGGCACCCTCGCCGGAGCCGGCGGGCTCGGCGCTCCGGGCGGTGGTCCAGGCGACGGCGACGACGAGAACGGCGGAGACGACGAGCGAAGAGACGATCGGGCGCAGACGGACGCTCGGACGCATGGGGTGACCTCCGCGGACGGGTTCGAAATCAGGTCCTCAGCTCAGGGGATCGCCCGGCAGTCTACCGTACCGGCGGCGGCGCGGCGAGGAGGGGCTCAGAGCAGCGAGGCCAGGGCATTCAGTGTCCGATCGATCTCGTCTTCGGTGTTGTAGACGTGGGGTGAGAGGCGCAGGCGGCCGGCGCGGAACGAGGTGACGATGCCCTGCTCCGCCAGAGCGTCGGAGAGCTCTTCGGCGGTGCGCTCCGGGTGGGCGCCGGCGACGATGCCGGAGGTCTCGGCCGACTCTCTCTCTCCGGCCGGCCTCCGGCCGACCGCCAGCTCGAAGCCGAGCCTCTCGAGGCCGGTGGCCGCGCGGTCGGCCAGGGCGAGCACCCGCTCCTCGACCACCTCCTTGGTTGCCTCTCCTCCGGCGCTCTGCCCTGCCGAGCGCAGCAGCTCGAGACTGGCGCCCAGGGCGTGGATGCCGTAGACGTTCAGCGTCCCGGCCTCGAAGCGCAGAGCGCCCTCGGCCGGCGTCGGGTCGATCTCCCCCCAGTCGAACTTCCCCGCCACCGAGCGCCAGCCCTGGCGGGGCGAGCGGAAGCGCTCCACCACCCGATCGGAGACGTAGAGCAGGCCGACCCCCTCCGGCCCGAGCAGCCACTTGTGGGAGGCGAGCGCCACCGCGTCCACGCCGAGCCGGGCGGCATCGAGGGCCAGGGCGCCGACCCCCTGAATGGCGTCGACCACCACCAGGATGTCCCGCTCCCGGCAGCCGGCGGCGAGCCGCGCCAGGTCGACCCGGTAGCCGCTGGCGTACTGGACCCACGAGATGGCGACCATCCGGGTGCGCTCGTCGGCGGCGGCGAGCAGGTCCTCGGCCGGCACGCGCCCGGCGCGCTCGGCGACCGGTCGGTACTCGACCCCCAGGGGGCGGAGCGAGAGCCACGGGTAGACGTTCGAAGGGAACTCCGGCGCCGCGCCGACGATCGAGTCCCCCGGTCGCCAGTCGAGACCCCAGGCGAGGGCCGAGAGCGCCTCGGAGGTGTTGCCCGTGAACGCCACCTCGTGGGGGTGGCGAGCGCCGAGCAGCCACGCCGCCTGCTCGCGGACCGCCTCGACGCCGTCGTTGCGCTCCGGCCAGCGCCGGTCTCCGGTCACCGCCACGGTCCGGGCGAGCGCTGCCATCCGCTCGGCCGCGGCGGCCGGCATGGGGCCGATGGCGGCGTGGTTGAGGTAGACCAGGTCGTCGGTGACGGGCATCCGCCGGCGAAGGTCCTGGACGTCGATCGTCGTGGTCATGATGTGCTCGCTCTCTCCGGTCCCGGTGTCCGGGTTCGGCGACCGGTCTCAGGGTCCGCTCTCGCCCGCGGGCGCCGCGCGCTCGTGACCGGACTCCGCGTAGACCTCGAGCGCCAGCATGCTCGGCAGCCCCAGCGTCAGGACGACGGCGAACTGAATGCCGCGGAACAGCAGGACGGCGCTGGCCGCGTCGACCGGGTCGACCCCCAGCGCGCCGTAGAGCGCGATCATGGTCGCCTCGGTCGTGCCCAGCCCGCCGGGCGTGCCGAGCAGGACGCCGGCGGTCAGGCCGATGGCCAGGGTGGTGACGACGAGCAGCGGATCGACCGGGTCGCCCAGGGCGTAGAAGACGACCCACTGGGCCGCCGCCACCGAGACGAAGACCCCCAGCCCGATCACCGCCGACAGGCGCCAGAGCGAGCCGCTCCCGAGCAGCCGGACGTAGATCTTGGCCGCGGTCTCGCTGCCGGCGAAGAAGCTCCCCGTCATCCCCCCCTGGCGATCGGCTCGGCGCTCGAGGAAGCGGATGAACGCCGCCACCGTGCCGCCCTCCCCGCTCGCCCGGTGGCGGATCCAGAAGGTGACGACGGCCGCCGCCGCCACGAGCCCCAGCGCGATCGCTACCGCCAGGCCGGGTCGTCCGAGCAGCGCCGCCCCCGACACCAGGCCGACCAGGGTGAAGGCCCCCATCACCGCCAGGTGGGCGGTCTGGTCGAACAGCACGGTGCCGTAGTAGACCCGCTTCGGCGTCCGCGGACGGCTCGCCCGCGACAGATACCGGGCGCGCAGCAGCCCGCCGACCAGGCGGGCGAACGGGATCATGTAGTTGGCGGCCGCGGTCGCCACGAGCGACATGAAGACCGCCCACGCCGGCGGCGTGGCGGTGACTCGGCGCACCCCGACCCACTGACGGATCGACCAGAGGGCGAGCTGCAGGGCGAGGAGCAGGGCGGCGACCGCGAGTGCCGGCAGGCTGGCGTCACCGAGCCGCTCGCGGACCTCCTCCCAGCCGACCGCGGAGACCAGCCGGTGGACCAGGTAGACCGCCGCGGCGAGGATCGCCAGGCCGATCAGCCGGCGGACCCAGGTGCGCAGCCGGCTGCCCCGGACGCGGAGACCGTCGCCGTTCGACGCCTGGGGCGGCGACTGACCCGGAGCCTGACCCGGAGCCCGGCCCGGAGCTTGGGACGCCACGTCATCCGGACGGGGCGCGCGGAGACGGGCCTGGGCGGTGTCGGTGCGGTCGGGGCGGGTGGACATGGCGACACGGTGAGGGACGACGGCTCGAGCCGGACGCTCGAACGGCAACGATACAGGAGTCGCCGGAGCGGCTCGACCGGAAGCGGAGGGGCAGCCTCCTACAATCGGAGACGATGTTCAAGACTTCTTCTCCAGCCTGCTCTCCTGAAACACCCTCCGACCGCCCCCCGCCGCGCGCGCTCAGGGTGTCTGTCCTCCCGGTCGTCCTCGCCCTGGCCGCGGTGGCCGCGCTGGGAGCGCTGATCACGCTGAGCGCGGCGCCGGCCGCGGCCCAGCCGGCCGATGCCGCGTGGCGCACCCTGGTGGTCGGTGACGGCGCCTTCCGGGTCCACTACCCCGCGGCGGCCGAGGCCTGGGCCCGCCAGACCGCCGCCCGCCTGGTGGTGATCCGGGAGCGCCTGGCCGAGGAGATCGGCTATCGCCCGGACCAGACCATCGACGTGGTGGTAACCGACCCGCTGTCACGGCCCAACGGCTCCGCCTGGGCGCTCCTCGCCGCGCCGCGGATGGTGCTCTGGACGAGCCCGCCCGAGCCGACCTCGATCCTCGGCGCCTACCGGGACTGGGGGGAGCTGGTGGCGACCCACGAGGAGGCCCACCTGGTCCACTTGTTGCGCCCGTCGCGCAGGCCCTGGCGGAGCCTGGCGGCGCGGCTCCTGCCCCTGGGGGGCCCCGGGCCGATCGGCCTGCGGGCTCCGCGGTGGGTCACCGAGGGCTACGCCACGCTGCTCGAAGGGCGCCTCACCGGCTCCGGCCGGCCCAACAGCGACCTGGTGGCGGCGGTCCTGCGCCAGCGCGCCGTCGCCGGCCGCCTGCCCTCCTACGGCGCGCTCGGCTCAGACGACCGCACCTGGCTCGGCCGCTCGATGGCCTACCTGGCCGGCTCCGCCTACCTCGCGTGGCTCGAAGAGCGGAGCGGGCCGCAGAGCCTGCGGGACCTGTGGGCGCGGATGAGCGCCCGGCAGAACCGCTCGTTCGACGACGCCTTCCGCGGCGTCTTCGGAGACCTCCCGGCGGCCCTCTACGGCCGGTTCACCGCCGAGCTCACCTGGCAGGCGGTCGAGGTCCGGCACGCGCTCCAGGAGACGAGCCGGCCCGCCCGGACAGAGCCGGGAACCGAGACCGGCGACTCGCCCCGAACGGGGTCGGGGCGGCGACCGGCAGAAGGGATCGCCGACGACGGGACGCTCTGGCTGAAGCGGGGCTGGCGCACCGGAGCGCCCGCCGTGTCGCCGGACGGCGATCGGCTGGCGGTAGTCCTCCGGGAGCGGGACGCGCCGCCCCGGCTGGCGGTGTTCTCGACCGCCGACGACCCGGAGGCGGCGCGGGCCCGGGAGGAGGCGGTCGAGCGCCTGCTCGCCCGCGACCCGGAGGACGTTCCCGCGGTGCCGCCCGAGGCGCCGCCGCGGACCCCCCTCGCCGAGCTGCCGACCTTCCACGGGCGGGCACCCGCCGAGCCCCGGTGGCTCGCCGACGGCCGCTCGCTGCTCTACATCGCGCCGGGACCGGACACGGCCGGTTTCATCCACTTCGACCTCTACCGCTGGACGCCCGATCTGCCCGCGTCGACGGCCGCGGCCGACCCCCCTCCGGCCGTGCTTCCGGCCCAACTTCCAGCCAAGGCGGTGCGCATCACCCGCCAGGCCGACCTGCGCTCCCCCGATCCCGCGCCCGCGGCGACCCCGAGCGTGCCGGGAGGCAGCGCCTGGGCCGTGGCGGTGCGCAACCGGCACGGTGCGTCCCAGCTCGTCCGTGTCGACCTGGGCTCGGGCGAGGTCACCGCGCTCACCGAGCCGTCGGTCGAGACGGTCTGGGCGACGCCGCGCATCGCCCCCGACGGTCGGCGCCTGGCGGTGGTCCGCAACCGCGATGGACGCTGGGAGCTGGTGGTCTTCGCCTTCACCCGCGAGGCTGGCGGCCTGCGCGAGCTCACCGTGCTACCCACGCCGGGCGCGCTGGTCGCCGACCCGGCCTGGTCGTCAGACGGCCGCACCCTCTTCGCGGCGGCCGGCGCCGATGGCTTCGTCGACCTGGTGGCGTTCGACGTCGGCGAGGCGAGCCCCGGCGAGCCGGCGCCCGCCCAGACCCCGGCGCCCATCCCCATCCGCAGCCTGACCCGGAGCGGCGCCGCCGCCCTCGCCCCGGCGCCCACCCCGGACGGCCGCTCCCTCTTCTTCCTCGGCCTGACGGACTCCGGCCTCGACGTCCGGCGCCTGGCCCTCGAACCGGCGACCGGCGTGCCGGCCGAGCCCCACCTCGGAGGCGGGCCCGGAGGAGGCGCCGGGCTCGACCCCGAACCCGGCACCGAGCCCGGTCCTGTGCCCCCGGCCGGCGCCGCCGACCGGCCGGTGCCGCCCCTGGGCGCCAGCGCCGCGGCGGACTACGATGCCCTGCCGCCGGCCGTGCCCTACCGGTTCGGGCCCCGGGAGCGGTCACCGCTGGTCGGGCTCGCGCTCACCCCCGCCGGCAGCGCCTTCGAGGCGGGCGTCGCCGGCACCGACCCGGTGGGGCGCCTCGACTGGATCGCGGTCGGCGCGATCTCCTCCGGCGGCGCGCCGAACGGGGCCGCCGTCGGCGC
>Ga0210085_1000505_pt1 | contig 16324 bp, 13 predicted proteins | sample China_Galinas_PW_5_FD_184866 | JGI IMG/M metagenome (GOLD analysis project Ga0210085, IMG submission 184866) | Wetland microbial communities from San Francisco Bay, California, USA, that impact long-term carbon sequestration - China_Galinas_PWC_D1... | ecosystem: Environmental > Aquatic > Marine... | reverse complement strand
GTCGGCTTGTCGATGAGGTGGAGGGTGACAGCCGCCGCCGATAGGACCACAGCCGCCGTCGCCCACCGGGCACCCTCGCTCCAGCGTAGCCTTGGTCCCGCGAGGCGGTGCAGGACAAAGAGCCAGATAACCGCCAGGGGGGTGAGGACGTGCACCCAGTAGGCGACCGAACGCACCTGGGGATCGTTGACCTCGAAGAACCCGAAGCGGGTGAGCAGTATTCCCGAGGCGAAGAGCAGGATGCCGCTCAGATAGAGACCGAGCCCCGCGCGGACCGCGTAACGGTTCGGTCTTCTCCAGGCGCGGCGCAGATGGAGGGCGCCGAAGAGGAGGGCGGGCACCAGGAGCAGCAGCCCCAGGACCAGGTGCCCGAGGAACATCAGGAGATAGAAGTAGTTCTCCAGCGTCTCACCGGTCAGCCACTCCACCGCGCTGACGCTCGCCAGGTAGAGGGAGTTGACCGCCAGCAGGCCGAAGAGGACGAGAACAAACCACAGCAGCCGGCGCAGCCGGGGGCTCACAGCTGGCGGGAGGGATAGCCGTTGGGGACCGCCGGCGATGGACATACTCGACGCCATCCAAAACCTCGAATAGTGACACCAGAATCTTAGCGGATTTTTGGCCCATGGGGCCGGCCCCGAGCAACTTCCCGCTGCGGGCCTGGTGTGCGGCGGGCGGCCGAACGCAGTGTCCAACGCAGGCCCGCAGCCCTCGGCCCAATCCCTGCCCGCAAAAATGCGAAACCCCGTCCGAGGACGGGGTCTCGCAGGTCCGCCGGCGGACTGGATAGGGCTTGTGCCCGAATCAGTATTTGCCCAGAGGCCGGAAGACGGGCGCCGAGCTCCAGTCTTCTGAAGACCCGGAGCTGGAACCCGACTTGCGCGGGCCGGAGCCCATGGTCCAGTCCCGATACTTCTGGCTGGAGCTGCTGCCCCAGTCCCTCGGCGGCGGGGCCTGTTGCTGTGCCTCCAGCTGGTCGATGCGCCGTTTCAGCGCCTCGATCTGGGCGTCTCTGACGTTCGACGAGGAGGATGAGGACGACGAAGAGGAGGACTTCGGCTGGGGGGCTGCCGCAGGGGCACTGGGCGCCGCCGGGGCGGCGTACCTCCGTACACCTCCATAACGGCCGTACCCGCCCCAAGGACCGCCATAGCCATAAGGGCCCCCACCCCAAGGGCCCCCGCCCCAAGGCCCGCCGTAGCCATAAGGGCCGCCGCCCCAGGGACCCCCCCCGTAGGGACCGCCGTAAGGTCCATAGTCGTCGTCGTAGTAGCGGTCCCCGTTGCCGCCGCCCATCCATTTGCCGGGGTTCATCATGTCCCCGAAATTGAACGCCTGACTCACCGGGCTGTAGACGAGGGTTGCCCCCAAGACCCCGACGGAGGCCAGCGTGGTGAAGAATCTGAGTGCTTTCACTGTCATGACAGCTTCCTCCTCGAGAATCGCGCTCATCGACATGGCCTTATGTACTTGCGCTCGGCTGGCCCCGCGCCCGCCGGAGCCCTCGACGGTCATCCGCCGTGCCCGTGGGCGTGATGGTGATGGTGATGGTGATGCTGATGCTGATGGGTGTGGCCCTGGCCGCCGGCATGGAGGCGGACCCCGTCCGGCTGAATCTCCGGCCGAACCGTCTCGCCCAGCCTGACGCGTTGACGTTGCTGCTGCAGCTCGCCGCGCAGCCAGTCGAGCCAGGGCTCGATGCCGTCGGCGCCGCGGGTGCTGATGGTCAGGAAGGGGGCGGCGTTCGCCAGGTGGCGCAGGTGATGCTCCGCCCGTGCGGGACTGAACTCCGTCAGGTAGGCCAGCAGGTCCGTCTTGGTCAGGAGCACCAGGTCTGCTCCTCGGAACATGACCGGATACTTGGCCGGCTTGTCGTCCCCCTCCGGAACGGACAGGAGCGTCACGTTGCGATGCTGCCCGAGGTCGAAGCCGGCCGGGCAAACCAGATTGCCGACGTTCTCGATGAACAGGATGTCTACGCCGCTGAGGTCCAGGTGATGGAGGGCGTCATGCACCATATGGGCGTCCAGGTGGCAGGCGCTGCCGGTGGCAATCTGCACTGCCTCGACCCCCTGCGCGCGGATGCGCCAAGCGTCGTTCTCGGTCTCCAGGTCGCCCTCGACCACTGCGATACGGACCTCGTGGCGCACGGCGGCGATCGTGCTCTCGAGCAGGCTGGTCTTACCGGCGCCGGGCGAGGACATCAGGTTGATGGCGAGCACGCCGTGCTCGTCGAAGTGCTCCCGGTTATGGGCCGCCTGATGGTCGTTCTCCGTGAGGAGGCTCTTCAGCACAGTGACGGCGGCGCGGCCGTCCTCCGTGTGCTCGTGCGGGCCGCCGGCCCTGACCAGGTGCTCGTTGCCGGGGGTGACGTTGCATCCGCAGGTGTCACACATGGGATCGTCTCCAACCGTTTCCGCCGCCGGGGGGACTCAGACCCTAACTATAACAGGAGGAGGCGGCAGCCGGGGTGCCTGCTCACCGTCGGTCGTCGGGGTCCGCCACGGCCAGCTCCAGATGCGCCAGCAGCAGCTCGTCCCCGCTGAGGAGCTTGGTCCCGATACTCCCGCATTGGCCGCAGGCGAGGCGGTTGGGTGTCGTCTCCGTCTCCGCTCCGCACTCTGGGCATTGGATGCGCACGGGGGCGGGCTCGATCTCCAGTGCTGCGTCCGCGGCGATGGTACCCGCTGCGGCCAGCGGATAGGCTGTCCCGAGCAAAGAGGACTCAATCCCCGACAGGGGGCCGATGCGGAGCACAATCCGCTCTACCCGCGTCGCCCGGTGCTCCCGGGCGATCACCTGCACCTGATCCAGCAGGGCTAAGCAGATGGACAGCTCGTGCATCGCTCAGTGTTCCAGGTAGGTATAGCCGTAGAGGCCGGCCTTCAGCTCCACGAAGTACTGCTCGGAAGCCGCCCGCTCCAGCCCCGCTTCCTCCAGCTTGCGGCGGTAGCGCGCCAGCAGGGTTCTGGGCTCGAAGTGCACGTAGCTCAGCAGCTCGTCAGCGGAATCGCCCCGCTCCGGCTCCAGTAGCCGGTAGCCTCCCTCCGCGGCGGGGTCCAGCTCGACATTGACCGCGTCCGTGTCCCCGAACAGATTATGGATGTCCCCCAGGATCTCCTGGTACGCCCCCACCATGAAGAGGCCCAGAAGGTAAGGGTCCCCGTCCCTATCTTGGGGGTGGACCGGCAGGCTCGCCTCGATGCCGCCCTCGTCCACGTAATGGCTGATCCGGCCGTCCGAGTCGCAGGTGAGGTCGTGCACCACCGCACGGTCGCGGGGCGCCTCGTCCAGCCGCTGGAGGGGGACGATGGGAAAGATCTGGTCCAGCGCCCAGACGTCCGGCAGAGACTGAAAGACCGACAGGTTGCAGAAGAGCTTGTCCGCCAGCAGGGCGTTGATCTCGTCCGACAGCTCCCGGTGGGTCCGCAGGCCGGGATCGATGCGGGCGGCCAGGGCCCGGCAGGTGGCGAAGAAGAGCTCTTCCGCCCGGGCTCGGGCGGGGAGATCCAGTCGGCCCTGCTCGAAGCGCTCGCGGGCCTCCGCGAGGAGCGCGCGCGCGTCCGCATAGACCTCCTGAGCAGGCGCGTGGGCGGCAAGCGCGATCTCGCCCGAGAGGGCGTTGAGGAGCGCGTCGCCCTCGTCCTCCCTTTTGGCGACCGCGAGGCCGCCCGCGCTTTCGCGGTCGATGACATTGGTGATCAGCACCGCATGGTGGGCGGTCATGGCCCGGCCGGATTCGCTGACCAGGTTGGGCTCCGGCAGTCCCTGGCGCCGGCACTCCGCGCAGAGGGTCTCGACCACCGCGGCGGCGTAGGCCTCTACGGAATAGTTGACGGAGCAGAAGGAGCGCGTCCGCGTCCCCTCGTAGTCGACCCCCAGGCCGCCTCCCACGTCCACCGTCGCGATCGGTGCCCCGAGCCGGCGCAGCTCCGCGTAATAGCGCCCCAGCTCTCGGATGCCGGCCCTGATGTCCTGGATGTTTGGGATCTGGGAGCCCAGGTGGGCGTGCAGCAGCGCGAGCCGCCCGATCCGGTCCGCAGCCCGCAGGTCCTCGACCAGCTGCACCACCTGACTGGCGGAGAGGCCGAACTTGGCCTTCTCGCCGCCGCTGCTCTGCCAGTTCCCGGCCGCCGCGGCGAGCCGCACCCGCACTCCCAGGAGAGGATCGATCCCCATGCGGTCGGCCTCCTCCAGGATCAGGGGCACCTCGGAGAGCTTCTCGATGACGATGTGCACCCGCATCCCGAGCCGCCGCCCGATGAGCGCCAGGCGGATGGACTCCCGGTCCTTATAGCCGTTGTAGATCACCAGCCCGTCCGGGGCGGAGAGCGCGAGCACCGCCATGAGCTCGGGCTTGCTCCCCGCTTCCAGGCCGGCCCCCCCTTCCCGCAGTATCTGCTGCACCACGCTCTTTTGCTGGTTCACCTTGATGGGGTAGACCGGCTCGTAGCGCCCGGCGTAGCCGACCGTCTCTCCCGCCTGACCAAAGGCCTGCTGGAGGGAGCGCACCCGGTGGCGCAGGATGTCGTTGAAACGCACCAGCACCGGCAGGGCGAGCCCCTCCTCTCGCAGCCGCTGGGCCAGCGCGGCCAGGTCGACCTCGACTTCCTTCCCGGGATCGGGACGGGCGCACAGGTGGCCCGCCGCGTTGATGCGGAAGTAGCCATCACCCCACCGGGAAATGGCATAGATGCGCTCGCAGACGTGGGTGGGGCGGTCCAAGCTGTTGCTCTCGTTTCACCTAGGCCCTTGGTTCAAAGCCAGATGCCGCGCTGCAGCGTTACCTGGGCGAGGCGCTCCAGGGGGTCTCCACCAGGGCGGGCTCGATGTGCTGGAGGTGCGCCCGTGCCCGGGCGGGCTGGGTACGGATGATGCGCTCTGGGTCGAGCTCGCCGCCGACCGCCGGGCCAAGCTCCGGGGCTGCTCCCTCGTACGGCTTCGCCGTCGCTTCCACCGGCGCGCCTTAGCGGATGGGGTGTGGGGAGACGGGGTCCATCCGCCAGATGTCCCGGTTGTATTCCGCAATGGTGCGGTCGGAAGAGAAATAACCGCTGTGGGCCGTGTTGAGGATGCTCATGCGCGTCCAGCGCTCCCGGTCCCGGTAGGCTGCAGCGGCCCGCTCCTGGGCCTCGCGGTAGCCTGCAAAATCCGCCGCCGTCATCCAGGGATCGCCCGGGTTACGGATGGTGTGGATGATGGGGTCGAAGATTCCGGGCTCGAACTGATTGAAGTGGCCGCTTTCCAGCAGGCTCATGACCTGGAGCAGCGCGGGATCGCCGTTGATCACCGCGTTGGGGTCATAGCGGCCCCGGCTCGCCTCCGCCTGCTCGGCGGTCAGGCCGAACAGGAAGAAGTTGTCCTCACCCGCCTGGTCCCGGATCTCGATGTTGGCCCCGTCCAGGGTGCCGATGGTCACCGCCCCATTCATCATGAACTTCATGTTCCCGGTACCGGATGCCTCCTTGCCTGCGGTTGAGATCTGCTCCGAGAGCTCGGTCGCCGGGGCGATCACCTCCATGATGGAGACCCGATAGTCGGGCACGAAGGCGAGGCGGAGCAGCCCCTTGGTATCCGGGTCCCCATTGATCACCCGGGCCACGTTGTTGATGAGCTTGATGATCAGCTTCGCCATGGCGTACCCGGGGGCCGCCTTCCCTCCGATGAGGACGCAGCGGGGGGTCCAGACCTGGGTATCGCCGCGCTTGATGCGGGTGTACAGGTGTATCACATGCAGCACGTTCAGGAGCTGGCGCTTGTACTCATGGATGCGTTTCACCTGAACGTCGAACATGGCCTCCACCTCGAAGTTGACCCGGCAGTCGCGGGCGACCAGCTGGGCCAGCCGCTCCTTGTTGGCCTGCTTGATTGCCTGCCAGCGGCTGCGGAACTCGGGATCGTCGGCGTAGGGCACCAGGCCCTCCAGCCGGGTGAGGTCGCAAACCCACTGCTCGCCGATCGTCTCGTCGAGCAGCTCCCGCAGCCCGGGATTGCACAGGGCAAGCCAACGACGCGGTGTGACCCCGTTGGTTTTGTTGTTGAACTTATGGGGCCAAAGCTCGTAGAAGTCTCGGAACAACCCATGTGTGAGCAGCCGGGAGTGGAGGTCCGCCACCCCGTTGACCGAGAAGCTGCCAACGATGGCGAGGTAGGCCATTCTCACCTGGGGATCGTGGTCCTCCTCGATCAGAGACATCCGCCGTTGCCGGTCCATGTCCCCGGGCCAGCGGGCGGCAACCTCCGAGAGGAAGCGCGCGTTGATCTCGTAAATGATTTGCAGAACGCGCGGCAGCAGCTGCTGAAACAGCCGGACCGGCCAGCGCTCCAAGGCCTCCGGCAACAGTGTGTGGTTCGTGTAGGCCATGGTGTGCGAGGTGATCTCCCACGCCTCGTCCCACTCCAGGTGGTGGTCGTCGACAAGCTGCCGCATGAGCTCGGCCACCGAGATCGCCGGGTGGGTGTCGTTGAGCTGGAAACAGTTCTTATCCGCAAAACCGGAGAACTTGCGTCCCCGCAGCCGGATCCATTGCCGGAAGGCGTCCTTGATGCTCGCACTGGCCAGGAAGTACTGCTGGCGCAGCCGCAGCTCCTTGCCGCTCTCGCTGGCATCGTTCGGGTAGAGCACCATCGTGATGTGCTCCGCCTCATTCTTCTGGGCGACCGACTCGGGATAGCTGCCCGCGTTGAACTCACCCAGATCAAACTCGTCGGTCGCCGCAGCCTTCCAAAGACGCAGGGTGTTGATGGTGTCGTTCCGGTAGCCGGGCACCGGGATGTCATAAGGCACCGCCAACACGTCCTTGGTGTCGACCCAGCGCACGATGGTGCGGCCGTTCGGATCTCGGAAGAATTCGGTACGTCCCCCGAACTGGATGCGCTGGGTATATTCCGGGCGCTCCAGCTCCCAGGGGTTACCCTCCCGCAGCCAATGGTCCGGCTCCTCGACCTGATAGCCGTTCTCGATCAGCTGGCGGAACATGCCGTACTCGTACCGCAGTCCATAGCCCTTTACCGGTAGCTGCAGGGCGGCGCAGCTGTCGAGGAAGCAAGCCGCCAAGCGCCCGAGACCGCCGTTGCCCAGCCCCGCGTCCGGCTCGGTGGTGGAGAGCTCCTCCAGCAGCAACCCCAGGTCGAACAGCGCCTGCTCGGCCGCATTCTCGATCCCCAGGTTCAGCATGGCATTGCTCATGGCACGCCCCATCAGGAACTCGAGAGAAAGGTAGTAGGTCCGTTTGCAGTCGGCCTCGTCGTGGGCGTGTCGGGTCCTTTTCCAGCGCTCCATCAGCCGGTCGCGCATCACGATGGCCAATGCCTTGTAAGGATAGTAGGTCGAACGGCAGTCCCGATCGCGGCCAAACGTGTGGCCGAGATAGCGCTTGAAGTCCTGCGCCAGCCCTTCGGCGTCCATCATGAGGGGGGGCTGGTCGAACAGGCGTTCGTTGGGATGGCTCTTGTGTAGGTCGTCGAAAGGAGACATGGAAATCGGCAGTATTCTTCGAGTTTGCTTTGGTAGCCCGCTTCGGGATGCCGGAGCTGTAGGTACGCCGAGCGCCCTTTCCGGCTAAGGCTCGTGATTTAAGCAGATATCGTATCCGGACATAAGTGGATCTCGGCAACGGCTTGCCTGCTTCGTTGGTCGCCGGCCGGTCCGAGGGGATCGGACATGGGGGTGGAGTCGCCGACTGGAACGCATCAATAGTACACGGCAGTGATGCGCCAGCGAAAATGCCGCAGGCGCATGCGTACCTCGGTGGGGTTTTCGGAGGCCTGGCCGATGCGAACCCGAAACTCGTCCGGGGCCTCGAAAAACGCATAGGACAGGCCGGGGAGCAGGCCAGCGTCCCGAGCGCTCTGATGCTTCAGGAGCTGATCCCGCACCCATCGAAGGGTAACCAGCCGCCGGATGGTGCCACTGCCGTCCGACGCGATCGCCGACTGGAGCCAGTGAATGAAGCGGTCGGAGAGGGGACCGATCGTGCTGGTCGCGTCCTTGTTGAGCTTCGACGTGATGGCACGGCGTACCGCATCGAGGTCGACATAGGGTGCGAGTACCGCCGGGTCAGCCTGCAGAGCTGCGTGGTCGATCCGCCACAGGACCAGGTAGGGCCAAATGCCAAACCCCAGCAGGATTGCCGTGACGCCGGCCAGAAGGTAGCGCCGGCCGCGCGCAGCGCCCGGGCGGCGCCGGCGGGTCAGGAGCAATGCTTGACGGCGGCGGGGAAGCCGCATCATGTGGAACGAGCCTCCTCCCGCTCCAGCTCCTCGCCCGCCTCGAGCCAGGCCGCCTCGGCTTCTTCCAGCGCCGTGTCCACACAGCGCTTTTCGTCGAGGATTTCGAGAAGCCGGGGCTTTTCGGTAGGGTCGTACAGGGCGGCCCCAGCGAGGACGCGCTCGAGCTCGTCGCGGCGGGCGGCGAGGCCGGCGAGCCTCGCCTCCAGTGCCTGCATCTGCTGCCGCAGCGGCTGCAGGCGGCGCCGCTGCTCGGCCGCCTGCCGGCGCTGCTCTTTGCGGTCGGCGGGCAGCTGCTCCGAGGGCTGGCCCTCGGCGAGGGCGGCAGTGCTGAATCGGCGCTCGGCGAGCCAGACTGCATATTCGTCCAGCTCCCCCGGGAAGGGTGTGACCCTGCCGGCATCGACCAGAAGGAGCTGGTCGCTCGTCACGCGCAGCAGGTGGCGGTCGTGAGAGACCACGACGAGCGCCCCCTGGTAGTCCTGAAGCGCTTCGCTCAAGGCATGCCGCATCTCCAGGTCGAGGTGGTTCGTGGGCTCGTCCAGCAGCAGAAGACTTGGCCGGCGCCAGATGAGGATGGCGAGGGCGAGCCGCGCCTTCTCTCCGCCGGAAAAGCGACCCGACGCCTCCAGGGCCTTGTCACCGCAGAAATCGAAGCCCCCAAGATAGGCGCGCAGCTCCTGTTCCGGCCGATCCGGCGCAACCCGCCGGAGGTGGTCGAGGGGGCTGTCGTCCGGTCGCAGCTGGTCCATCTGATGCTGGGCGAAGTACCCGACGGACAGGGTCTCGGCGGGGACCCGCGCACCGGCGGTCAGCGACAGCGCCCCGGCGAGCACCTTGATGAGAGTCGTCTTGCCGGCACCGTTTGGTCCCAGGAGCCCCACGCGGTCCCCCGGGGCCAGGGTCAGCGCAATGTCGGCGACGATGGTTCGCCCGTCATATCCTGCCGAGGCTCCTTCCAGGCGGAGCAACGGATAGGGCAGGCCCGCGGGCTCGCGGAACCTGAAGCAAAAGGGCGTATCCACATGGGCGGGGGCGATCAGCTCCAAGCGCTCCAACGCCCGCAGCCGGCTCTGTGCCTGGCGGGCCTTGGTCGCCTTGGCGCGGAACCGCTCCACGAAGCGATGAGTCCGGGCGATCTCCTGTTGCTGCCGCGTGAACGCCGCCTGCTGCTGGGCAAGCCGCTCGGTGCGCTGGCGCTCGAAGGCGCTGTAGTTGCCCGAATAGAGGGCGAGGCGGCCGCGGTCGAAGTGGAGAACGTGTCCGGCAATGGCATCGAGGAAGTCGCGGTCGTGGGAGATGAGCAGCAGGGTCCCCGAATAGGCGCGAAGCCAACCCTCCAGCCAGATCACCGCGTCCAGGTCCAGATGGTTCGTCGGCTCGTCGAGCAGCAGGAGATCCGAGCGGCACATGAGGGCACGGGCGAGCGCGAGCCGCATCCGCCAGCCGCCGGAGTAGCTGTCCACCGGCCGCTGCTCTTCTCCCGGCGCAAACCCGAGGCCGTGAAGCAGCCGCGCGGCGCGGCTCTCCGCTTCGTAGCCTCCGATTGCCTCCAGGCGCCCGTGGAGCTCTGCCTGGTGCAGGCCGTCGCCGGCGTGCCCCGCGGCTGCGAGCGCCTGCTGCACTTGGCGCAGCTCCCGGTCCCCGTCCATCACCAGCTCGATCGCGGGCCGATCCCCGCTCGGTGTCCGCTGTGCCACGTGTGCGAGCGTCCAACCCGGCGGCAGCTGGAGGTCTCCCGCATCGGGATGCAGCTCCCCGCGTATCAGGGCGAACAGGCTGGATTTCCCGCAGCCGTTGGGACCGACGACCCCGACCTTCTGTTCCGGATAAATGGTCAGGTCCGCCCCTTCGAGGAGCAGCCGGCCGCCTCGGCGGAGGCTCAGTGCGCGCAGTGTCAGCATTTAGGGCGGGAGCTCGGTATCCGTTCCCCTCAATGGCGTCTGCTTGAACGGTCCAACCGGCGATAGCCGATGGCCTCGCTCAGATGCACGGTAGTGATGTCTGGGCTGGCCGCGAGATCTGCGATGGTGCGCGCCACCTTGAGCACCCGGTGATAGGCGCGGGCGGAGAGGCCCAACTGAGCGAGCGCCTGGGTCAGCAGCTTTCGTCCGGCGTCGTCCAGGGCACAGGTCCGCTCGATTTCCGGGGGGATCAGGGCGCAGTTGGGCCTTCCCGCCCGTGCCAGCTGGTGCTCCCGGGCCGCCTCCACCCGGCGGCGCACCGCGGCGCTCGTGTCGCCGGGGGACGGGGGCGGCCCGCTCAGCCGCTCCGGGGGCAGCCGCGGCACCTCCACGTGCAGGTCGATGCGATCCAGCAGTGGTCCGGAGATGCGCGCCCGGTAGCGGGCCACCTGCTCCGCCGTGCACCGGCAGCGGCCGCCGGGATCGCCCAGGTAGCCGCAAGGGCAGGGGTTCATCGCCGCGATTAGCTGGAACTGCGCGGGGAATTTGGCTTGGCGGGCAGCCCGGGAGATGTGGATGTGGCCGGACTCCAGGGGCTCGCGCAGCACCTCCAGGACGCGGCGGTCGAACTCCGGCAGCTCGTCCAGAAAGAGCACGCCCAGATGGGCCAGGGAGATCTCTCCCGGACGCGGGTTGCTGCCGCCTCCGACAAGCGCCACCCCGGATGCGGTATGGTGGGGCGAGCGGAACGGACGCTCGCGCCAACGGCCCGGATCAAAGGGCTCGAGCCCGCTGACGGAGCGCACCGCCGCCGCCTCCAAGGCATCAGCCTCGGTCATTGGGGGCAGGATCCCCGCCAGCCGGCTGGCAAGCATGGACTTCCCGGTCCCGGGCGGGCCGATGAAGAGGAGGCTGTGCCCGCCCGCGGCCGCGATCTCCAGCGCCCGCTTGGCGTGCTCCTGGCCCCGCACGTCCGCGAGGTCCGGATAGGCGGGGGTGCATTGGCTCTCCTCGTTGCGCTCAAACGGCCGGAGCAGCGCGGTTCCGTTCAGGTGCTCGCAGACCTCCAGCAGGTGGCCCGCAGGGTAGACGGTGAGATCGCTCACCAGGGCTGCCTCGGCCGCATTCTCTTTCGGCAGCAGCAGCGCCCGCCCCGCGTCCCGTACAGCGAGTGCGGCAGGGAGCACCCCCGTGACGGGCCTGAGCTGGCCGGACAGGGCGAGCTCGCCAAGCAGCTCCAACGCGTCGAGGGGGCCCCGCTGCACCTGTCCCGACGCCCCCAGCACCCCCACCGCGATCGGAAGATCGAAGCGGCCTCCCTCTTTTGGCAGGTCCGCGGGGGCCAGGTTGATGGTCACCCGTCCGGCGGGAAACGCGAAGCGGCCGTTCAGCAGGGCGCCGCGCACCCGATCTCTGCTCTCTTTGACCGCCATTTCCGGCAGCCCGACGATGTTCAGGGCCGGCAGGCCGCTCGCCACGTGCACCTCCACGGTCACCGCAGGGGCGTCGACGCCTTCCCGGGCGCGGCTGTTGAGGACGCAGAGGCTCAACGCGTGCTTTTGGGTGGCCGAGGCTTGGCCGCGGCCGCTGTCTTCCTGGGTTGCGGACCCGTCTCCAGGCTGCGCTCCAGCTCGGCCACCTGCGCCTCCAGCTGCTTGAGCTTGGCGCGGGTCCGTGCCAGGACCGCCGCCTGGACCTCGAACTCCTCGCGGGTGACCAAGTCGAGCTTGGCAAGGCCGGCATCCAAGGTTGCCCGCAGGTTGCGGCTGATGTCCTCCTGCAGGGTGTGCAGCCCTTTCGGCAGGCTGTCGGTGAGGCGCTGCGAGAGCTCGTCGAGTTGTTTCGGCTTCAACATCGCTGGGGTCTCCGAGAAGGAGTCTGGCGGTGGGCGGATATTATAAGGGCGCAGGACGCGCCCGTCGTATGCTCCGGGGCGCACTCCATTAGTGCGCGCCACCCGCGAGCTGGCGCGGGCCGCGCATCATAATGGTGCGCGAATATCGTTGCCAGGACGCCACATATGGCGGCAGTGCGTTGTCTTTTGCGCACAAGCGTGGTTGGCACGCTACTCGCATCTCCTCCCCCCGGAGTATGTCGGGGGTTCGCGGCGCGCCCGCGGATCTCGCGTATCTCCGTGACGCAACCATGAGCATAGGTCCGAGAGGTTTGAACAACATGAATCCAACGCGTCTTGCAGCCTCCGGGGCGGCTGCCCTTCTGGTCGCTTCCGTGGGGAGCATGAATTTGGCGCTGGCGGCCGATCCGCAGCCCGTCCACTCCTTCACGGGCAGCTTGGCCCTGACCACTAACTACTTGTTCCGCGGCGTCAGCCAAACGAACAACGGACCTGCTATCCAGGGTGGGATCAATTACGAGTACACACCTTACGACCTTTACGCAGGCATCTGGGCCTCCAACGTCGACAGCTCCGCTAGCGGCTACAATGGTGCGAGCGCTGAAGTTGATGTTACCGCGGGTTGGGCACCCACTTGGGACAAGCTGGGCCTGGACGTCGGATACCTCTACTACTGGTACCCCATGACCAAGAGCGGCGCGAACGACACAAACGAATATCATCTGGGCCTGAGCTACGACTTCACCTACGTGGCCCCGTCGTTCACTGCTTACTACAGCAACGACTGGTATGGCGTGGGGCCGAGCTGGTACTACAGCCTCGATCTGTCGGTTCCTCTCCCCTACGACTTCACGCTGGCCGGCCACTACGGCTGGAGCCGTCCCGACAATAGCGCCAACAACGGCGGCTACGAGGCCTACGACGATTACAGTGTCGGCCTGTCCCGGGACTTCTACGGGTTCGGCTTCAGCCTGGCGTGGGTCGACCGCAACAAGACGGAGGACTGCGCGCCGCCATTCCAATGCGGTAGCACCGCAGTGTTCACGGTCTCCAAGTCCTTCTGAGCACCTTTAACCGGAGGCGGGGCGTCCAGCCTTGCCTCCACTCCAATCCAGGAGCCATCGAGATGAAGTTAATCACAGCAGTCATAAAACCCTTCAAGCTGGACGATGTCCGCGAGGCGCTCGCGGATATCGGCGTCTCCGGCATCACCGTCATCGAGGTCAAGGGCTTCGGCCGTCAAAAGGGGCATACGGAGCTCTATCGCGGGGCGGAGTACGTCGTCGATTTTCTGCCGAAGATCAAGGTGGAGATCGCCGTGGACGATGCCCTGGTAGAAAAGGTGATCGAGGCCATCTCCGGGGCTTCCCGTACAGGCAAGATCGGCGACGGCAAGATCTTCGTGTTCGACCTCCAGCAGGTCATCCGGATCCGCACGGGCGAGACCGGCCCGGACGCGCTCTAACAGCAGTATTTCAAGGGGATCGACAGAATGCGATATGTGACAACAAGAAGGGGCCTGATAGCCGCCCTCGGCGGCCTGCTGACCCTGATTCCGCTCCTCGCCTTTGCGGATCAGGCCACGCCGAAGCTGGACAGCGGTGATACGGCCTGGATGATTACGGCGACGGCCTTGGTGCTCTTCATGACGGTGCCGGGGTTGTCGCTGTTCTATGGGGGCATGGTCCGGTCGAAGAACGTCCTGTCCGTGCTCATGCAGTGCTTTGCCATCACCTCGATGGTCAGCATCCTATGGGCCGTCTACGGCTACGCGCTGGCCTTCACGGACGGCGGTTCATTCCAGTCCTGGATCGGCGGCGTCGGCAAGGTCTTCATGAAGGGGGTCGGAGTGAACGCGGTCAGCGGGACCATCCCCGAGACCGTCTTCATGACCTTCCAGATGACCTTCGCCATCATCACGCCGGCCCTGATCGTCGGCGCCTTCGCCGAGCGCATGAAGTTCTCCGCCCTCATGTGGTTCATGGGCCTCTGGCTCTCCGTCGTCTACGTGCCGATCGCCCACTGGGTGTGGGGCGGCGGCTGGCTCGGCTCGCTGGGCGTGCTTGACTTTGCCGGCGGCACCGTGGTGCACATCAACGCCGGTGTCGCGGGTCTGATCGCAGCCCTGGTCCTCGGCAAACGCAACGGATATCCGACGACGGCGATGCCTCCGCATAATCTGACCCTGACAGTCATGGGTGCCGGGATGTTGTGGGTCGGCTGGTTCGGCTTCAACGCCGGGAGCGAGCTCAAGGCGGACGGCGTCGCCGGCATGGCACAGGCGGTGACCCAGATTGCCACCGCGGCCGCGGCGCTGGGCTGGATGTTCTCGGAGTGGATCGCCCACGGCAAGCCCAGCGTCTTGGGTATTGCGTCGGGCGCCGTCGCCGGGCTGGTGGCCATCACACCCGCCTCGGGCACAGCCGGTCCCATGGGTGCCATCGCCATCGGTGTGGCTGCGGGCGTCCTCTGCTTCCTGGCTGCCGCCAAGCTGAAGCCCATGCTTGGCTACGACGACTCCCTAGACGTCTTCGGCGTGCATGCGATCGGGGGAATCGTCGGTGCAATGCTGACCGGTGTGTTCGCCGATGCGGCCTTGGGAGGTATCGGACTCGAGCAGGGCGTCACCATGGGTCAGCAGGTGGTGAAGCAGCTCATCGGTGTCGCTTCGACCTTCGCCTACACGGCTGTCATGAGTCTGATCATCCTCAAGATCCTTGATTGGACCATCGGGCTGCGGGTCGCCGACGATCAAGAGACCGAGGGTCTCGATCTCGCCCTGCACGACGAGCGCGGCTACATTCTTTGATCCTCGCTTGATCCTCCTCCCCGGCGGCTGGCGTGAGCCAGCCGCCGGCCCTTTTTCTCGATCCGCCTGCAGCTCTCCGGCGCCTCACCCCACCTTGCGGGGGCACCCACCTGGGGCGCGTCCTCCCGCCCACAGCCACTCTGCCTTGTCACGCCGCGGTGCAACTCGGGCCCCGCCGGGTATATCTTGTCGCCTTTCGCCGACCGTTCTTCTCGGTCGCAGCTGCCGCAGACCAGTCTGCCGGCGCGGGTGAGGACTGCTCATGGCCTGTTTCCACCTGGGCTGAGATCGGGAGCGGCGGGCCGACCTGCAAACGAGCAATGCGCCGCCTTTACCAAGCAAAGGATCGTATCGAAGCCCAGTTTCTGCACGACTTCCTCGACCGCTATTGCATCCCGACTACGGTGCTCGGCGACTACCTGTCCGGGGCCGCCGGGGAGCTTCCCGTGGATATTTATCCCACGGTCTGGGTCATCGAGGACGAGGACCTCCCGCGGGCCCAGGAGCTGTTGACCCGCTTCCGCGAGGAAGCGACCGTCCAGGCCGGGCCCGACTGGGTATGTCCGCGGTGCGGGGAGCCGGTGGAAGGCGGTTTCGACATGTGCTGGAATTGCGGGCACTCCCGCGGCTGATTCCCGCCTTCCGGCCGCGTTCCCCGATGGTCCAGGAGCTCACGTTATGGCCAAGGCGCTGAAGCTGACCGCCGGCTTGCTGGCGTTGGTGATCCTGTTGATCGCGGCCGCGGCAGTGCTCGCTCCGTTCTTGGTCAGCCGCGATCTGCTCGAGGACGAGATCGCAGCGCGCGTGGAGGCGGCCACGGGACGGCGTCTGACGATTGCCGGCGGGGTCCGTCTCTCCGTCTTTCCGTGGGTCGGCATCGAGGTGAATCAGGCCAGTCTCGCGGATCTCCCCGGGTTCGGCCCCGGGCCCTTTGCCCAGCTTAAGCGGGCAGAGATCCGGGCGCGGCTGCTGCCGCTGCTTCAGCGGCGCCTCGAGGTCGACCGGGTGGACGTGGATAGGCTGCGGGTCCACCTGATCCGCAACGCGCAGGGGAGGGGCAACTGGGAGGGGCTGCCGGAAGCGGAGACGCCGGTGCCGCCGGTCGAGCCGCCGTCGCTGCCGGCCGCGCGTCCCGCAGGGGACGATCCTCCCCCTCCGCCCGGGTCTTCCCCGCTTCGGCTCACGGTTGCGGGTCTCCATCTGGTCGAGGCCCGAGTGGATTGGGAGGACCAAGAGACCGCGGAGCGGTTTTCTGTCGACAAGCTGGATCTGACCTCCGGCCGGTTCACCGCCGGACAGCCGGTGGATGTGAAGCTGAGCGGGGAGGCCCTCGGCGGGAGCCCGCCGACGCGGGGGGAGTTCGGCGGCATGGCCACCATCACTCTCGGTCCGGAGCTGACGCGGGTGAGCGTCGACCCGCTCCGGCTGCGGATCGATGGCCTGCAGACCGCCGACGGCCTCAGCGTCCAGAGCGAGCTCGTCGCTAGGCTGACCGGGGACCTGAACGCCCGCCGCTATCGGGTCGAC
>Ga0210085_1000504_pt1 | contig 16355 bp, 17 predicted proteins | sample China_Galinas_PW_5_FD_184866 | JGI IMG/M metagenome (GOLD analysis project Ga0210085, IMG submission 184866) | Wetland microbial communities from San Francisco Bay, California, USA, that impact long-term carbon sequestration - China_Galinas_PWC_D1... | ecosystem: Environmental > Aquatic > Marine... | reverse complement strand
CACCCGACGGCGGCCCGCGATGCCAAGGGCTCAGAGATCCAGAGCCTCCCGCACGGCGTTCAGCGTGTCCTTGCTGTCGGCCACCAGGACGAGTACTGGAGAGGATAGCCCGCCCACGACATCGGCACCGATGGCAGCATGGGCGCCGGGCAGATCATCCATGGCCGCACGGGCGGCGGCGAGGAACTGCTTGCGGTCGCCCGCCGTATCCCAGTCGGTCTGCCAGACGACGGCCCAGGCGCCGTCCGGGCCATCGAGACTGACGAGCCGATCGCCACCCCAGCCGGCAGCAGCCTCGGCGTTGGGAAGCTGGGCTGGCAACACCGGGAACAACGACTTGGCCCGTTGGCCGTCGGCCACCCACACGCCGATCTGCATCTCACCCAGGGTCTGCTCGTAGGAGGCGGTCCAGCCAGGGCCGAGCGCCTCCGCGATCGAGGGCAGCTCGATGTCTACGGGCAGTTCATCGGGATACAGCTCCGGGTGCAGGATCTGCTCGGTCGAGACGGGCTGGTCCTCCCACGCCCTGTCGACGGCAGCCCAGTCGCCCCGGCCGCGGATGGCAGTCACGAAAGCAAGCCCATCGATGTAGGGGAACTCGAGCTGCCGACGCAGGATGGCGGGCATGCGGTTCAGCTGTCGCGTGTCCTGCTTGGTCAACGCCTGTGCCGACACGGCCAGCAGGTCCGAGAGCTTGAGCTCGCGAGCGGCCCAGTCGTACATCACGGCAGTCGCATCACCCTCGATGAGCGCCTGCTGCGCGAGGATGGCGTCAGAACGGTCGAGATCCTCGACCTGACTGCCCTCGAGATCGAAGGCGTCGTCCTGCAAGGCGTGGTCGTACTCGTGCGCGACGATCAACGACTCGAAGGGACCGATCTTCTTGACCGGACCGATGAGCGAGAACGTGGCCGTCTTGGGATCGTAGTACGCCAACACCTGCTGGTCATAGATGTGGAGGATCAGCTGCTCCAGGTCATCGTCCGGCCCCAACAGTCCAAGGCGTGTCAGGGCGTCATCCTCGGCGTCAAGGTATCCGGGCGGGTACTCCTCGCGAAGGAGTGCCTCAAGCTCGGCCACGAACGTCTCCTGGTCGATGACGCGGTAGGAGATGTCCTTGGCAGCGGGGAGCTGGCGGACGGGATCGACCCTGGCCACGATCCGGCGAACCTCCTTGACCATCCTGGCGTCGAATCCCTCCGGCAGCGGTTCGACGGAGGGGGAAGGTCCGGTGTCAGCAGCGGGACTCGCGTCCTGAGCGATGGCGGGGAAGGAGAGGAGGCTGGTCAGGAGCAGGGCCGCGATGACCGGCCGGCTCAGTCCGCGGAGGCCGGGAACTCGACGATCGTCGCTGTCGTGGAATGGCATGTGCACGATTGTGACACCCCGGGCCTGAAGAGCATCGTGGTGCGCTGGCACGGCCACGGCCCGCGGGGTGGAGGTGTCCGTTTCTTCATCGTTCGGGGTCTGGTGCCTTCATGGTCGATGGTTACAGTGGCACGTACGGAACCGCGAAGACATGAACTTCACAGTTCCCTCTCCCTCCCTCTCGGAACGAGGGGCGCTGATTGGGCAGGCGCCCCTCGTTCCTTTCCTTTTCTGGCGTCATGGCGGCGCACACGTGTGGCACCATCCCAGCCATGGAGATCACATGGTACGGCGGCTCATGCGCACGGCTCAAAGGCCGCGAAGGGGTTGTCGCCGCTGACCCGTTCCGGTCCATCGTCGGCCCCACCGGACGTGGCCTCACGGCCGACATCGTTTCCTACGGGCATCCGGATGAGTCGGTCCTGGCCGGGCGCGGCAGCAAGGCCAAGGCGGGCGTGACGTCACGCCAGCTGGGGGTCCCGCTGCCGACTAGCCTGGAGAGCGCGTTCGTGCTGGATGCTCCGGGAGAGTACGAGGTCCACGACGTCATGGCAGCCGGCGTCCGTACCTTCCGGGACAACGAGCGCGGCGCGGCGCGCGGACTGGGGACCTCGTACGTATTCGAGCTTGACGGCCTCTACGCCGCACACCTGGGCGAGGTCGGTCACCTGCTCGATCAGGAGACGATCCGCCAGCTGGGACACGTGGATATCGTTCTGCTGGGGATCGGGCCGCAGCTGAGCGCTGCCCAGGCAGCGGAGATCGTCAGTCAGCTCGATGCCCACATGGTGATCCCGATGCCCTTGACCGATGCCGCGGCCGAACCTGGGGCGGATCTGGAGCGTTTCCTCAAGGAGATGAGCGCAACCGAGGTCCAGCCGGTCCCAAGCTTGAAGGTGACCATCTCCACGGTCCCCAATGAGACCGCGGTCGTGCTCCTGGACCAGAAGGGTCGGAGCTGATCGGGCCAAAGACCGAGCCCGGGACTAGCCGAGTTGCTGACGCCGTTCCCGCGCCATCTCGAGATTGACCTCCAGGACCATGCTCGGATCGTAGCGCCGGATGCGCAGATACCCGGCCGCCTCAGCCAGCCGCTGCTCCGCTGTCAGGAAGACAGCGGAGCCGATATGGTCGGCCACATCCACGAGCGCCCTCGCCGGGAGTAGGCCCACAAGCTCCGAATCAAGGATGCTGACACCTTCGTCGGCAGCCAGTCGCCGTGCCTCGTCCCACACCTTCCACAAGGGCGCGCGGTCGAAATCCAGGATGTTCATCGAGAGCTGGGCGCAGCCCTGCGAGGCGAGATCGATGCCCAGCGCCTGCACCGCGGCCATGCCGCCGTCGCGTTCCCTGATCCGGCCTGCGATCCGCCGGGCAACCGCCACCTCGGTGGTGGAGAGCTGGATGTTCCAGGCGATGAGGAAAGGACGAGCGCCGACGACCGTGGCTCCGGCCGTTGGATGTGGTCGCCTTGGACCGAAGTCCGGTGCACCATCCGCTCGAGCCATGGACTCGGACAAGCCTTCGAACCCGGGGCGACGGATGTCTGCCAGGGTGCGGCGCTCCGTCCGCAGGGCCGCCTCCCGGTAGAGATAGACCGGCAGCGAATACCGCTCGGCGAGCTCCTGCGCGAAGGCCCGGGCGCCGCTCACGCACTGCTCCATGGTGGTGTCACCAAGGGGCACGAAGGGGATGACATCCACCGCGCCGAGTCGTGGGTGGCGGCCATGGTGGGCACGCATGTCGATGCGCTCGATAGCTACCCCCACGGCGGCGTCGAGCGCGAGCGTCACGCGGCCGGGGTAGCCGGCCACGGTGAAGACGCTGCGGCCGTGATCCGGGTCGGCGGTACTGTCGAGGAGCCAGCTGCCGGTAACGCCCCGCAAGGCTTGGCCGATGGCGCCGAGAGTAGCGGGCTCCGCGCCCTCGCTGAAGTTGGGCACGCACTCGACGAGGCTCTCCAGGGTCAGGCTGACCATGATCCTGATGCTAGCTCACGCTCAGGCGTGCCCGGCTCCGCGTCCAGACCCTATGCCAGCTCGCGTCGCATCACCGGATAGCGCTCATCAGGGGCCACCAGCTCAAACCCGCAAGCGATCCAGAAGTCGGGCTTCGCGGCAGAAGCCTGGTCGGTCCCGAGGGTCAGATCAGGATAGGTCTCAATGGCCGCAAAACCACGCTCGGTCAGGTCGTTCAGCACGGCCGTGATCAGCGTTCGAGCCAAGCCCTGTCCCCGTGCTGTGGGCGTGGTCGCGATGCAGGTGATGACCGCGGGCAGGGGCGCGCTGGGGAGTCGCGGATAGAGCTCGCGTATGTGCCGCGCGCGCGGATAGGCCGAGAGCGGCCCGAACTGCGCATAGGCAGCCGGTGCCTCGTCGAGGAGCAGGACCTTGGCATACGAGCCAAAGACGCTCTCACCGCGGCCGAGAAGGCGCAACTTACGCGGCCGCTCGCTTTCCGACCCCGGGCGCCGCGCCTCGCGCTGGGGCGCGAACGGGTTGAAGTCCTCGCCGGGTGTGCTAGGGCAGTCTGGAGCGAACGGATTGAAGCCCGGTCGCCGGGCTGGATCGGGTGCGAACGGGTTGTCAGACGGGGGGCGCGGCGGAGCGGCCGGGATGAGCTTGGGCTGTTCCCACCAGGCGGCTCGCGCGGCTTTGGAGCCGCGGATCTCGTCCTCCCAGTAGTCGCAGCTGCGATGGTCGAAACCAGGATCGGCACACGGTGGCAGCAGATCGAATGTCATCTCGTCGGTGATGTCGAGGATACGGATGGCCGGGTCGTTCACGACAAGAAGTGTAGGGCGCTATACCCCGAAGATGAGGCTGTCGGCGATCTCGTCGAAGACCGACTCGGATTCATCGGCCATGGCCGCCGGCGCGGCGAAGTTCACGAGATATGCCGTGCGGCCGAAGCGGAACAGGTAGGAGACGACGCGTACCTCACCGGCATCGGGGTCCATGAGGCTGTAGTCGAAACGCACGCCCTTCGCGTTGGGCAGATCCACATCATGGGCCGAAAGCGCACCGCTGAGGCCGGGCAGCGCGCGAATGCTGTCCCGCGTCTCAGTCTTGATGACGTGCGACCGGCGACCATCAGTGGCCTGCGCCAGGATGACCATGACCGGCGCCACGTCGGAGGCGACCGAAGGATCGGCCGCGATGGCGCTGATCTCCGCTCCCGTACTCGAAAGCACATCGGAGATGCGACCCGCCAGGCCAGGCATGACGATCGCGACCGCGGCCGTGATCGACTCCGTGTCGCTGGACTCGACGACCACTCCGGTCCAGCCCGCAGGCAGGACCATGGCGTAGCCATTGGGATGCGGCCACCAAGCCTCATCACTGTCGGACGCAGCCTCACCCGAGTCAACGTCGACCTCCGGCGAGGACGCGACCGTCCCGGCGGGGTCGAACAGAGCATTGAACACGGCAGTCGTCGGGGCGCTACAGCCCACTGCTACAAGGCTGACCAGCGCGAGGACGAAGATGCCGACTGGGGTCGTCCGGCTCGTCATTCCAACGACAGGATGCCCCGAAATGCCGAAACCTGCAGGTGACCGACCAGGGTCATCGGATGTGACCAAAGCCCCATGGGACGGTCTGATAGCGACTGCTATAGTCGCGGCACATCCCGCATAGCACGCCTCGCCTTCGGGGTCGGGTGCAATCCCCTACCGGTGGTCGGTGACGCAGGGACTTCGAGTCCGGCGCCGCCAGCCCACGACCCGCTTGCCGATCCATCGGCGGCGGTGGATCCCCTCGCAGGGAGCCGACGGTGACAGTCCGGATGGAAGAAGGACCGAGGTGATCGCCCGTGGGCCTGAAGGTCCGTGGTCTCCCTTTGGATGACCGCTTGCCGCCAGGATGCCAGGTGCGTCCCACCCTTCTTCCGCCACCCCGTGACGTGGCCGGAGGTCTCTCGCATCTTGGACGCTATCGAGCTCCACGGCATCAAGCGCAGCTTCGACATCGCCGGTGCGCGCCTGGAGGTGCTCGATGGGGTGGACCTACGGGTCTCCGAACGCGAGATCGTATCCATCGTCGGCCCCAACGGTTGTGGCAAGTCGACGCTCCTGCGTGTGATCAGTGGATTGCTTCCGGCGGACAGCGGCAGCGTGCTTGCCTTCGACTCGACGGTGGCAGGTCCCGAACCACGCATCGGATTGGTCTTCCAGGAGCCACGGCTGCTGCCGTGGCGCGATGTGCTGGGCAACGTGGCCTTCCCGCTCGAGCTTGGCGGAGTCGATCGATCAACCCGCGAGCAGCGGGCCCAGGAGGTCTTGCGCCTGACGGGCATGGAAGGTTTCGCCGCGGCCTATCCCGACCAGCTCTCTGGCGGCATGGCGCAACGCGTGGCGTTGGCGCGCGCCCTGGCGCCAGAGCCCGACATCCTGCTGCTCGACGAGCCCTTCAGCGCGCTCGATGCCATGACCCGAGAGCGGCTCGACATGGAGCTGCTGTCGCTGTGGGGGATGACCGGCACCACCATCGTCCTGGTCACACATAGCATCTCCGAGGCCGTACTGCTCTCGGATCGGGTGGTGGTGATGTCCGCGCGGCCCGGCCGAGTCGTGGATGAGGTGCCGGTCGATGCACCCCGCCCGCGAAGCCTCGGTGGTCCAGCCGCAACGGCGTACGGAGATGCTTCCGACAGGGTGCGCTCGGTGCTGGGCGCGACGGCGACCGCATGAACGACGCTCCCTCACGCCAACGAGCTGACGAAGGGCGGGAGGCGCTCACGGGCGGAAGTGGTCGGCGACGGGCCGTGAGAACCATCGCGCCGGTGCTGCTGGCCGGCGCGGTGTTCGTGATGGTGTGGGCCGCCATCGTGGCCGTTGGCGATTACCCGACGTACATCCTGCCAGGGCCCCTCGTCGTGGCCGATCGCTTCGTCAGTGGCTGGACCGATGGCACCATCGCGCCACACTTCTGGATGACCCTCGGAGAGGTCCTCCTGGGACTCGCCGTGGGTGGCACCGCGGGTTTGCTGGTAGGCGTCCTCCTCGCTCGCTCACAGGCTGCGGCCCGCATGCTCTCGCCCTACATCGTGGCCGCCCAGGCCACGCCGATCCTGGCACTCGCACCACTCATCGCGCTGTGGTTCGGGACCGGACTGGCCAGCCGCGTCCTGATCTGTGCCCTCATCTGCTTCTTCCCCATCGCGGTGGGCACGATGGTGGGGATCCGATCAGTCGACCCCAAGCTCATCGAGCTCGGCCGCAGCTTCCGTGCGTCGCGTTGGCAACGGCTCACCCGGATCGAGATCCCGTCTGCCCTGCCCCAGATCCTTGGCAGCTTCCGCATCGGCGTCACGCTTGCGGTGGTCGGGGCGATCGTGGCGGAATGGGCCGGCGGCGACTCCGGACTGGGGGTGCTCATCAACCTCGCCCGCGGGAGCATGTTCGACATCCCACTCATGTTTGCCACCCTGCTCACCATCGCCATACTAGGAGTCACGCTCTACCTGATCGTGGTGAGCATCGAGCGTCGGCTCGTGCGCTCCCGCGACTGACCGCGAAAGGAACCGTCCCGCATGGACCGATCTCCGTATCCGACCCTCCGTGGGGCGGCGGCTGCGATCGTGGCTGCCGGCCTCGCCCTCTCCCTTTCCGTGGTTGCCGGCGCCCAGGACGCGAACGAGACGGCTGCTCCGAGCAGCCTCACGGTCGGCCTCGGCTACATACCCAGCGTCCAGTTCGCCCCGTTCTACCTCGCCGACCAGGCCGGTTACTACGCCGATTCCGGGCTCGACGTCACGTTCCAAAACAAGATCGACCCCGAGCTCATCACCCTGCTGGCACAAGGGACCGTGGATATCGGAATGGCGGATGGCACAAGCGTGATCCCGGCGGTCAGCCAGGGCATCCCCGTGGTCTACGGTGCCACCATCTACGGCCGTGACCCCAACGTGGTCTTCTCCCTGGCTGAGGCCGGCATCAACGACGTCTCCGACCTGGCGGGCAAGAAGGTCGGGATCCCGGGGCGCTATGGATCGTCGTGGGTGGCCCTGCAGGCGATGCTCGAGACAGCCGGCCTGACGCCCGACGATCTCGAGATCGTGACCTATCCAGACTTCGGACAGGCCGTGGCGGTGAGCACCGGACAGGTCGATGCGGCGACCGGCTTTTCCTCCAACGAGCCGGTGCAGCTCGCGCTCCAGGGTCTGGAGGTGAACGTGCTCAGCGTCGCGGACATCGCGCCACTACCAGGCCCCGGGCTGGTCGTGGGCACGGACACACTCGCCACCAAGGGCGAGGCGTTGCGCGCCTTCACGGCCGCCACCATCCGCGCCATGCAAGAGATCGAGGCGGATCCGCAGGTAGGCCTCGACGCCACCTTCGCACGAGTCCCCGAGCTCGCGTCCGACCCCGACACGCAACAGGCCATCCTGGAGGCCACGATCGAGTCCTGGAGGAGCGACTACGCCAGCGAGCATGGCCTGGGGAGCATCGACTGGACTGCCTGGGAGTCAGGCCTGGAGATCATGCGTTCCCTGCCCGGCTCGGTCGTCAGCGATTCGCTCACGGTGGAGGACCTCGTCACCAGCGAGCTTGAGCCCTGATCGATGGCTGATACTACGGACATGTCTGAACACGATGGCGCGCCGGCGCCGCAGGACCACGACGTCGTCGATGACGGGCATGCCGGCGGCCACGGCGGTGCTCACGACTTCCAGGGAGAGCCGCTGGGACCGGTGAACCTGACGGCGTGGGCCTATGCCCTCGCTGGAGCCTGTCTGGGCCTGCTCACTGCCGCAGGCCTGTATATCGCGCGAGGCGCCTGAGGCACTACTTGGCCTCGGGCTCTCGCTCCAGTCCCCGAGCGATCCGTTCCCGGGCCCGGTCCACCGTGCTCGTGATCGACTGCAAGCGCTGGTCCAGCTCGACCAGGACTGCCGTGGCGTAGCCCTCATCGCCAACGGAACTGACGTTGATCCGAACGTTGGCCGCAGCAGAGCGAGCGGCGCTCTCGAGCAACAGCCCACCAACCTCCAGGTCGCTGGCCACATTCAGGTTGGTGCGCCCGACGAGCCGATCGATGAGATCGACCTGCTCGTGGCACGTCTTCACAACGGCGAGCGGCACTTGCGAGGCCTCTCGCGCCGCGGCCTGAGAGGCTCGCGTCCGTTCGGCTCGCTGGTCCTCCGTGTCCCGCGGCAGCCGACGAGCCGAGAGGTATGCGTCGTAGGCGGACGCGTCCGCGTCCGCCAGTTCCAAGAGTCGCAGGCGGGCGACGTCGGCATGCTCGATGGCCTCCGCATGAAGGGCTGCGTGGGTCGCGTAGCGCGGACGGTCCAGGGAGAGGCGCGCGACCATCGAGATCAGGCTGGAGCCGAGCGCCGCTGCCACCGCGGCTGCCGCTCCGCCACCGGGAGCTGGCGCATCCGAGGCCAGGACTTCAGCGAACGTCCCCAGCTTCTGCGAGGAGACGGGTTCAACCGAGTCGACCATGGCCCGATTTTCTCACGCGCCCGATGTATGCACGTGCGCGCTCCGTCAGGCTGCAGGCGCCAAGCGTGGCTCTCGGCCACCGAGCGGCTCGACCGTCCAGCGGCGGTCGCGTGCCAGGTGCACGAGTCGGTAGCGCCGTCCCGCAGCCCGGACCACGAAGACGGTGCGAGGGCCGGTCTCGAGCGGGTAGGCCGATGTCTCGTCGCGGACTGACTCGAAGGACGTCACCGGCAGCCGCTCACCATCCTGCCGGATCTGGCGTGGCCGGCCTCGGCGATCCGTGGTGACGTCGCCGACGGCGGCACTGAGGTTGAACATCGGGGCTCCTCCTGGGTTGCGCGGTGGAGGGGCATGCTCCGACCGTGGATTCGAACGTCTGTTCTGTTACGGCCACCAGATCGTATTCGAACATCTGTTCTCATGTCAAGAGGATCGGGACCGTGGCCTCAGGTTCGGGCCTCACCGTGCCAGCTCCGGCGTCACGCCGTCCCGACTTCGTTAGCCATCGTTTACACGATCATCGGTCTCCCGGCCGACGGCACCACCCTCTGGCGGGGAGGATGGGTCGCGCTCGAAGGGCTCGACCACGCGCCCGCCCAACAGGCGCGCGCGACGGATGGCACCAGCGCCGTACCGACGACGGATGGCGTCAGCGGCAGCCGCGGCCCGACGTTGGCGCTCGTCGGCGGCATCGAAGAGGGCCAGTTGATCATCATCGTCCAGGTGGCTGGCTGCGACGCCCAGGAGACGAACGCGGATCCCGCGGAGCTGCGGTCGGGCCAGATCGAGCGCCGCTGCGAACACGGTCTCGGTCTGATCGGTCGCCCCGCGCAGCGTGCGCTGGCGCGCCGTCGTGCGGAAGGAAGCATCTCGCACCTTGACCGAGACCGTGCGCGCTCGCACGCCGCCGGCTCGAAGCCTGCCGGCCACGCTCTCTGAGAGGGCCAGCAAGGTGCGTTCCAGCACCTCGGGATCAGAGGTATCCACATCGAAGGTGTGCTCATGACTCACGGATCGGGCGCGATCACCAGCCGAGACCGGCGAGGGGTCGATACCCAGCGCACGCTGTCGCAGGATGGGACCCTGTCGACCAAATCGGCGTGCGAGCAGGTCGTCGGGCAGTGCTGCCAGATCGCCGATGCTGCGGACGCCAAGCTCGGCCAGCGAACCGGCGGTCTTGGGGCCGACCCCCCACAGACGGGAGATGGGCAAGGGCGCCAGGAACCCAGCCTCGGTACCCGGAGGCACCAGCACGAGGCCGTCCGGCTTCTGCAGGTCGGATGCGACCTTGGCCACGAGTTTGGTCGTGGCCACGCCGACCGACGCCGTCAGGCTCACCTCTCGTACGACGCTCCGCTTGATGTCCATGGCGATAGCCGACGGCGGGCCGAAGAGGAGCTCTGACCCCGCGACATCAAGGAAGGCCTCGTCGATGGAGATCTGCTCGAGCGTGGGTGTGTACCGGCGGAGGATGCCCATGACCTCGCGGCTGACCGCGGCGTAGACGGCCCCGCGGACAGGCACGAACACCGCCTCCGGGCAAAGGCGGGCAGCCGTGCGCAGGGGCATGGCCGAGTGGACGCCAGAGCGTCGCGCCTCGTAGGAGGCCGCCGAGACCACGCCACGGTCGTGCGGACCGCCCACGCCGACCACCACGGGGCGGCCGCGCAACTCGGGGCGGTCTCGTTGCTCGACCGCCGCGAAGAACGCGTCGAGGTCCACATGCAGGATCGTGGCGCGGCTCACCGCACCATCATCCACGACCGACGAGGGGAGCGCGGGGCTACGCCCCGCTCGGTCAGCCCTTGGGCTCGACGGCGACGGTGACCTCCGGCGTCATGTCCTGGTAGACGCGGATGGCGATCTTGTAGGTGCCGAGCTGGCGCAGCGGCTCATCGAGGTCGATCTTGTGGCGGTCGATGTCGATGCCACGACGGGCGAGCGCGTCAGCGATGTCCTTGGCCGTGATGGAGCCGTAGAGCTTGCCGCCCTCGCCGACCTTCACGCCCATGGTGAGCGTCGTGCTGCTGATGCGCTGCGCGGCGATCTCGGCCCCTTCGCGCTCCTTCTTGCGCTGTTCCTCACGACTGGCGATGTCATGCAGCCAGGCGCGGTAGGTGCCGCCCGCGGCCGGGACCGCGAGGCTGCGAGGGATGAGGTAGTTGCGGGCGTAGCCGTTGGCCACATCCTTGAGCTCGCCGCTCTTGCCGAGCGGGTCGACATCCGCGGTGAGGATGACCTTCACGCTGAGATTGCCTCCTTGTCCTGTGGGTCGAGGTAGCCGCGATCCTCGAGTTCTGCCCGGATCATGTCGGCACCGGCTTCGATGAGCACCGGCACCCTGCGGGCGATGGTGCGGATGGGGAGCGGGAGGAAGCGTCGGACGGTCTCCATATCACGCTCCAACTCGCGCCCGTCGATGCCAAGGGTATACATCTTCTCGATCATCAGCTCTCGCGGGACCCCTTCAAGGAAGATGTCCAGCGCGATGACCGTGACCACGACGTCATCCACTCGGCTGATGAGCGGCACGAAGTCGGGGATGAGATCGATGGGCGAGAGCACATACGCTGCTGCCAGCCCCAGCGCCGCCTTCCGCGGCCACGGCACGCGACCGTCCACGGCCAGCTCCGCGATGAGTCGGCCGTAGACAGGCGCTCGCTGAGCGATCGGGATGAAGGGCCAGAAGCTGAGCGCAGTCAGCCCCAGCCTGAAGGTGCTTCGCAGGGCCATCGGAGGCGCGAGTCTAGCACCGCCGACACCAGCCCAAGTCCCCGCCGACGAGCGCCGCGGCCGGCATGGGCACGACCGGAACCGACGCTCACTTGACATTCGAACAGGTGTTCGATACTGTCCTGTCAAGGAGGTCCCGTGACCAAGCACGACGCTTTGCGCAAGCAGCGGATCATCGAGTACATCGCCAGCTCCGTTCGTGACAGCGGCTATCCCCCCTCGGTGCGCGAGATCGCGGCGGCCGTGGGATTGGCCTCGACCTCGGCAGTGCACCATCATCTTTCGGCCATGGAGAAGGAGGGCCTGCTCCAACGCGATGCGACCCAGTCGCGCGCCCTGCGCCTGACACCATCCGCGATGATGCTGGCCGGCGCCGGTGACGGCGTCGTCCAGGGACGTGAGACCGGTGGTCAGGCGATCCCGGTGCTCGGTGAGATCGCTGCGGGCGGACCCATCGAGGCCTATCAGGAAGCCAGTGAGATGGTGACGGTGCCCGACCTGATCAATACGACGTCGGGCACCTACGTCCTGCGTGTGCGGGGAGACTCCATGGTGGACGCCCACATCATGGACGGGGACCTTGTCGTCATCCGCGAACAGCAGACGGCGCGCGACGGGGACATCGTGGTCGCACAAGTGGAAGAGAACGCGGTCACCCTCAAGCGTTTCTTCAGGGAACGCGACCGCGTGCGCCTTCAGCCGGCGAACGCGTCCTACGAGCCCCAGTTCTATGACGACGTGCGTATCCAGGGCAAGCTGGTGGGCGTCATCCGCCGGGTCGACTAGGGCCGAGACGGGCGTCTTCCACCGTTATCCACGGGTTTTCCACAGGAATCGTGGAGAGTTAGCCGCCAGTTCGTGGAGATGGCCCTTGTCCGGCTGAGGCCGGTGGCACGAACATCGGATTCGCCCCTCGTTCCCGCTAGCTCCCGGAGTCTTCGCGTGTCCATCGATCGCCTACCGCCGCAGTCCATCGAAGCCGAGCAGTCCGTGCTTGGCGCGCTGCTGATCGACAAGGATGCGGTAACAGAGGTCGCAGAGCTGCTCAAGCCAGGCGACTTCTACCGGCAACACCACGGCACGATCTATGCGGCGGTGCTGGAGCTCTTCGAACGAAGGGAGCCCGTGGACATCGTCACGGTCAGCGAAGTCCTCGAACGGCAGGAGGAGTTGGAGGCGATCGGAGGTTCGGCCTACCTCACGAGCCTCATCAACCTCACGCCGACCGCCGTGAACGTGGTGCATTACGCCCGCATCGTCGAACGCAAGAGCGTGCTGCGGAACCTGATCAGCGCTGCGGGCCGTATCGCCGGCTACGGGTACGAGGAAGACGGAGACGTCAGTGAGGTCATCGACAGGGCCGAGTCAGAGCTGTTCGCCGTCAGCGAGAGACGCCTCTCGTCCGGCTTCGATTCGCTCAAGACGCTGCTGCACAGCGCCTACGACCGTCTGGACTACCTGCATCAGCACAAGGGGGAGATCAGCGGCATCCGGACCGGTTTCGCGGACCTCGACACGCTGACCACCGGATTGCAGCGCTCGGACCTGGTCCTGGTCGCTGCTCGCCCGTCGGTCGGCAAGACGAGTCTGGCGCTGAACTTCGCCGAGCATGCGGCCGTGAACGAAGGCAAGGTCGTGGGCATCTTCAGTCTTGAGATGAGCAAGGAACAGCTCGTACTGCGACTCCTGTCTTCGGTCGCGAGTATCGATTCACAACGGCTGCGCACCGGCTTCCTCGAGGAGATGGACTTCGCGCGCATGGCTCCAGCCATGAACACGCTGGCCAATGCGCCCATCTTCATCGACGACACGCCCAACATCAGCGCCATGGAACTGCGCACGAAGGCCCGCCGGTTGCAGGCAGAGTCGGGTCTGGACCTGGTCGTCGTGGACTATCTGCAGCTCATGCAGTCGAGCGTGACCTCGCGGGATGCGAACCGTGTCCAGGAGGTGAGCGACATCTCCCGCAGCTTGAAGGCGCTGGCACGCGAGCTGGAAGTGCCGGTCGTGGCGCTCTCCCAGCTCTCACGTCAAACCGAGAACCGGGGCGAGAAGGGCGAGCCCAGATTGTCGGATCTGCGCGAGTCCGGTGCGCTGGAGCAGGACGCCGACATGGTCATGTTCCTGTACCGCGACAAGGAACGCGGGCCGGACGATCACGAGCAGGAAGGTGAGGTCATCAACCTCAAGTTGGCCAAGCACCGCAACGGTCCAACCGGCGAGACCAAACTCTGGTTCAAGAAGCGTCAGACTCGGTTCGTGTCCTATGCCGAGGAGGATCGCTACGCGGAGAGCGCGTACCTCTAGGTGTGGCGGCGCGTGAACCGAGGCGCTGTGGCGCCTACACTGCCGGAACCACAAGAGAGGCGGGAAGGAGCGGGCATGGGCGTCATCATCATCAGGGAGATGGTCGGCAGCAGCCCCGAATCGTGGAGCGCGGCGGCTGCCGACGCGGTGCGGCGAGCCTCCTCGACGGTGCGCAACATCCGACAGGTCGAGGTCGTCCGTCACACGGCGCTGGTCGAGGATGGGCATGTCACGGAGTACCAAGTCGAGCTGAAGATCTTCTTCGATTACGAAGGCACCTGACCGCACTTATCCACAAACGACAAAGTACGAGATGAGTGCCCCTCGCGATGCTGCGGACATGACCGCAGACACAGGGCTCGACGCGACGACGCAAGGCAGCGGGCACGATGCGCACAAGGGCGTGTCAACCGGGCCAGAGGTCCATCACTCGGGCCTGTCGATCATCGCCAGCAAGATCAGCCCGGCATCTCCGGGTCGCTCGGTGCTCTCGCGTCCAAGGCTCGTCGACTGGATGCTCAACCAGGCTCGGGCCAGGGTCATCGTGGTATCAGCCGAGGCTGGGTACGGAAAGACGACCCTGTTCAACGAGTTTGCCCTGCAAACGCGAGATGCGTGTGTCTGGTACCGCCTGGAATCATCGGACGGCGATTGGATCACGTTCGTCAGCTACCTCGTCGCCGCATTTCGCGACGTTTGGCCAGGCTTCGGTCGCTCCACTGAGGCCTTGCTGCGCAACGTCGCGGCGATGGGATCGACACAGGAGGTGGTGCTGGCGCAGTTCCTGTCCGACCTGGGTGATGTCGAGGACCGGCGAGTCGCCGTGATCCTTGACGACTACCATCTCGTCGAAGAGTCGCCGGACGTCCGCGTGATCCTGAGCCGGATGCTCGAGCGAGCGCCAGCGGGCATGTACTTCATCCTTGGCGGGCGGGGCGTCCCCAATCTCGCGCTCGGGCGCTTGGCTGGACAGGGGCGCGTCTCAGAACTGAACATCGACGACCTCCGCTTCTCTGCTGTCGAGACGGAGCGTCTGTTCCAGTGCCACGGACAGCCGCTGGACGCAGAGACCTGCCGGATGATCACCGAGCGCACCGGCGGCTGGGCAGCGAGCCTGCAGCTGGTCGCCGCATCCATCGCCGTGCGGCAACCCAGCGAGGTAGCCAACTTCATCGAAGCGCTCAGCGGCGCCACCGGCCCGATCTACGACTTCCTCGCGGAAGAGGTCCTGACGCGCCTCTCGCAAGAGACGCAACGGATACTGACCTACGCGTCATTGGTCGACCAGGTCCGGACTCGCTACGTGACGGCCGCGCTGCAGGCGGCCGGCGAAGCTGTCGATGTCGAGGCGGTCGAACGAGCGATCGAGGAGGCGGACGCACTGGGCCTTATCAACGATGGCGGTCCCACGTCAGATGGCCTTCGCATCCAAGCCCTCTTCCGTGACTTCCTGCAAGTTCACCTGCAGCGGATCACCACGCCGACCCAAATCCGAGAGATGCACCGTGCCGTCGCTCGGGTCGCCGAGGCAGACGACTGGCTGATGGCCGCCAAGCACTTCGCCGCTGGGGACGAGGAGTCGGAAACGCTGCGAGTCCTGGGCACCGCGGCGGGTGAGGCGCTGGGGACGGGGGCCTGGGGTGCGGCCGTCGCGATCCTCGAACCGCTTCCTACGTCGGCTGCCCCACCAGCCGTCAAGGTCATCCAAGCGCGCGCACTCATCTCGGACGAGCACATCGACGATGCTCTGGCCCTGCTGAAGACGATCGACCGCTCCGGATTGTCGGCTGAGGAACGAGCCTTGGTCGGCCTCACATTCGCGACAGTCCACCACATGGGTGGAGCCCGACGCGAACTGACCGCAGAGGTGGAGGCCATCGCCGCCGATCCCGGGGTTCCAGAGCCGCTCCATGAGGTCGCCGTTTCCTGGAAGCACCTGTTAGAAGCGGCCCGGGGAGCGAGTATTACCGGTGCCGTCAACGCGCTAAGCCGCATTGCTGCTCGCCAATCCGATCTCGGTCTCCACTACTTTGCGGGGATAACCCTCCACAACACGGCCACCGCAGAGTTCGCCCGCGGCAATTACGCGCACGCTCGTACTCTCGCCAAGAAGTCGGATGCGGAGCTCGAGCGCACGGATGTATTTGGCTCCATACGAGCTTCTACTCAGTCGCTGGTGGCGCTCACCACTGCCGAAGAAGGCCAGATTGAGGAAGCCCTCAGGCTCAGCGACGCGGTCGCAGCGAGCCCTAATGCGACGTCGGATTCAATTGCAGAGGCTGCCATGCTCCATGCCGCATGCGGCCGCACTCATCGCTCCCGGGCACTCTTGGCCAAATTGGAGCGGGGTGGAGCCTTGTGGGCGCAAGACCCCACCGCCACTGCCGCCGGCCTCCACGCTCAGATCATCCTTGCAGTAGCAAGACATGACTTCGAGGGGGCGGAGGGCTTTGTTGGCAAACTCGGAGAACTGCCGGCTGTCGAATTTGATGCGCCG